>Ga0115004_10004831_pt1 | contig 10718 bp, 9 predicted proteins | sample ArcticOcean_MG_C_10_FD_88737 | JGI IMG/M metagenome (GOLD analysis project Ga0115004, IMG submission 88737) | Marine microbial communities from western Arctic Ocean - ArcticOcean_MG_CB11_90 | ecosystem: Environmental > Aquatic > Marine > Oceanic | place: Arctic Ocean: Canada Basin | collected... | reverse complement strand
CTGCATTGAGTGGCTCTGGCGGAATGCCCAGAATTGCACGTTCGGCAACATGGGTACGGTAAGCTTTTAACATGGTATGGCCTCTATATGGCCCTGAGCCTTATGTGTCGATAGTTCAGGGGTGGTCAATGGGAACATCAATAATAGCCTCAAGTGTACCATAATGGCGTATTTATCTCTAGCTTTAGGATGTGTATGTTAGTCTAACGATAATTCATAACCAATTGATATTATTGGTAATAATTTCTATAGATACAGTGTATTTAGTGGTGCTTATTTTGCCAAGATAAACAGGGTTGCTATTGACTACCTAGATTGGTGGGGTAATCCTAGACGCTGTTAGTGACTGTGGGTACAATGCCACTCGTTTATATTATTAGACTTAGGTCATGTTTGTGCCATTATTAGAACTAAAGCAGTTTTTAGGGTGCAGTACCCCCAAAGCCTGGGTGGACAAAGCGCTAGAAGCGCAAGATATCTTGCTCATTGATCACGCTCATTGTGAAAAGAAAGCAGCATCAACAGCCATGCAATTGATGTTTCGACACCCTACACGATCAGACTTGCTGACTAAAATGTCGCGCTTAGCCAAAGAGGAGCTAATTCACTTTGAGCAAGTGTGTCGTATAATGCGGGAGCGTGGTATTGTTTATGATCACCTAGACGCTTGCCGTTATGTTGGCGGCTTACGGCAACTAGTGCGTACTCATGAGCCAGCTAAGTTGATGGATACATTAATTATAGGTGCTTTTGTTGAAGCGCGATCCTGTGAGCGGTTTGACGCACTGATTCCGCACTTAGATGAGTCCTTAGCCAACTTTTATTCATCATTACTTAAATCTGAAGCAAGGCATTATCAAGATTACTTGTCTTTGGCTAAAGACGTGGCCACGGAAACGAGTGGCCCAGGATTGAAAGATTACCACCAACGTATTGCCTTAGTGCGAGACTTGGAAGTACAGCTTATTACCACAGAAGACCCAATGTTCCGCTTCCATAGCGGTTTGCCTGCTAAAGGTACCCCATTAGACGCAAACAAGGATGTTCCACATGTACAATAAAGCCATGCAGGCGAATCTATTAATGTTGCTTGCTGCTGCCATATGGGGTTTTGCCTTTGTTGCTCAGCGTGTTGGTATGGAAACCATGGGGCCACATTGGTTCAATAGCTTACGCTTTTTCATAGGCGTAGTAGCTTTAACCCCTGTGGTAATATGGATAGGAAGAAGTAAAGCGAAAGGCTCAGAGCAGGAGCCTAAAGCGTCTACCAAAGCTTTAATGCTAGGTGGTTTGGCTGCAGGTGTGCTCTTATTTATAGGCGCCACATTTCAGCAAGTGGGTTTGCAGTATACTACCGCAGGCAAGGCTGGCTTTATCACCGGTATGTATATTTTCTTTGTGCCTTTGATCGGACTGTTCTTTCGAATGAAAACTGGCCTGGGCACATGGCTAGGCGCTATTGTTGCTATAGTGGGTTTGTATCTTTTAAGTATTAATGAAGACTTTACTCTAAGTAAAGGGGATACCTTACAACTGATATGCGCTGTAGCATTTGCTGGTCATGTGTTAATGATTGGTTATCTTGCTTCACGTATGGATACAGTGAAACTGTCATTGATTCAGTTTTTTGTAGCGGGTACCTTAGCCATGGTGTTGGCTTTGTATTTTGAGCAACTTTCTTGGTCCATGATTACCTCAACAGCAGTGCCATTATTGTTTGCAGGTGTAATGTCTACAGGTATTGCTTACACATTACAGACTATAGCGCAGCAACATGCTCATCCTTCCCACGCCGCTATCATTTTAAGCTCAGAAGGTGTGTTTGCTGTGATTGGTGGCTTCTTATTACTTAATGAAGTGCTGCCCGCCCAAGGCTTATTGGGTTGTGGTTTGATTTTGGTGGGTATGTTGATGTCTCAGCTAATGCCTCGCTTGCGGTGGCCTAAGCGCACTAAGGCCTTTTAATCACACAGTTTCACCCAGCCTTAACTCACGTTTTCATTTAAGTTTTATTTAAGGGACCAGTTCATATGCTTAGCAAATTAACACCAGTATGTCCGCCGCAGTTACTCAGCATGGCCCAGGCCTTGCCAGCTATGACTACAGCGGTAGTTAACGCAGGTTCTGAATTGGCCTTAGAAAGCGCTAAATTGGCGTATGAGACTGGTATTATTATTCCTGTTCTAGTAGGTGATATCGACGCTATTTGTGCTGCAGCAAAGGCTATTAACTGGCCAATTGATGACTTTGAACTGGTTGCCAGTAATAGCGAAGAAGACGCTGCTGCAAAAGCCATACAATGCATTCATCAAGGCACTGCACAATTATTGATGAAAGGTAACTTACACACCGACGTATTAATCCGTGCGCTGTTAAATAAGCAGCATGGGTTAAGGACGGGTGAACGCTTAAGTCACTTATTCCACATGACCGTGCCCAATAGTGATCGCGTTTTATGTGTATCTGATGCGGTGGTGAATGTTCTTCCAGACACTAAAACCCAGCTTAGTATTCTGCGCGGTGCAACGGATGTTATGCATGCTTTAGGTAACCTTAAGCCAAACATCGCCTTGCTTTCAGCCACGGAAGTGGTCAACACATCTATGCCTTCAAGTATAGCTGCTCAGGAACTCTTAGCAGCTATGTCTGCGCAAGATCACTGGGGTGCTCAAGTGTTTGGGCCCTTAGCTTTTGACGGTGCAATCTCCCCAGAAGCCGCTAAACTAAAGGGTATAGATCACCCAGTAGCGGGCCACGCAGACGTTCTATTAGTACCTAATATCGAAATGGGCAATGCTATATTTAAACAGCTAGTATACTTTAACGGTGCCACTGCGGCGGGTGTGCTTATGGGTGCTAAGGTGCCTGTGATGCTTACTTCTAGAGCAGATCCCCCAGCGGCTAGATTAGCTTCTGCAGCTCTTGCGGTAGTTTATGCTCACCATTTAAGTCAAAAATAGTAAAGGTTTAACGCCTATGCGTATATTATTGCTGTCTATATGCCTATAGAAGTATTTTTCGCGGTACTACTTGCCGCCGCTCTACATGCGGGCTGGAATGCACTGGTTAAAATAAATGCCGAGCCCATTATCGCTATGGGTTTAATCATGGCATGTACCACTGTTGTGGCTTTGGCCTTTATCCCTTTTACACCTTTCCCTCCAGCTCAAATGTGGCCTTGGTTACTCTTCACTCTAGTGTTGCACTTTGGGTATAAAGTATTTCTGGTTAAAGCTTACGCTCAAGGTGATTTTGGGCAAGTGTATCCCATTGCCAGAGGCAGCGCACCAGTGTGGGTATTGCTCGTTAGTTTGGTGTTTTTGGGAGCAGAATTTACTCCATTTCAAATTATAGCGGTATTATTAATCGCCGGTGGTGTGGCGGCTTTGTCACGCTTTAAACGGGGTAAGCCCCTTGGTGCAGGTTTTTATTACGCGCTGATCACTGGGTTATGGATTGCTAGCTACACTATGGTAGATGGTTATACCGTAAGCCAAATAGGCTATGTGCATAGTTTTGTGGTTTGGTTATTCTTTTTGGACGGTATTGTCGCCACTGTTTGGGCTTACCGGTATAACTCACAGGTGTTTTTAGCTAGCTTAACTGAGTATTGGTTTGTTGCCGTCGGTGGTGGTGTTATGTCTATGGCGGCTTACTGGATATGCTTATGGGCTATGACTCAGGTGCCAGTGGCAATGGTTGCAGCCTTACGTGAAACGTCGGTATTGTTTGCTGCCTTACTAAGTACCTATATGTTTAAAGAAGCGTTAGGGCGTAGTAGATGGTTTGCGGCAGCGTTTATTTGCTCTGGTTTGGTATTGATCAAATTAGCTTAGATGGGCTGGTTCTTATTGATGCTCTTGTTCAGGCTCTAGTTGAGGCTCTTGTTGAGGTTCTAGCAACATTTGAGCCATAATTTGAGCAAGCTTTTCAATGCCCGGTTCAATCAATTTAGGGTTTATGGATGAATAACCTAAACGAAAGTAGTTAAGCGGTTTCTGACTACCTAAAAAGTGAATGTCGCCTGACTCAATCAAAATTCCGTGTTCGGCTGCTTGTGCCTTAAGCTCTCTTGCATCTAACCCTTCCGGGCCTTTCACCCAATAACAAGAACCACCAAAGGTGGGCTGTTCTGCTAAACCTGGCATGTGTTTTTGTAGGGCTTCGGCCATAATACCGTGACGTTCTTGGTAGGCTTTCACCAAAGTTGCAGACAAAGAATCATAATAGCCACGAGCAATAAACAGGCCGATACTGCGTTGGTTATTAGCAGGTGGATGGCGCAGCATTAAGCGCCGTAATGACCGAGCTTCAGCAATTAACTCTTTACTCGCAACAAGGTAACCAATACGTAAGCCTGGTGCTAACGTTTTAGAAAAACTGCCAATGTAGATAACACGGCCGTGTTTGTCTAAGCTCTTTAGGGCAGGTGAGGGTGCCTGATGGAAGTTTGCTTCACACTCATAGTCATCTTCAATGATTAGGAAGTCTTCTTGGCTAGCCATTTCTAACAGCTTACGACGACGGTCTAATGGCATTGTGACTGTAGTAGGGTACTGATGACTAGGCGTTACGTAAATACAGTCACACTCTGCAAGGCCTTCATCTACAATCAACCCTTCTTCATCTATGGGTAAAGCTTTCAGCTTGGAAGGGTTGAGGCTAGCAATGTTGCGCATGTCCACAAACCCTGGGTCTTCTAAGCCCATGATGGTGTTTTTATCTAGAAGGAGTTGGGCCAACATATATAGGCCTTGTTGACAGCCTATGGTAATTAAAATCTCTTCAGGAGCGGCCCAAACGCCACGACGAGGAAGAACTCGAGTGTGAATTTGCTCTATAAGCATTGGGTCATCAGCCACAAAGTGGTCTGCAGCCCAACTACGAATGGCAGGCACACTTACGTTATCTCGGCAACATTCACGCCAGTGGTTTGTAGGGAATAAATCCGGATCAAACTGGCCGTATATAAACGGGTACTGGTAATTTTGCCAATCTGCAGGTTTGGTAATGTTTTCTTGCTTAGTGGGATGTAACTTAAAACGCCCCTGCCAGTCTGGCTTAGTGCCAGAAGTGTGACGTACGTCTGAAATAGATTCTAGCTTTACAGTATTGTTTAAAATGTTTGGATTAACAAAATAACCACTACGTTCTCGCGCAATCAGGTAACCGTCATCTAATAAGTGCTCGTAGGCTAGTACTACGGTGTTACGCGCAACGTTAAGCTGCTTAGCCAATTTTCGGCTAGAAGGTAAAGGCGCATCTAAAGGAATGTGGTGATCTAAAATAGCCTTGGCAATTTGTTGGCGCAATTGCTGTTGAAGGCTGGCGTTTAATCCGGCATCCAAGATGAACAGTGGGTGGCTCATGTAGCGGCTCTTTATACGTATAGTTGGTGGTAATTCTAAAGTGTGTATAGACAAATACCTAATGCTTTTTGTTAAAATTAACTTTTGGTATCACCCGTTAGTTTTAACTGGATCTAGGGTATTGCCTAGTTTTACCAGTAATATTTATTTTTAAATGGGCCAATGCCCCACCGAATTACCTATTTCGCCACAGCCCTAACTTATTTTGGGCCCTTTACAGTTGGAGTTTTAAACCATGAAATACGACGTAAATGCCTACGACACAAAAGACGCCCTGGCCGATGACCGTAACCACTTGTGGCACCACATTACCCAGCACAAACCCTTAGAAGAAAATGATCCGTTAATGATTGTTGAAGGTAAGGGTATGCGTGTAATCGACGCCAAAGGCAAAGAGTATCTAGATGCTGTTTCTGGTGCTGTATGGACTGTAAACGTAGGCTACGGGCGCGAATCCATCGCCAATGCCGTACGTGACCAACTGGTTAAGCTTAACTACTTTGCCAACAGCGCAGGCACTTTGCCAGGCGCTTTGTTTGCTAAAAACTTAATCGAAAAAATGCCAGGCATGAGCCGTGTTTATTATTCAAACTCTGGTTCTGAAGCCAACGAAAAAGCTTATAAAATTGTGCGTCAAATAGCCGCTAAAAAGAGCGGCGGTAAAAAGCATAAAATCTTATACCGTGACCGTGATTACCATTGCACAACCATTACAGCACTGAGCTCTACCGGACAGCACGAACGTAAAAACCAGTATGGGCCTTTTACTCCAGGTTTTGTAGAATTTCCACATTGCTCTGCATACCATGCAGAAAACGGTGGTGATACTGATTACGGTATTCAAGCTGCACGGGCTATGGAAGACGTTATCTTGCGTGAAGGTGCAGATACTGTTGGTGCTGTAATAGTAGAGCCTATTACAGCAGGTGGCGGTGTGATTGTACCGCCACAAGGTTATTTTGAAGAAATTCGCCGCATCTGTGACAAGCATGATGTGTTGTTGATTATGGACGAAGTAGTGTGTGGTTTAGGCCGTACTGGCACTTGGTTCGGTTATCAGCACTTTAACATTGTGCCAGACATCGTCACTATGGCTAAAGGCGTAGCTAGTGGTTATGCAGCCATCTCTTGTACTGTAACCACAGCAGCTGTATTTGATCAATTTAAGGGCGATGCATCTGACCCAATGGATTACTTCCGTGATATCTCAACCTTTGGTGGCTGTACTGCAGGACCTGCTGCTGCATTGGAAAACATGCGCATTATTGAAGATGAAAACTTACTACAAAATGTTGTGGTAATGGGAAAGTACTTAAATGATCGTTTAAACGAACTTAAGGGCAAACATCCTATTATTGGTGACGTACGTGGCATGGGCTTGTTTCAAGGCATAGAGCTAGTAGAAGACCGTGAAACCCGCAAGCCAGTACATGAAAGCGTAGCCATTGCTATTGCCGGAGACTGCATGGCCCACGGCGTCATAATCGGTCGCACCAACCGTAGCTTCACCAGCCACAACAACACTTTGTGCTTAAGCCCTGCGCTAATTACTACTCGCACTGAGTTGGATGAGATAGTAAATGCTATTGATGCTGCGATCACTCGCGTTACTACTTAGTTAGCTATGCGCTGATCTGAATGTTTAAAAAAAGCCCAAACATGCCGACTTAGGTGGGTGTGTTTGGGCTTTTTTTTGTGATTTTTTCTTGATGTTTCAAAAACCTAACTCTAGAATCTAAACTCTTCAAATACAGCTTATAAGAAACCCTATCCTGGGCAGCTAGACTTTTTTAACTTTGGTTTTACAGGAGAATTAAAGCAGTATGCGTAAGATGGAGAACATGACCACTAGTTGGTCTATTTGTTTGGAGTGTAATGGCCGTGGTAAAAAAAGCCAACGGTTACGTAAAAAAGTACGCCTCGCCTACCAATTGGCAGTCGAGCTATTCGAGGAATCAAATAGTGTAGGCTCTGCTCCTGTTCGTCCAAAAGCGCACTTAACGCTATGTAAACACTGTATTGGTTCGGGTTTGATTTCTGCAATTCATCCACCAAAAGTGGATACAGAAAACTTTCCACACGTGGCTATTATTGGCGGAGGTATTGGAGGCGTAGCATTAGCAGTTGCTTGTTTACACCGTGGTATTCCTTTTACATTGTATGAGCGAGATAGTGATTTTAATGAACGCTCTCAGGGTTATGGTCTTACGTTACAACAAGCCAGTAAAGCCATAGAGGGTTTCGGTGTTTTCTCGTTAAAGGCAGGGTTAATTTCTACACGCCATGTGGTACATACTCCTGATGGCAACATTATTGGCGAATGGGGAATTAGAAAATGGGTGCAATCAGATAAAAGAAAACCGCCTACAAAAACAAACGTACACATTGCGCGTCAAGCTTTACGCTTAGCGTTATTAGAGCAACTTGTTGGCACTAATTCTGTGCAATGGAACCATCACTTTCTCAATTATAAAGAAACAAATAACAATACTATTGCCTTAAACTTTACCGTAAATGGTACGCCAAAAAGTGCCACTGCCAATTTGATTGTTGGTGCAGATGGAATTCGTAGCTATGTGCGTCAACAATTAATTGGTGATGGTGCTTCTCCACTACGATATCTGGATTGTATAGTCATACTAGGTATTTGTCCGTTAAGTGCGCTCCAAAATAATGAGAGTGATTTACTGGATTCGGCCACGGTTTTTCAAACCGCCAATGGCAATGAACGGATGTACATCATGCCTTTTAACAAAGATTCTGTGATGTGGCAATTGAGTTTTCCTATGTTAGAAAGCGAAGCCAAAGACTTAAGTGCCCAAGGTAAAAAAGCTTTAAAGAAAGAGGCCATTCGTCGAACACAGTGGCACCATCCTATTCCGCAAATTGTTGCAGCAACCCTAGAAACTCAGGTTTCTGGATACCCCGTTTATGATAGAGATATACTGCAAGCAGATTTTTTAGGGCAATCGGAACTCGTCACATTAATTGGAGATGCAGCTCATCCTATGAGTCCGTTCAAAGGACAGGGAGCAAATCAAGCGCTGCTAGACGCACTTTCTCTTGCTCGTGGAATAACGAGAGGCTGCAGGCCACACTCTAATTGGAGAGAAATCGGAATACGAAAAAGAGTGTTAACTGAATTTGAAACTGAAATGTTAGATCGTAGTGCTTCTAAAGTAAAAGAGTCTGCCGATGCAGCACAGTTCCTTCATTCTGATGTTGTTCTGCATGAGGGTAACGAACCTAGAGGCAGATGTTTGAAGCGGGAAGAGGAATAAAAACCTAATATTTTGAGTAAGCGTGGTAACCTTTAATAAGCCAAGTCAGAACATTTGAAATGTGTTGGCCTTTATATTAGAATTAACAAATATACTTAAAATGTCATTTAAAACAACATTGTTATCAACTTAAGGACAAAACCTGCCATGAACATTACCAAAGTTAGTGACACATTCGCCGTAGGGCCACAGATCTTAGAAACTGACATGGCCTCAATTAAAGCCCAAGGCATTACCACTATTATTAACAATCGCCCAGATGGCGAAGCCGAGCACCCATCAACTAATGCACGCCTGCAAGCTGCAGCCGAAGCATTAGGTCTTACATATCATTTTATTCCTGTAGTTGGCATGAATTTTCCAGATGATACTGTTGCTCAAATGGCTGATGTTTTACAACAGTCTTCGGGTAAGGTATTAGCATTTTGTCGTACTGGAAATCGCTCTATCAATACCTGGGCAAGGGCGAATAAGTCTACTAGCACTGGCGTAGATGTAAATGCACTTGTGGCAAATACTAGCTACAAATTGGTGTAACTGATTAGAAAGTGGCTCTCTCACCAATCTGTTATACCTTTAAGTTATAAAAATATCGTTTAATATTCCATTACATTTTTCTTGGTGGGTGCTATAGTGATTTTGTTGGATCCAAAAGAGATATTATCTTGGGTCCAGCAATGAAACATTTCTCTATAGGAGGTCGTTATGGCCATTGCACGCACATTACCCATGTCAGATTACTTATCGGTCACTCGTGATACCTCTGTAGCTGTTAAAGCGTGTGGTGAAGCACTTAGAACGAAGCAGTTACGCATCGTCCGTAAGTCAGTGACACCGAGAGCTATAGAGATAATGCCTGAATTTATTGGCATTGCAGGCTAAGGTTTCTGTTTTGTAGTTCCCTTATTTATTCATGTTTAAGGCTGCCTTTTGGCAGTCTTTTTTTTGCATTTTTGTTGTTGGTTTGACTAAATTAATAATATTTTTTGGCCTTAGGGTAATTGTGACATTTGGCCCTATGGACAAATAAAGGTTGGCAGTTGGACAAAAGTGTTACATCCTTTATGCTTTATGGAATTAACCTTATAAGCATTTGTTCCTATGACTCAAAGCCAAGACCTACCTCAGTTTGAAGATCACTCGAAACAAGAACATCGTTATACCACCTGCTATATGTGTGCTTGTAGGTGTGGTATTAAGGTGACCTTAGAAGCTGAAAAAATTCGCTTCATCCAAGGTAATATAGATCATCCTGTCAATAAAGGGGTGCTATGTGCTAAGGGCAACTCGGCCATTATGAAGCAGCTTTCACCTGCTAAATTAACTCAGCCCATGCTACGTAAAGCTGGCACAGAGCGAGGTGCAGGTGAGTTTGAACCAATTTCGTGGGATGCCGCCTTAGACATGCTTACGGCGCGGTTAGCTAATATACGAGCAACAGATCCTAAAAAACTGGCCTATTTCACTGGCCGAGATCAAATGCAGGCTCTCACAGGGTTATGGGCCACTCAATTTGGCACTATTAACTGGGCTGCGCACGGTGGTTTTTGTTCCGTTAATATGGCTGCTGCTGGTTTGTATACTATGGGGCATTCTTTCTGGGAGTTTGGTGACCCAGATTGGGAAAATACTAAATATTTTATGATGTGGGGCGTGGCGGAAGATCACGCATCTAACCCTATTAAGATAGGCTTAAAACGCATTAAAGAGCGTGGTGCTAAGTTCGTTGCAGTGAACCCTATACGTACAGGCTACCAAGCTATTGCCGACGAATGGATCGCCATAACACCTGGTACAGACGGGATCTTTGCCCTCTCTATGGTTCAAGTGCTACTAAGGGAAGGTCTAGTAGACGATGAATTCTTAATTCGCTATACCAATGGCCCCCAGCTAGTCATCAATAACCCAGGTAAACAGGGCGATGGTTTGTTGTTGCGTGATGCAAATGGCAACCCTCAAGTTTGGGACCAGCATACTAGTGCTATGCAATCGGCCTTAAGCCCTGATGTAGCACCAGCTTTATTCGGTGAGTATGAGGCTTCGTGTGGTACTCCAGTTAGAACCGCAT
>Ga0115004_10004830_pt1 | contig 10720 bp, 10 predicted proteins | sample ArcticOcean_MG_C_10_FD_88737 | JGI IMG/M metagenome (GOLD analysis project Ga0115004, IMG submission 88737) | Marine microbial communities from western Arctic Ocean - ArcticOcean_MG_CB11_90 | ecosystem: Environmental > Aquatic > Marine > Oceanic | place: Arctic Ocean: Canada Basin | collected... | reverse complement strand
TTCTTAATTTCTTTAGCAGTTTCTTTGATATCTTCGATACCATCTTCTACTACATCTGGAATTAAGTCTCCATCTCTATCAGCAATTTTACCTGCTTTTACGAAATAGATTACTACACCGGCTACTATTACTAGTACACCAATGATGATTAAAATAGTGTTCATAATTTTTATTTTACTTGTTTATAAATATTAAGAGGATTAAATAAACATATGGAAGTCATCATCATTATCCATCTGTCTCAATCTTTCAGAGTCATTTAGATTACTGTTTCCAGTCATTGATGCTAACACCATAGTTGCTAATCCAATTAATGCGTTTCGGAAATACTTTTTAATACTCGCCATATAAGGAATAAGATTTTTGGGGTTCAGGTTCTATAACTTTTTCTTCTTGTTTAATCACATAAGTAAACCCCTCTCTTGCATCCATATAAAACTGCGTATTTCCATTCTTTTGATAAATGTACTCTAATACATCTGTCAATGAATCTAAAACCAATGAAGAGTTATCTAATGGAGTCCACCTATCGCCAGGTGGTACTCTTTTAGCAACTTTTACTTTTACCTCTTCGGTAATAACTTCTGGTTCTTTACTCATTACTCAATTACTCTAATAATTCTGCTTTCCTTTGCTCCACTTACTTTGTAGTCAATATTAACACCAGCGTCTGTAAAGTCTTTTACAACTCTTGCTTCTGCTTCGGTTACTGATTGTGCATCAACCAAGTAAATTTCTTTTTTTAATTTTGGGTTGCCATTTTTAAGTGTTGCTACCTCAATTTCCACTACTACTTCAAAATATTTACTCATAACTTGTTATTTATATTTATATATATTGTTAATTAAAGTAAAGATACAAAAAATATTTGTATTTACCAAACTTTTTTTAAATTAATACTCATATTCCTTTTTTGGGCCTGTAAGATTACCATTTATAAGGAAAGAACAATTAAAACATAACATCCTTAGATTCTCATGTTTATGGTTCTTTCTATTATCATCTAAGAAATCTAATACCAATGGAACTCTGAAATCGGTTACCCTTCTTTCTTCAAATCCACAAGAATTACACTTCTCCAACATATACCCATTATTGAGTAATCTCTTTTTTAATTTCCAAACTGGATAGTCTGGAAACATTCCTGCTAAAATATCATCCAATGAGTGTGCCAATGTTCCAGGGTTTGTTCCCTTTCTTATACCAATTCCATGTGGATTTTTCAAATCTTCAAATACTCCGTACTCTTTAGCATACTTCTTATAAGTGTTATAAGATACACCTAACATTCTTGCGGCTTCAGCAGCAGAACGTGCTTTTTGTTGTACATCCTTTATTTCCGATTCTAAAAGTGGTCTTGCACCCAAACCTCGCTTGGTTCTTTGTTTCGGTGCTTGGGATAAATCTGCAGTTGGGTCAAAATTCGGAAATAGTGATTCCCCTTTTGTAACATCTTCCATTTTCATATACTATTTAAAATATTGTTTCTATGTATATAAATATAGATTAATCCTTTTTTTCTACACCAAACTTAGAGAAGCGATACCAAAGTCTTTCGTGGAAGAAATAAAGTATCATTTTAGTAAATACTTCTACCCCACCTATGGTTAACCCAATTTCCCAACTTCCAGTTATAAGTGCCGATAGTATCATTGTATCTATCGTACCTATTACTCTCCAACTTAGTGTTTTTGCAATGTGTCTTTTATAACTTACCATCTTTTTTCATTTGTTCTCTGATTGAGGTTGCTGAGATATCACCTATTTCCTTTGGTGGTACGTGTTCTATAATATCGTACCCCACTCCTCTACCATAATTGATAGATTCTATATCTGGTATGATGGTAGCGATTACCTTACCTTCTAAGATAAGTTCTTTTAGTTCACCTTCATGTACCATTTCTAAAATTTCTTCTGCTGTCCAAGGATTCTTTTCGTCTGGTTCTACATCTCTGATACCTAACCATACTTTATATCCTTCCTTTAATCTTTCATTAATTAACCATAGATGTCCCTTGTGTAGCGGCTGCCATCTACCAGCGAAAAATGAATACTTTACTTCTGATGAAGAACTTTCTTTATCAGCGGATGCTATTTTGTTTGCCATTTATTTGATTTAGTGATTTATAACTTTTCCTTATCTCTTAAATAAGATACTATTTTTGTGAATGATTGTTTTGGATTATCTTTAGTTGTATCCACATCTAGGAAATTCTTTTGTGGTGCTACATAATCCTTTGCATGAAAATGGTCTCTTTCTCTTGGGGTAGAGCAGTGTACATAAAATTCTTCAAATGAATCTAAACCGATTCTTTCTTTGAACTCTTCTCTTAACCATTCGTAAGGTGCTACTAAAGATACTACTACATCACATTCGTTTTTAGATACATACTCAGCTATCATCTGAGCATTACGAATGTTATTAACTCTACCTTCTGGTGAGTAATCTTTATTGATTGTTAGTTCTCTTAAATCGTCTCCATCGAGATGGAAGACATTCTTTCTCCAATTTTTTTTCTCGGTTTTAAGAAGTTCTACTAATAGTTTTCCGAGTACAGTTTTTCCATGAGCTGGTTGACCTGTAAACCAATAAATGTTACCTTTTGTCATAACTTGATTTTAATTATTACTAATATACGAAAATAATTTGGATTATCCTAACTTATTTTTCTGTTTTCCAACCTCCTCCGGCTGCCTTATATTTCTTTGCTGCCCAACCATTAGCATATGCCGATGGGTATACATCAAATTTCTTCTTTGCTTGTGATTTATAATAAGACCACTTTGATGCATCAGTTGGTACATTTTTTTCTAAGAATAGATTTACTCGTTCTTCAATTGATTCGTTTGTTCCTCCAAATACTAAGTAATTGGAAACACTACATACTTCTCCATCTGCAGAACAATGTCTTTTTCCTTTAAGAAGGAATGGACTAACCATACTTAAACCATATTGTTTTTTCATCAATTTATCAATTGCAATAATACCTTTTTTATCTACGGCGTCATACATAGTATCATTTCTACTATCTTCCTTTGGATAAAATTGTAGTATTACAACATCTTTATTAAAGTGGCCACTTACTATCCCCTTATCGGTAGAATTAACCCCACCTGATAAGTTTGATATTAAACTAAACGGCATTGATGTTTCTGAACTAAATGAAGTCTTTTTTTGTAATTTACCTATATCTTGGGATTGTATGTTCCATTTATTGGCAACACTACCTTCATTAACTACTGATTCACTTACACCTTCAGCGAATTTCATTAATCCTCTTACTCTTTTTATTAATGTACCTGCAGGAATCCCATAGGTATCACTCATTACATCTTGAGTAAACTTGTTTGATAGGAAGTTAGATAATTCTTTTTTAGTTGCAATACCACTCTTAAAATCATCTCTTGCAATCTTATCCAATTCTTTGGCATCTATCTTACCTTTGAAGTATGCAGTAAGTGCATCGGCTTTGTAGTTGTATTTTCCTTCGTTTACTACTGATTCTTTTATGTTTTTGAATCTTCTCTTAATATCATTGTGAAATTTCTTATGATATTTTTTAGGAATATGGTCTGATTTTAAGTAATCATATAAATCTTGCTCATCACTCCACATTTGTCCTGCAGCTTGGTCTTGTGTTGAACTATATCCAGCAGCGATATCTAACATAGTGTACATATCATTATGCTTTAAACTTTCGTTTATTGATTCAGAAATTGATTCCTTTAGGGTTTCTAATTTTTTACCGAATGAACCACCGATTGTCATAGAAGTATAGAAAGAAAATGCATCAATAATATCATGTCCATCCCATTTTGCTGCTTTAGAATATGCTGCACCTTTATCTTCAATTACATCCTCCATCGCAGTACCAACGTGTTTTGATTGTTTTGCCTTTGGGAAGAATTTAGGTAATTGTTTTGCTTCACTATGAAAGTTAGCATCAGTTAGAGCTCCTTTAAGAATCAACATAATTGCATGTTGATGTTCCGGTGAGTTTATTTTTGCACCCTTTAGATATGCATCTAATTCAGATTTTACTTTTTTATTTAATCGTAAGTTTGCTTCGTTAACAACTGATTCATCTAACTCAAATTTAGAGTATTTGTTTAAATCGTTTAAACTTTTTAATTCAACTCGTTTACCGTTTGAATCTAATCCATAGATAGTAGCGGTATATTTACCCATTCCATCAGAACGTTTACCTTTTAATTTTTGTTTTAATTCAGCACCTGCTCTTCTTTTGTTAACAGATGTATTTATTTCGTTAACAACTGATTCGTTATATCCTGGTTCGATAACCAACATACTTTCTTTTGATTTTGGTACTTTTAGTTTTTTGATTGCGAATAGTTTTGCATTGTAAAGGTCTTTTGCTTCAGATTTTTTAATTTCTAATCGTTTACCTTTATGGTCAATTGCAACCCACCCTGCAAATTTAGATATTTCATTAACCGATACTCCCTCATATATTGATTTAAGATACTTAATGAAATCCTTATCATTTTTCATATCTTTAAAATTTCTATCTGAAAATACTTTCTTTACGAAATCTCTAACATCTTTAGCATCTTGTCTAATTAAATCAATTGCTGAAAATACACTTTCATTTAAGTTTAATTCGTTTACTGATTCTAATATCTTAGAATTTTTTTCTATTGCCATAATAGTATTTTTTTCTCTTCTAATTGATATTCCTTTAAATGTAGATTGATTGAAATATTTATTTTGTCCACTTTGGTAAGCTGCCAATACATCATGGTGTGCAAATACACCACCTGGTATATTATATATAATAGTTCCTTTAGGTAATATTACATTTGTATAATCACCGATTCGTACACCTTTAACATCTCTTTTTAATTGATACTTTCTATTATCTAAACCATATGTACCACCACTCATAGTACCTGAATTTGGTCTGAATGTTGCTTCATCAATTGATTCGTTAAATATACTATGGTTTTTTATACCTAATTTATTTACTAATTTTTCAATAGCATGATAATCACTATCTGGATGATTTCCACTTCCAAGTATAATTTCTATCTCGCCTTTAGTTACAGGATGAGAACTAACGTTTACTTTATACTTTCTATTTATTTTTTGAACGGCTTTTCGTAATACATCTATTTTATCTTCGTTTACCGATTCGTTAAACATTTTAATAAAATATGCATCTTGCTTTTTATCACCCTTTACAGCTTTATCAAAACCTCTAATAGCAACCTGCTTTTCATCTTTGATGTATTTTAAAAGTTTAGTGATATTAAGTACTCTACTACTAACGTATTTTTCTACGTTATCAATAGATACACCCGTGAGTTCAGCTATCTTTCTGATTTGAGGTTCAATTGCTTCGTTTACTGATTCTTTCATATTTGCTGTTATTGATTCTGGTGCATTTGATTTCACCCAATTGAATAGTTTATTTCTCCAAACCTTTTCTGCATAAATTCCACCTTTTTCTTTTTTAAGAGGCAATGAAAGAAATCCAGATGTAAACTTTACAGTTTTACTTTTTGTAGTTCGTATTGTTTTTTGTTTACCATCTATACCCTTTACAACTTTATTCGTTGAACTAGTTTGTCTTTTTTCAACATCTTTGCCATCTGCACCCTTTAAGAATACAGTATTTTCTGGGTTATTAAGTATAACATCCACTCTACCATTCATTCCTTTAGGTAGTGCTTTAGTAACCAACCCCCAAATAGTGTTAGATGCACCTTCGTGTGTTTTTAACATTATATTTTCTGAACCCATTGACCCATCAGGTACTTTTCTTTCTCGATTCTTATTATTTTCTAATGCAGTTACATATTTAGTAAGTACCCAAGTTAAATGAATATTTTCTGGTTTGTATCCTACTGCCTTTAATTTTGGAATTACACTTGTAATATCAGTTACATCTTTAGCAGTAATATCGAATAATATATTTGGAAGAGTTTCAGGATTATTTTTACCTAATAGAAGTTTTTCTAAACTAGCATCTTTAATACCAATTGCCTTTACTAATATATGAAGTGCGTATACGTGGTCTGAATTTTTAAGATTTAGATTTTGGAGTTTGAATCCATCATCTTGTATTTTATTAATTAAATCTATATCTTTAGGTTTGATATTCTTACCATATTTTTTGATGATGGAATTAATGTCTAATTTACCTAACCTATTGAGAATTTGAAGTTGTTTTTTCATTTCATCAACATCTCTCACTTTGAATGATGCTGAATCTATAAAGTTACTAATAGCGAATCCTTTTCCACTACCAGCTCCACCTGCAATAAAAACGATTTGTCCATATGGTTTTCTATTACCATATGTAATTAACTTTTCGTTTAATATATCTTCTGTTATTTCTTCAAATATCATTTCTTCTTTTTTATTTTTCAACCCCACTCATGTACTCTATAAATATATATAAAAAACTTAAAAAGTTGTTATTTTGTTGTGATTTTAATACCATTTTGTAAAAACCCAGATGGTAGATTTGTTAAAGTTGACGGTGATGGAGATGTGAATTTATTAAACATTATCTTTTGGTCTCCTCCTAATAAACTTCTTCCATCAGTCCAGTCATTGTTTGCAGATGAAGTGTATATAGTATCACCCGTTATTCCCATTAATGCTGCTTTAGTAGCATGTGGTGTGGAATTTGGACTTGCTTGTAAATATAATGCAACTAAACCGGCAACTTGTGGTGCGGCCATTGATGTTCCACTAATGTTACATTGACGGAAAGTACTATCAGCGTAATAAGCAGAATCAGTAAACCTATTTGTATTAGATGTTGAACTCATAATATTAGTACCTGCTGCATAAATATGAACAGCTGGTCCACATTCTGATGAAGTTGCTTTCTGGTCTTTATTTGAACCATCACCATTTGTTGCTGAATTTAGAGCTGAATCTAAATTACCTACTAGAATAGCTCCATCTGCATTTGGAGATGAACCTCTATGATAATATACATCTTCTCCACCTCTAGTTAAATAGTTATTGTAATCAGTTCCACCAGGTACATCACATTTATTACCTCTATTACCAGCAGCAATAGTTACATGAATACCAGCTTCTATCATTTCTTCTACATCAGTATCAATGGATAATATTCTTACGTTAGCACTGTAAACACCTACTGCTGATTGAAATTCCATTAAACCATAGTTTGATTCCCTCTCTCCAGCGGTATCTATATCACCACCAGTGTAAGAAACACCTCTATAATTTATAGCCGTTATATTATCATTGGTTAACGATGTAGAATATCCCCAACTCATATTAACTACGGTTGGTCTCATTGGTCTTGTTAATTTTTTATCAGTGTGCCAACCTTTGATTACATCAAAACAATCTGTTGTTGGAATACCAGTACTACCATCAGTAGAACCTTCCAAACCATTTACTTTTACTGAATAGACTCTAGCACCGGTTGCAAAACCATAACTATTACCAGCAACAATACCAGCAACATGAGTACCATGTCCATCCAAATCTCTATTGTGATTTGCATTTTGAGTTCCAGTTACACCACTTAGGGAATACCAATCTACATCTTGTGTTCTAGGTGCGGATGCATCATTAATTCCACCAAAAAATTCAGGATGTAGCATTTCAACTCCACTATCTTGAATTACAACATCAACACCAGTACCATCCAATGTATATGTATAATCTTCAGAAGTTGATGAACTACTACCGTAATTGTTAGTTTTGGATTTATGTCTTATTAATCCCCAATTTAAAAAATCACCACTATCGGAAGTGGTTTTAGTAAAATTTCCAGTTCTAGTATCTCTGTGTTCAATAAAGATATCGTCTCTAAATTCAGGCGGTATTTCTACTCCCTTAACTCTATTATCATTCTTTAGAGTTGTTACCTCTTCGGCTGATAAAGTGTACCAAGCCTGTCTTGGAGAATTAGGTCTTAGATTTGGAGAATCAACTCTACGATTGGGAATGTGTAAAGTACCACCATCATCTGATAGTTCCATATCATCCCAAAAGGATTGATAATCAACACCCTTATGTAATATAACGTTATACGTGTCCATTTATCTATATTTAGTATAATGCTGTCCATTGGAGTCCATCCCAAAACCAAGGTTTAATGGATACACCACCACTACTACTTACCATTAAACTACCACTTGGTGGATTTGATGGATTTGTTGCTCTTACATTTAACTGTAATACATCAGCAATATTAACATATTCACTTGAACTTATTATCATTGAGCCCGTACCTAGTGTTATACTACTGGCAGCATCATCTTGACCTTTTAATAAAGTAGTTGTAATTCTTTCATTTGCATAAATACTATTAGCAGTTAGCTGTCTTGTATCACCAGCATAAACAAAATCATTCGAACCAGTTATGTTATTTGATGAATCTTCATAATAAACAGTTCCTGCTGCAGCTTCATTTGGTAAAAATTGAGTGGATGATGAAATTAGAGCTCCACCACTAACAATTTGTTCAGATGATGATACTAAACCAGGAGGTGCACCAACTACAATATCCCATGAAACTTCTTCAACGTTTCCTGCTGTTAATGAATACCAACTACCAGTTGTATTTACTATTCTATATCCAAAGAAGTCTCCATCATCATCCGAAAATACCATATCACCAGGTGTTATAGAAACTGATGCAGTTTCTGCCGCAGTAAGTGGATTCAGTCTGAATGGTGAATCGGTAACCACCACCGTACCAGACGATGATAAGTTTAAGTTATTAGCCGAATATAATGTTGGAGTTCCAGTTGTACCAACTTGTATTGATGGAGCAGTTATTAAACCAGATGCAGATATTGTACTATCAAAGTTTGCAGGAACATTTACACGTAAATTACCTACAAAATCAGAACCATCATACGTGGATTCAATGGATGCCGAAAATGACCCTGAGAATATTTTCTGTCCATCTACTCCACCTTCTATTGCCGAACCTGGAATTCCAGTTAAACCTTGGCCACTACCACTAAACCAACTTCCACTTCTTGCTATTGCATATCCACCACTTATAATTAGATTACTACCTTCATTTAAGTTTACATTAAAGTTTCCAACACCTATTGTTGATGTAACACCCAGTATATTATCTACGGTTACATTATTATCACCATCTATCAATTGAGTTGTTGAACTAAGTCCATCTATTGCAGTAGCAGGAATACCAAATAATTGAGCCCCACTACCACTAAATGCCCCATTATTAAGTAAAATACTTCCAGTTACTTCAATATCATCTGTAAATCTTTGTTTTGCTAAGAATATATTTACATCGTTTGCACTAATTCCATCACTAGAAATTAAATCTATGTTTGTTTGTAGTGTAGATGCTGATGCATTTAAAGCATTTTGTAATACAAATTCAAAATCACTTACTTGTTGTGATGATGATACGATATCAGTACCACCAACACTAAACCCATCGGCCGAACCAGATAAAACTTCTAATTGGTTTAATATAGGTAATATTAAAGAACTTGAAAAATATTTGTTAGTAGGACCTTCTGCAATAAAATCAGTTGAAAGTGATGATAAATCTATTAGAGAACCATTTATCTGAGCAGATGATGAAACTACATTAACAGTATTAATATGTTTTATTGTTTGTCCAGATGAGGAAACAGTTCCAGACGGAGTACTTGAACCACCTCCGGCACTATTAATTCTAGTAGCAAATGATGCCGAATCGTCTGTATAAACAACGGTTGTAAGAAAGTTACCAACATCATTTGTTGTTAATAAATTCCCACCATCGGATTCACCTGCTGCTAAATTGATTGTTCCATCAAAACCCGAACCAGCACCTGTAAATGTTAGTGTTGAGTTGTTTACTGATATGTTGGATATATAATCGGTGGAACCACCACCACCAGCACCAAAACCTGCAGCTGCAGCAGATGCAGAGGCAGCTGTACTAAAATCAGATATATTGGTAGATGTTAATGAGCCAGATAGTATTGTACTACCTCTTAAATTTTCTATTGTTTGAGCAGATGAGGAAACAGTTCCACTTGGAGTACTTCCACCGCCGCCTCCAGTACCAAATCCAGATGCTGCAGCAGAGGCTGATATTTGGTTTGATGATGAAACTACATTTTCAGTGTTTAATCTTGTTTTGATTCCACTAATATAATTTGTAGTTGCTGTTAAATCAACCTGAACCGATGAAGTTATAGCTCCATTGGAATTTATTCTTGCATCAACTTTTGCATCTGTATAATAAAAATTAGTTGAACCTTCTGATATAGCGTCACTATTTATACCACCTATTATAGAATTAACTTTTGCATCTGTATAATATTTGTTAGTTCCCTCTGAAATGTCTGTTGTTGTTAATCCGGTAATTGTAGAGTTAACTGTTGATATTTGGGAAGATAGGTCACTATCTGTTGCTAAGTCATCAGTAAGGTACGATTGTAGTGTTAAAAGGGTTGCTTTTCTAGTACTACCCCCATCTACAATCGGAAAAATCGTAGCATCACCAAGTGAGCCCGATGTCAATTCTGCTAATTCCGATATTTTAATATTGTCTGCCATACCTTAATAAATATCTTTTATCTTTTTTTCTTTTTCTTTTTACTAGGAATTTCTATTTCATTTTGCTTCATCACCTCTATTTGTTGGTTTCTGATAGCTACTTGTTTTTCTCTTCTCCTAACAGTTGTAGGTTTGGTGTACTCTTGTCTATCTTTATATTCTAAGATA
>Ga0115004_10004827_pt1 | contig 10722 bp, 11 predicted proteins | sample ArcticOcean_MG_C_10_FD_88737 | JGI IMG/M metagenome (GOLD analysis project Ga0115004, IMG submission 88737) | Marine microbial communities from western Arctic Ocean - ArcticOcean_MG_CB11_90 | ecosystem: Environmental > Aquatic > Marine > Oceanic | place: Arctic Ocean: Canada Basin | collected... | reverse complement strand
TTTTACTCGAACAGAGCCATTCCAAAGAGTATGAATAATGTTTTTAATTGTGCGGCTTGCATCTATCCAAATTATTAATCAAATGTAGGTAGACGTTTTTCCACATTCGCTTTAAAGACCTCCGTTAAATCTTCGGAAAGCAGCATAGAGGCATTCCAAGTAGACATGTAATTTAACGAATCGTCTACAGAATGTTCTCTAGAATAATGTAAGATATCCTTCGTTCCTCGAATAGACAAAGGAGATTTAGATGCTATCGTTGAAGCAATTTGCACAACTCCTTCCATCAGGGTCTCCTTTGATGAATAACAATGATTTACCAGACCAATATTTTTTGCTTCTGGCCCAAACACTTTCCTTCCGGTATATGCCATTTCCGCAGCCATTCCAGGGGGTATTATTTTAGGCAAACGTTGTAACGTACCCAGGTCGGCGACCATTCCTAAATCAATTTCTTTAATCGTAAAATAAGCGTCTTCACTACAATAACGCATGTCACATGCGGTTGCAATATCTACTCCACCACCAATACATCCATTGTGAATAGCTGCAAGTACTGGTTTGGAACATTTTTCAATCGATGAAACTGTTTGTTGAAGTGTTAAAAGGAAACCCCTCACCTTTTCACTTCGTTTGCCCTGACAAGAAATATCTTTCAATCTGCTGATCGACATCAACAATTCTAAGTCGATTCCTGCACAAAAATGTTTTCCTTCACCCGCAAGAATGATCACCCGTACATGATCATCCTTCGAAAGAGTTTCAAAAACAGTTTGCATTTCAATCCAAGCCTCCATGTGGAGGGCATTTGATTTTTCTGGTCTATTGAATGAAACTTGAGCGATTTTATTCTCTATCTCAACTTGAAAATACTTGGTGTTCATTGTTTTATTTTAATTCAAATTACATCTCGTCATAAACATGGCATAGAAGAATTTTAGGAGTTTGTTTTCCACCTGGTTTCCCTCCATTCTTTTTGTTCTTCTAAAGAAAGAAATGTCCAAGCTACAATTCTACTAGATTTATTTCCTGTCCCAAGGGGGATTGTTGTTATCTGATTCGCTTCAATATTTTCTAACATTTTATAAATCCCTTTAAGATTAGATTGTTTTGATACCAAAGTTGAAAACCAGTAACCATTTTTAGAGAACGCTTTGCTTTCTCCAATCATATTCTGAATAAATTGATATTCTCCGCCCTCACATATAAGTTCACTGCTAATTCCAGAAAAATTGAGTTGAGGTGTTTTCATGTTTTTGCCCGAGAGATTTCTTATTTTTCTTCGACTTCCTTTTTGAGCCTCTGCGAGAGATGAATGAAAAGGAGGGTTACATATAATCAAATCAATTTTATCTTTCTTGCTTATAATCGAGTGAAGTACGTCTTTTGATTTTTTTTGCAAGCGACATTCGATCTTATTTTTAATTGCTGAATTAGAATCGATAATATTCTGAGCAGAAGCAATCGCTTTCGGGTCTATATCAGAACCAATAAACCTCCAATCGTATTCTGTAACGCCAATAATTGGGTAAATGCAGCTAGCCCCAATACCTATATCAAGACAAATGATTTTATCCCCAGTCGGGATTGTTCCCAAATTATTTTCACCCAACAAATCAGCAATATGATGGATGTAATCAGCTCTTCCAGGTATGGGTGGACATAGATTTTCATCCGGAAATTCCCAATTCTTGATTCCATAATAATGATTTAGCAAAGCTTGATTTAAAATCTTAACCGAAAGTGGGTTTGAGAAATCAATCGATTTTTCTCCAGATCTGTTGGGAATTATGTGATCTTTTAATTTAGAGTTAGAAATTATTAAAGCCCCGATATCGTATTTCTCTCGGTTTTTATTTCGAGAATGTAACCGTGATTTTTCTTGTTTGTGGTTTCCTGAAGACATGCTCTACTTTAATTTCATTTTAGTTTTCAAGTTCAAATATAATATTTGATTTGTTATCGAGATCCTTTCTATTCACATTGTGGTGAAATCCATGCTTCTCTAAAAGTTTTTTAGAATGCAAGTTTTCAGCATGTGTAAAGGCCACTATTTTATCAAGTTTTAACTCCTTAAAACCAAACGCAACAGTCACTTTCAGGGCTTCACTCATCATCCCTTTGTTTTGAAATTTAGGATGTAAATCATATCCTACTTCAGCTGTTTTTTTGTTCTGAGAAAAATTCCACAAACAAATTGTACCGATTATTGGGAGGTCGTTTTTTAAAGTTATACCCCAAGTAACTGAGTGATTCGTTTCGATACAACTATCAAATTCTTTGATTAATATTCTCGCTTGAGAAATATTCTTAGTTTTCCTATGTTCTGGTCTTTCAATAAATTTTGTGACATTCTCATCTGTGCGTAAGAAAAGTATGACATCACAATCTGACGCTTTAAGTCTTCTCAATAAAAGTCTTTCAGTTATTATTTCTGGAAAAGGCTTGAAGTTCATTCGTGATTAAGTGTTATTGATATTTCGGAGGCCGTCATACACCACAATGCTCACTGCGTTTGCTAAGTTTAAGCTTCTTACATGATCGCTGTAAAGGGGGATCTTAAAAAGTTTATCTGAATTTTCAGCAAGTATGTTGTTGGGCAAACCCACAGACTCTTTCCCAAACACGAGAAACATCTTGTCTTGATAGTTAATAGAACTATAATCCTTCTCTCCAGAGCTGGAAAGATAGACCATGTTTTCATTTTTATTTTTTGAGAAAAACTCATCCACACCCTCATATATCTTTACTGTGAGGTGTTTCCAATAATCTAGTCCGGCTCTTTTTAATCTTGCGTCATTGATTTCAAATCCAAATGGTTTTACCAAATGCAAAACGGATCCTGAAGCCAAACTAAGACGACCAATATTGCCGGTGTTCATTGGTATTTCTGGTTCTATAAGAACAATATTAAATCCCATTCAATTTTATCTTTCTATTCTTTAGTGTCTTTCGGTCTGCTTTATAGTTTTATTTTTAAACCTGTATTGAAAAAGAAACCATCCAATGGAGCGTAAACATCTGTAAATTGTGGACTGTCATATGGGCCAGAATTTAGTGATTCATATCTTGTTTGTCTCGTGTCGGTAAAGTTTTCTGCATTGAGAAAAATCACGAAGTTGTTTATTGTTCTTTCAACTACAATTCCAGTTGTAAAAAGAGATCGCGATTGCAATCCGGTCGAAAGTATTTGGCTTGATTTATATTCATAATCCCAACCAATTCGCCACTTGTTTTCTTCAACAAACAGTAGATCACCTTTAATGCTGTGTTGTGGCGTCAACGTCAGGCTGGTTTCCGAATCGTCCTTTTGCAAGACAGCGTCTGTATACGTGTATCCAAAAAACCAAGTGAATTGACCAACTGTAAGTTTTACTTGAGATTCAAAGCCCCTGCTCTTCAAGTAATCATTCGTGCTTGAATAATAAAGATTGTAGTACTGGTCAATATTTAACAGAATTGGATTGTCAATGAGGTTGTAAAAGAACATTTGATTAAATGTGAGCAACACCTTTTCAGAATCGAATGTAGTTCGGTATTTAAAGTCAAAATTACCACCCTGAGAGCGTTCTGCTTCTAAACTAGCGAAGTCAATAGCTTGTACGTTGTGGTATCCGTAGGGCTCAGCTTCCTCATTGAATATGGTCGGCATTCTGTAGCCCAACCCTCCACCTAATCTAAAGCTGAAATTCGTATTAAGTTTATATAGTGCACTTAATCTTGGCAAAATGAAAGTTTCTCCATTGTTTTTGCTGATGTTGGATTCAGCCTGCACATAATCGGTTCTTAAGCCGCTTTCCAATGCAAACTTGTTGCTTACATCCCACAAGTGATTGGCATAAATACCCAACGTTACATACTCTTGATCTCTTAGTGAATTCGTGTCAAATTGTTGTTCAGAAAAATTGTCTGTGTACGCATTTAACCCAAGGCTCAAATTGTGTGTTGATTTGTTGATATTGTAATTCAGTTCGCTAAAAGAATTTAACTGTTGTCCTCCGAATTGAGAACTTTGTCCTTGTACATTTTCCCTAATATTGATGAATCGGTCAAACAAGCTTATGCTGTTTTTTAAAGTTAACGTACTTGCATTTGTTAAGTTCCTTTTGGCGGAAAACTGTGTTGTGAATCGGCTGCTTTTTTGCTTGTCAAAATAAAAATGAACACTGTCGGGTGTTTGGTTGTCGATTAAACGCATATCGCCCCCCATTCGTGTTTCTTTAGAAACGGTGGCACCCAAATAAATTTCCGTTTTGTTGTCTGGGTAGTAAAACAGTTTGGGATTAAAATTGAATTTAGAAACTTCTGGAACGTCAGAATAACCATCTTTATCAGGGTCATAAGGCGCATGTAAGTGCATGGAAGCAAGGTTTGTAAAGCCAAACTTTCCGAATTTTCGTGAGACAAAAGTATTGAAGTCTTTTGACCCAATATGTGAAAAATTGATATGTAAAAGGGTTTCTTCCAGAGTGGCTCTTTTGGTCAGCAAATTGATCAATCCCCCGATGGCACCACCACCATATAAAGTAGATGCAGAACCTTTAATATACTCAACCTGTCTCAGGTCAAGCGGAGGGATTTGCAATACGTCTAAACTTCCAGAGATACCACCATAAAGAGGGTATCCATCCTTCAAAATTTGTGTATAGCGTCCATATAATCCTTGGATTCTGACCACTGCACCATTCGATGTAGCAGAGGTAGTTTGTACCTGAATTCCTGTACTGTGCGTGATCAAGTGAGAAATCCTGCTCGGCTCCATTGAAGCCGCTTCGTCAATCTCTTCTGTCAACACTTCTGTTCTCGTAGGCAAATTGGCTACCGATTTGTTCGCTCGGGTAGCTTCAATGATAATTCCTTCGAACTGAGATTGCGAGGATTTGAGTAATATTTTCTCGGGTTGTACTTGGGAAAGAGGGAATAGAAAACTTAGCTCTATCGTTTCGTATCCAATGAATGACACCCTAATTACCTGTTCTCCATTGGGAATGTTGAAAACGGTTACATTTCCATTTACGTCTGATGATGCCCCTATCGTGGTCCCTTTCAGGACAGTCGTTGCACCCACAAGCGGCTCATTTGTAAAGCTATCCAGGACAATGGATTTAAATTCATTTTGCCCATAGGTAATTGTCGCAATGGTCAGAAAGAAAAAAGAAAGAAGGTGTCGTGTTATCATGATGTAAGCTGGTTCGTATTAAAAATTTTATTCGTTTAAAAGGCGCCTGTGATAATTGATCTGACCCAAGTGATAAGCAAGGTGAGTTGTTAGATGAATGAAGAAATAATACGTTGATGTTGTTTGTTTAAAAACCAAAATAGGGTACTCGGCTTCAAGTTGATCATTGGTGACTTTGAGAAGAGCCTTGTCAAGCATCAACATGGTCTTATCAATTTCTTTCAGCAAATCAACTCTAGGAATATTTTTTAACGAAAACTCAAGCTCTCTTTGTCTAATATAGCCTGTGTTTCCATATTGAGCTCCAACAAACCAGTTAAGATTACCGATGATATGCAAACATAAATTTCCGGCTGAGTTAGAAATGGTATTATCTGTCTTCCAAATGTCTCTTTCGTTTTTATAAGATTCAATTTCTAATTTAAGTTTTTTTAAATCTCTCTCAAATAATACTTGCAAGGTCACCTTCAACATTTTAATGTGCTTTATTAAATTTCAATTCTCATATTTATTAAATGTCTTTTCAATCCTGCTTTTTCATATGCCTTAATTGCGGAATGATTGTCATTATAAACATCTAAACGCAATTCATTGATATTTTTTTTGCGGGCTAGCTTTTTAATTTCCTCTATGATTCTTTTACTAACTCCCTTCCCTCGATATTCAGGTTTAACAAACATAAACCCTAAATATGCAAAATAAGTGTGCTTTAAATATGGCGCAGCTTGTTGGAAACAAACATAAGAAGAGCCTATAACATCTTTTTTATATACCGCGACGATAATTTCTGAATCTATAGATTCAATCAATGCTTTAAGATCATAATAATTGATGTGAGAAGATTTCAACGTTACATCATAGGGTCTTTCAGTTTGAATGATGCCTTGTTCGAAATCGTACAAAACAGGTAAATCTTCTAAAGTTGCTGTTCTAAAATAAATTTCCTTCATTCCTTGAAATTTGAACCCGTCATTTGATTGTTGGTCTTGTTTGAAGGAGGATTGTTCTTTGTTAGCAGAAGTTTTTCTGAGCTATTATAAGGTTCTACAAGTATTAAAAAAAAGAACAACACAAATAAACATTCCCAGAGTTCCCATTTTTCGCCATCTGGGATAATGAAGATGATGAAGGATAATCCCACAAAAAATATTGAATGTTTGATCTTTGGAAGTGGGATTCCAATCTTGTCAACAATATTATTTATTCGTTTATTTTTTTTATACCCATTTAATAGTAATAAAAAGTAAACGCCAAAAATAATAGAAAATCCATATGAGAAAATCAATTTATTTATGCTGATATCCCTTATCGTAAGATTATGGATATTGATTTCATCTTGAGAATTATGGTTCAAAAACAAATCACTGGACTCTATTGAAAATATTCGTTGACCCCAAGATAATTCTTCGCCAAATCCAAAAAATAATCCTAAAACCATCAGGACATTAAAAATAAACCAGGGATAACCTCTGGAATACCCAATCTTTATTACTTTCGAAAACAAAAACACGGAACTGATAAGTAGTAAAAAGGCAGTCAGGTATTCAATAACACCATCCTCTTTAATAATTTCTTTATAAAGACTTTCTTGAAATACGTAAGTAAGCGAAGTCATTATTACACAAATAATTAATGTTTTTATGACTATTTTAATCAGTTTTTCCAATTTATATTGGGGGACTTTTTAATGTTTGATAATGTTTAAGATACGATTTTTTTTGGCTGTATCATTTTAATCATGGGGTATGATTTTTCCAACAAAAATTTAGTATTTCGCTGATTTCCCATTTGGAAGACTGTTCTCAATAAACTCCCTAATGTCTTCATTGGCAGTTTTTAAATCAGCCTTGCGCAAGTACATCATATGACCACTTCTATATCCTTTAAAACTTAAACGATCTTTCAATTTCCCACTGGGGTCTATTTGCCACATGGTATATTTAGAGTTAAAATAAGTGGTTGCACCGTCATAATAGCCCGACTGAAACATCACATTCAGATATGGATTTTCCGCCATTGCTTGTCTTAGATCGTCTCTGGTATTGTTGTCTTTGTCATCCCAAGGATGAACAGATCCAAACATATTATATTTTATATCGGTTTTAAAATTTAAGTGCTCACGTAGGTAAAAATTAATCGCAGGCGTAAAAGAGTGTAACCATGAAGTAAGTTCCGGACTGTAATCAGGTCTTGACCCAGCCTCAGTTCTATCTAAACCTAAATAACGTGAGTCAAGCCTTCCGATCGTATTGCCAGTTTTATCACGAAGCAATTCTTTCCAGAAAAAATGGGGTGGTACATCAAGGTTATGCTGCATGATAGATTTTTCTGACAAACCGGAATAGTAAGAAATTTTAGCTGCGAATTTTTGTTTTTCTTCTAATGAAAGAGAACCTCCTCTTGCTAAAGCAGGCATTAAAATGTTCAATGCAAATTCTTCAGCTTCTGGCAATATCTCTAACAAATCCTTCTGCTGTAGTGCAGATGGAAGGGCTTTGTGATACCATGCTGCTGCAGTAAAGTATGGCAAATTCAGAGAGGAGGAAATCGGGCTGTCAGAATTAAACACGTTATAATCCGCAGGAGAAACCAGGATTACGCCATTCAGATACATCCATTGCTTTTCTTGTAACTCTAAAGCAAGTCCAGACACTCTTGTACCACCATAACTTTCACCAATAAGATATTTAGGAGAAGTCCATCGTTCAGTTCGTGTAACAAACGTGGTTAACCATTCCGCCAAATATTTAATGTCAGCATTTATCCCAAAAAAAAGTTCTCTTTCAACTTCTTCTCCACTCTCAGGTATGGTTCTTGAATACCCTGTATTTACAGGATTTACATAAACTATGTCAGCTACATCGAGAATAGAATAGTCATTTTCATGCACACCGTAGGGTTGAACGGGGTAGCCTTCGTCATCGATATTTATAACTTTTGGCCCCGTGTAGGCAACATGCATCCAAACTGAAGCTGAACCAGGCCCGCCATTAAATGAAATCAGCAAGGGCCGATTGGCAGAGTTTTCTTTGGTCGTTTTTTTGTAATAGGTATAAAAAAGAGTCGCAATTGGTTTTCCCAATTCATCCCAAACTGGCTGCATTCCTGTTGTTGCAGTATAAGCTAATGTAGTGCCATTTATGGTTGTTGTGTGAGCTGTTACAACAGTTGTATCAACAGCAATACTCCTAGTCTGAGCATTTGCCCATATCGCACAATGCAACAATCCCAAAATTAAAAAAGTGATGTTTTTCATGGCAGTATATTTATTTCGTTACAATTTGCATCAACGACAACTCTATATTTTTGTTTTGTTGAATCCAAATTTAGGGCAATCAGCCAACATAATGAAATATAGAGTGACGATGAAAGTTGAGGCTTCAGATTTGGAGCGTTTTTTATCTAAAACGTGGATTGACCTTCAAAAACTGTTTAACGTTTTTTTAATGCCCTGTCTAAGTGGTGTGATTTGTAATTTAAGTTCATCAACGGCCTTGTTTGGACTCACCTCCCAATGGTAATTGCCACGTCGGACCCATTTGGTGGTAATTAAAGGTTTTTTATTTAGAAGTATCGCAAAAAACCTAATAAAATGTGCCATAAGCAATTGAACACCAATATTCGTTTTAAAGAGCTGATAATCGAGGCCAGATTCCTCCTTCAGTATTTTGAAAAACGAGTTGTAACTGTGGTTTTCTCCGCCTAAGATGTAGGTTCCTCCTTTAGCTCCATTTTGCATTGCAAGGATGTGCCCTTTAACAACATCATCAACGAATACGTAGTTGCCTATTTTCGAACCATCACCAGGAATTATTCTCCACCTACCTTTTGCGTACTTACTGATTAATAAAGTTAAAGAGGCCGGATCGCCAAACAAGACAGGTCCGAAAACGCGCGTCGGAGAGACAATTACCACATCAAGATTCTTTTCAGCAACATAACTCTTAACAAGTGATTCAGCCATTGCTTTAGATGACTCATATTCATTAAAAAAGTCAATATTTCTAAACTTCATTTCAGTTACGACACCATCATGCGAGGGTCCCAATACTCCAGCGGTTGAAGTGAACACAACTCTCTTGACATTAAGTTCAATAGCAGCGTCTAAAACATGCCTCGTCCCATCGACATTTATGGTGTAATATCTAGAACTGTCCTTTGCCCAGACTGAAGCGTCACCTCCCATGTGATAGACTTGGTCACAACCTTTCATGGCTTCTTTGATGCTCTCAGAGTCACCGAGATCACCTTTGAAAAGGAGTAGCCCCTCTTTCGGAAGTGTAGTAGCTTTTTGAATATTTCTCACCAAAGCATGAACCTGATGACCCTTCGAAATTAATTCCTTGATAAGGTGAGCACCTATGTATCCTGTACCCCCTGTAATGAAGACCTTCATTTTACAAAATTCATTTCAGGATTGTGGTATATTGAGGAAAAGCTATTCGTTAACGCCATTGTGATGTGAATAACGATAGCCACCCAAAGCGTGCCAGTGATCAATGTTACTAAGCACAAGACGACCCCTAAAAATGCCGCACCTATCGTTTCATCTAGGCCCTTAGGTATGTGTGTCGCAGAATACATCACGGTGTTGATTGCAACAGCAGGCCAAACCCCAAGAGCATCAACCAACGGGAACAACAAGATCCCTCTAAAAAGAAACTCGTAGCCCAACAGATAGGCTGACCAACCCAAGCTGTTTTTCAAAACCAAACTCCTGGTCCAGTTCTTTTCTCTGATCTGAGGATAATTTACTTGGTGAGATGGTTTTTTTGCACTTAGAAAAGCGAGAGGCATGGTTAGCGCAGCAAGAATCAAGATCGCTACAAGAGAAGTCATTGTAGTGTCAGAGTTGTATATAAATCCATAGTCTGCAAGCGCATACTGTGGCATAAATGTCAGTGCGAGTGTTGCGGGTACAATGCCCATGGTAAATAGCCCCAAATACTTCGTGAACAATACATTTTTCACAGTACCATCATTAATCTTAGTTGCTTTTGAAACAAACCAAAATGTTGTAAATCCAATAAGGCAAAGCATCATAGGTAAGACTATGACCAGATCACCTTCTACCCAGCTGAACTCAATTTCTATTGGATTCATCTTTGTGCTTTTGCTTTTCGTATTGGTTAATTGCGACTAAAGCAGAGAGTCTATAAGGCATAGCTAACATTAGTTGTCTAATTAATCCATGTCTTGTACCCGTAGTAATAATTGTCTTGCCTTTTAGTGTTTTGTCGATTGCGATTCGCGCAACCTCATTCGCGCTCATAACAGTTGCTCTTGCAGCATAAGCTCCTTGTTCTATTTGGGATGTTACAACTCGGTTTGTGGGAGTGGCTCCTGGTAGGAGAACGCTGACAGAAATACCGTGTTTCTTAAGTTCATATGCAAGACTTAAACTTATGTTTCTTATATACGTCTTTGTTGCAGCGTATAAAGATTTGTAGGGTGCCGATATATCGGAAATAATACTGCTTACGTTTAAAATTCTAGATGGTGAATTTAATTTAAGAAGGGGGGTAAACTTATTCATGACATGG
>Ga0115004_10004825_pt1 | contig 10726 bp, 10 predicted proteins | sample ArcticOcean_MG_C_10_FD_88737 | JGI IMG/M metagenome (GOLD analysis project Ga0115004, IMG submission 88737) | Marine microbial communities from western Arctic Ocean - ArcticOcean_MG_CB11_90 | ecosystem: Environmental > Aquatic > Marine > Oceanic | place: Arctic Ocean: Canada Basin | collected... | reverse complement strand
TAGTAGATAAAACCAATCAACCTCTGCCGAACGCCACTATTCTTCTTAGAAGCGTAAATAATTCTTTTTCTGAAGCTACAGATATAGATGGTAAATTCAATATCGAGGTTCCTGCTAATGTTAGTTATTCTGTGGAGTTTTCATTTATAAACTCTACCCCGATTTATAGAACATCAAACCTAAAACAAGGTCAGTCTACTAATTGGAAAATTAAACTATTTGAGATCTCGACTAAATTAGGTATAGCTACTGTTGTAGATAAACAAAGGCCTTCCATGACTAAAATGGACCCCAAGCTAATAGTGAAAATTCCAAGTATAAATAATGACATTTCCAGTATAATTTTAACCCAAGGATTAGGAACTTCTATCACTTCTGAACTGAGTTCAGGGTATAACGTAAGAGGTGGAAACTTCGATGAAAACTTAGTTTATGTAAATGATATAGAAGTTTACCGTCCGTTCTTAGTAAGAGCAGGACAGCAGGAAGGTCTTAGTTTTCCCAATCCAGATATGATTAGTACTATGTCTTTCTCTGCCGGTGGTTTCGAGGCTAGATATGGAGATAAGCTGTCGAGTGTCTTAGATATCAGTTATAACAGACCGTCTGAATTTTCTGGCTCATTAATGGCCAGCTTGCTTGGTGGAGCGCTTCATTTTGAAGATAAAAGCAAAAAAGGAAACTTTACTTATAATACGGGATTCAGGTATAAAAGTAATGCCTACGTATTAGGAAGTCTAGATACCGAGGGAGATTACAACCCTAATTACATAGACCTTCAAACATACATGACTTGGAGACCCAATGACAAAGGAGTATGGAACTTTGACATCTTGGGGAACTATAGTAGAAACAGGTATAATTTCGTTCCACAGACTAGAGAAACTAATATAGGAAACATAAACGAAGCTCTACGGTTAACCATCTTCTTTGACGGTCAGGAACGCTCTCAATTTGAAACTGGTTTTGGAGCTATCTCTGCTAACTATGTTCCTTTCCCTAAACGCTTATTAAAGTTCCAGCTATCTGCATTTAAAACGCAAGAGTCTGAGACATTCGATATTCTGGGACAGTACTTTTTAGATGAGTTAGAGCGAGACTTAGGTGCAGATGAATTTGGAGATGTATTAAGAAATCTGGGAGTAGGTTCATTTTTAGAACATGGAAGAAATTACCTAGACGCTACAGTTCTTACGTTTAATCATAAAGGGCTTGCTGAAAATGATGATGGAGATAGAAGAATAAGATGGGGAGTGCGCATACAAAATGAAGTAATCAATGATGAACTAAGAGAATGGATTTACTTAGATTCAGTAGGATTCTCAACTCCAGTGGCACCATCTAACCAGATATTTCTGAATGAAGTTATCATAGGAAAGAATGAAGTCAACTCTATTAGAGGAATGAGTCATTTGCAATATGAAAAGGAACTCGAAACTGAAAAAGGCAATACTTGGACTGCTAATGTGGGAGTGAGAGCGAATTACTGGAACTATAATAATGAAACTGTAGTGAGCCCTAGAGCAGTTTTTAGTTATAGGCCATTAACGTTTAAAGAGTACACCGATTCTACGGGGAATGTTACTAAAAAAAGAAAAGACATTCTCTATAAATTTTCTGCGGGATATTATTACCAACCTCCTTTTTACAGGGAGCTCAGAAGATTTGACGGAACACTTAACTCTAACATTCAAGCTCAGAAATCTATTCACTTTTTAACCGGTATAGATTATAACTTCACCTCGTGGGGAAGACCTTTTAAATTCATAGGTGAGGCCTACTATAAAAACTTAGCTAGGATAATTCCTTACGAAATAGACAATGTAAGAATTAGATATTATGCAGACGATACAGCCAAAGGATATACAGCTGGAACAGACTTCATGGTAAATGGTGAATTTATTAAAGGAGTTCAGTCATGGATTAGGTTATCATTATTGCGCTCTAGAGAAGATATAGCGGATGATAATTTCTTGGAAAACTATAATTCCGATGGAGAGCTTATCATAGAAGGTATAACTGCTAACGATGAAATAGCAGAAACTTTAGAGGTAGATCCAGGATATATCAGAAGACCTACTGACCAGCTATTTAGTTTCAGTATGTTTTTCCAAGATGAAATGCCCAGGTATCCTGCTTGGAAAGTACAAGTAACTGGATTTTACGGAACTAATTTACCCTACGGACCTCCAGGAAACGAGAGAAGGGATGATATTTTAAAAACCCCCTCTTATAGAAGAGTAGACTTAGGTCTATCTCGAGAATTATTCTATAACAGAAGCTTAAGAATTCAAGCCATAGAGGAAGGAATACTTGAGGCTAAGCCGGGAGAAATGGATTCAAAGAACTTATTCAGCAGTGGATTTATAAGTTTAGAATTCTTTAACTTATTAGGAATTAATAATACGATAAATCACACTTGGATAGAGGCTGTAAATGGCAGGCAGTATGCCATTCCAAATTTCCTCACAGGACGAAGGATAAACTTAAAGCTCGTGTTAAAAATTTAGTGTGAAAATTTTAGCCTATTTGTTACTCGGGATTTCGTGCTGAATATTATTATCGCATTCGTAATATACACCCTAGGCTAATCAGGAATACTCATAGAGTGCAGAATGTTTGTGCTTTTTTATTGAGTCCTACACAGGAGATTTTCTTCTGTGTAATATGACTTGTTTAGTCCGAACTACTTTGCCGTCTATTCATAACAAGTGGTGGGATAAAAGAGAAACGATATAAACAAATCGAGGCACCATAATTCAGAGGAGTCTTCGTCTTATTAGCGCTAATCGCAGTAGGAACTCTATTTCTATTTTTTAACCAGTGAATAATAAAGCTAAAGGTCCTCTATCCTTGACCCCGACTGTTTAGCTCTCAACTCTAACAACCTAATAAAGAATTTATGCACCTTTACACCCTCAGCTTCTACCTTAATCTTGTGCTCTCCTAAAAATATAGAATAACTCTCATTACCAGCTTTAAAAACACCCAGTTGATGAAAAGGAATTATAAGCCCATATGTTTCTAAAAGAGACCTGAACCTAATGATCACTCCATTCCAGCATATTTCTATGTTACAGTAGTTAAAATTATTATCTCGATTAAGAAGTTCCGCTATTTCAGAAGACGCCTCTATTAAAGGCAGCTTAGGCGAGCCAGTTCCACCGAACTTAATTCGCTCTACCCATGAATAACTCTCTCCTACAGCCTTTAGAATCTCTCTGTTTATCTGTGGATTATTGTATGAAACGTTTCTTAGCATTGCAATACAAACTTAAAATTAATGTCCGTTGTGAATATTTCGAAAATAGAACACTTTAAATTTATTCTAACTTTGTCCAAAATAAATCACCTGAAAATGAAGACAACACTTACCCTTTTCACTCTGATATTCTCTGCGCTATTATTCGGGCAGCAATGGACAGATGTAGCTTCTGTACCAGGCAGCTCATCATCTAAGCATCACCCCGTAACTTTCTCTATAGACGGTATAGGATACTCTGTGGCTGGTTCTAACTCTTTTGAAGTTAGCACAAGCACCTCGCATAAATATGACCCAATTCTAGATCAATGGACCACTATGAGTGATTTCCCAGGCACCTCTAGAGGTTTCTCTTATGGAGTTTCTGATGGAGAATTCGGTTACATGGGATTTGGATATAATACTCAAGTCGGAACTTACTTGGATGACCTTTGGAAATTTGACCCTGTAAGTGAAACATGGACAGAGCTAGCCTCTTGTCCTTGTCAAGCCAGAACTCATCCAGCATTTATTCATCTAGATGGAAAAATATTCGTGGGAGTTGGAGGCTCTTCCTCTGGAAACAGAGACGATTGGTGGCAGTATGACATCGCTTTAAATACTTGGAGTGCCAAACCTGACTTTCCCGGAGTACCTAGACACCATCCTTATTATTTTGACTTAGATGGTTATGCTTATGTAGGTTTCGGTCACGGAAACGGAATATTTAAAGATTTTTATAAGTATGATCCTGATTCTGAGATCTGGGAGGAAATGAATGATTTCCCTGGAGAGTCACGTGTAGCGGGAACTCAATTCTCCCATGATGGATACGGATATATCCTTAGTGGTGATGGCGATGATCATGATTACTTAGAAACAGGAGAATTCTGGCAATATAACCCTGCAGATGATTCTTGGTCTCAGTTACCTAGTCATCCAGGATTAAGCCGCTGGGCCCCTGGATCATTTATAATAGACGGCAAGGTCTATTTAGTTCAAGGACAAGAAAGATTTTTAACATTCCCAGGAGCAGCTCTCACAGATGGGATGATTGTTTTTGATTTAGATCTTTATAACTCTCCATTCTCTATAAATGAGAACTCTGCTGATTTAACTGTTTCTGTGTTTCCAAATCCTTTTACAGACCAATTAAATATCGAGCTAAACGGAAATTTTATTCCCACTGAAACCACTATTACAGTTTTAGATCTGCTTGGTAAAAAATTAAGGGAAATTAAATTAACAGACCATGCTATAAACTTAGAAGATTTGGCCGCAGGAACTTACACACTGCTTATAAAATCTAACGAATTCAGCCAGTCTATTAAATTGGTGAAGGATTAATTTACCGATTCGAAACATATAGGGAATGAAATTTAACTACCATTGCTAAGCAAAAAAGCTGTGAATAATGAAAGTTTCCATATGTTGGTTTAGAAGAGATTTAAGATTAAAAGATAACACGGCACTCCACATGGCACTAGCTAATGAGAGTGCCGTTTTGCCACTATTCATATTTGATTCCGATATCTTAAAAGAGCTACCTAAGGATGACGCTAGATTGTCTTTCATTCATGCTGAAATTAGTTCTATGGACGTTGAACTCACTAAACAAGGAAGCTCATTTCTAACAAAGCACGGAAATCCATTAGAAATCTGGGAGGAAATCCTTAAAGAATATGATGTAGAAGCAGTCTACATTAATAAAGACTATGAACCCTATGCACTTAAAAGAGATGAAGAAGTAGCTGCGTTTCTATCTGAAAAGGGAGTTAAATTCCATCCATTTAAAGACCAAGTTATTTTCGAAGAAAATGATGTCCTAAAAAATGACGGTAAACCATATACGATCTACACGCCTTTTAAAAACAAGTGGCTATCTCAGTTTGACCAAAATGAACACCTGCCCTTAAAAGACTCTAATTTCGGAAATTTACACCAAACTGACACCGATTTACTAAACCTTGAAAAACTCGGGTTTACCAAGTCCAGTATAATTGTCAAACCATTTACTTTAGAAGAAGTGGATGAGTACGAAATTATGAGAAACTTCCCTGCCAAGGACGGAACTAGTTACTTAAGTCCTCACTTAAGGTTCGGCACTGTAAGCGTTAGACAAATCATTCGGAAATTAAAATCAAATGATGCTGTTTTTCTCAGTGAGTTAATCTGGCGAGAGTTTTTTATGCAAATATTATTTCATTTCCCCCGTGTGGTTAGTGAAAGTTTTAGGCCTAAGTATGATACAATAAAATGGAGGAATAACACACAGGATTTCGAGCGATGGTCTGAGGGAGAAACAGGATATCCAATGGTAGACGCTGGCATGAGACAGTTAAACCAAACGGGCTATATGCACAACAGAGTAAGAATGGTAGTAGCTAGTTTCCTGTGCAAGCATTTACTAATAGATTGGAGATGGGGAGAGGCTTACTTCGCTAAAAAATTACTCGATTATGATTTATCTGCCAATAATGGAAACTGGCAGTGGGCTGCCGGAACTGGATGTGACGCTGCTCCATACTTTAGAATTTTCAACCCGATAGAACAGCTAAAAAAATTCGATAAAGATCTTATATACACACGTAAATGGGTGAAAAACCTAAATGAATTCTCTTACCCGCAGCCAATGGTAGACCACAAAGGAGCTCGAGAAAGAGCCCTAAGCGCTTATAAAGAAGGTATAAATAGCTATACTGCCTAACAAAATTCTCTTTTAACTAGCACGACTTCTTCAAGAAGTTATGTAGTTAAGTTTCTGTTACAAGAATTCCCGGATTATGACTCTATCTTTACAGCATGTTTGGATTATTTAAAAAGAAGTCGGAGGTCGAGGTTTTACAAACCAAGTATGAAAAGCTCATGAAAGAAGCGTTTGAACTTTCTAGGGTTAATCGTACAGAAGGTGATAGAAAATATTCTGAGGCTGATGATGTTATGAAAAAGATAGAAGCGTTGCAAAAATAGCAGATGAGCTTTTTTGGAAATGAAAGCCTTTTGATTTTACCCAAATTTAACTCTGGGCTCACATTTAGTCTTTTGAAAAAAGAATTAAACTGGAAGCAAAATCAGTTAAAGTTATTTGGAAGAACTCATAATGAGCCAAGGTTGACAGCTTGGTTCGGTCCTAAATACTCTTACTCTTCCATCACATGGGAAGCGTTACCTTTTCCTAGATTCTTACAAACTGCTTTGGAAAAAGTCTCTAACACTGTAGATTTCAACTTCAATGCAGCCTTAATAAATTATTACAGAGATGGCTCTGATAGCATGGGATGGCACTCAGATGATGAAGAAGAAATAGATCAGTCGTGCATAGCCAGCTTATCTTTTGGAGAAGAGAGACGTTTTCTCCTTAGAAACAGAAAAGACCCCAAGTTAAAGAAGGAATTTTTATTAAAAGACAACGACCTTCTTCTGATGAATAACCTTCAAAAAAACTGGCAGCACTCAATCCCTAAGACTACACGCCCACTATCTGGTAGAATAAATATTACCTTCAGAAGAATAACTGACTAGCATCGCATGGGAAAGAAAATTTCTTCTATTCCTTATAATCTCAGACCTTACTAAAAAATGAGGGTTTAAGAATTCTTTTACGTTAATTTGCCTCTTGTAAAGAGAACACCATGTCAGTACATAAAAAAGCGAAAAGAGTAACTACCCAAGTTCTTCTAGATATGAAGTCTAGAGGTGAAAAAATAAGCATGCTCACGAGTTATGACTATAGCATGGCCAAGATAGTAGATCAAGCCGGAATAGACATTATTCTAGTAGGTGACTCAGCTTCTAATGTAATGGCTGGCCATGAAACCACCCTTCCTATAACACTGGACCAAATGATTTATCACGCTGCCTCTGTAATTAGAGCTGCGGAGAGATCTCTCGTGGTAGTGGATCTTCCTTTCGGTTCTTATCAGGGAAATTCTAGACAAGCATTAGATTCAGCTATTAGAATCATGAAAGAGTCTGGCGGGCATGCAGTAAAAATGGAAGGAGGAGAAGAAATAGCAGAATCTATTACCAGAGTTCTCTCTGCCGGAATACCTGTTATGGGTCACCTAGGACTTACACCACAGAGCATTTATAAGTTTGGAACCTATGTGGTAAGAGCTAAGGAAGGTGAAGAGGCCGAACAACTCAAAAAAGATGCGATCCTTTTAGAAAAACTAGGATGTTTCAGTATAGTTCTAGAAAAAATACCAGCCCATTTAGCGGCAGAAGTAGCTAAATCTGTTAGCATTCCTATAATAGGAATAGGAGCAGGAGGAGATGTAGACGGTCAAGTGCTGGTAGCTCATGATTTATTTGGCATTACTCAAGAATTTAGCCCACGGTTTTTAAGAAGATATGCCGACCTTTCTTCTATTATGAACGATGCAGTTAAAGAGTACATAACTGACATTAAATCAGGCGATTTCCCGAATGAAGAAGAATCCTACTAACCATCACTCTAACAGCAATCAGAAAAAAAACTGGGTAGACAAGTCTAAACACATTGTTAAGACCAATCTGGAGAACTTAAGGGTTCTCTATGAAGACAATCATATCATAGCCATTAATAAGCGTCCAGGGGATATTCTACAGGCAGATAAGACGAAAGACCCTGTGCTTTCTTCTTTTGCTGCACAATACATAGCGAATAAACACAATAAACCTGGAGAGGCATTTATATCTATTATACATAGAATAGATAGACCAGTAAGTGGTGTAGTTATCTTTGGTAGAACGAGTAAAGCTACTACTAGGCTTTCTCAGATGTTTAAAAACAGAGAGATCCAAAAGACTTATTGGGCCATAGTAGAGAACCCACCGAGTGAAACATCTGAAACGGTAGTTAACTATCTCAAGAAAAACGCTGATAGAAATAAAAGTTACGTTTACCATCATGAGACCAAAGACTCTAAAGAAAGTCAGCTTTTATACAGGCACGTGGGCTCAGGAGATAAATATCATTATTTAGAGGTAGAACCTAAAACAGGCAGACACCATCAGATAAGAGCTACTCTGGCAGACATAGGGTGCTCTATAAAAGGTGATGTTAAATACATGGCTAAAAGAACGAATAAAGATGCATCTGTCTGCCTTCATGCTAGAAAAATAGAGTTCATGCATCCGGTAAAAAAAGAGCTTATCACCATTACTGCTCCACCACCATCCGAGCCTATTTGGGATGAGTTTTTAAGAATCTCTGAAAGTGAATAAGAATAGCATTTTACCGGTCAATCTAGCAGAGATTTATTTGGTATAAATATGTAATATTGCAACGCTAAAAAGACTTAAACATGAGTGAAGAAATAGAACACGTAAAATGCCTAATCATAGGTTCAGGACCTGCTGGCTATACTGCTGCCATATATGCGGCTAGAGCTGACATGAAGCCTGTATTATATCAGGGAATGCAGCCCGGAGGACAACTTACCGAAACTACAGAAGTAGATAATTACCCTGGGTATCCTGAGGGAATAGGAGGTCCACAAATGATGATCGACTTCCAGAAACAGGCAGAGAGATTCGATACTGATGTAAGAAGTGGATGGGTGACTAAAGTAGATTTTAGTGGCTCTGTTCACAAGGTAGAATTAGATAATGGGAAGAAGAATATGACTGCTGACAGCATCATTATTTCTACTGGTGCTTCTGCTAAATGGTTAGGTCTAGAATCAGAAATTAGACTTAGAGATATGGGAGGCGGTGTTTCTGCATGTGCTGTATGTGACGGATTCTTCTATAAAGACCAGGAAGTGTGCATAGTAGGAGCTGGAGATTCAGCGTGTGAAGAGGCTAGTTACCTAGCTAAACTTTGTACTAAGGTACATATGCTAGTAAGAAAAGATGCATTTAGAGCTTCTAAAGCTATGGTTCATAGAGTCGAAGGCATGGAGAATATAGAAATCCATTACAATACTGAAACGGTAGAAGTTTTAGGAGATACTGGAGTAGAAGGTGCCAAAGTGAGGAATAATATTACTGGGGAAGAAAGCACTATTCCATGTACAGGATTTTTCGTAGCTATCGGTCACACACCGAACACCAAAGTCTTTGCTGATTATTTAGACTTAAATCCGCAGGGGTATATTAACGTAATCCCAGGCACTTCTAAAACTACGGTAGAGGGTGTATTCGTAGGAGGTGACGCTGCCGACCATGTTTACAGACAGGCCGTTACTGCTGCTGGAACTGGCTGTATGGCTGCCTTAGATGCAGAAAGATACTTGGCGGCTAAGGGTATTCATTAAGCCTTAATCGAAATAATATTTAAAGCCTTTGCCCTTAACAGCAAAGGCTTTTTTATTACTAATAAAATCGTTGATTACTAATTGTAGTTGTTCTGCATGATATGTCATTATTCCTTTTTTTTACTACTATGTTAAAGACATTTATATTTCCTATACTCATGCTCGCTAGCACATCACTCATGAATACTCAAGAAGAACGTACGTTTACTCCAGCAGAACTTTTAGGTCAAGTCGATTATGCCTCTCATCCAGATTTTTCTGTAATTCCAGCAGAATACACTTCTAAAACTCAGGTCTATTTAAGGACTGAAACTTTAGGTGCATTTAAAAAAATGTTCTATGCGGCTAAAGAATGTGGATTGGATTTGAAAATAATAAGTGCTGCTAGAAATTTCGATTACCAGAAAGGTATTTGGGAAAGAAAATGGAAGGATGGGAAATTCATAAAACACTTCGGAGCAGATAGAGCCAAGGCTATTATGAGATACAGTTCTATGCCCGGAACCAGCAGACACCACTGGGGAACAGATATAGATATAAATGACTTAAGTGATTCGTACTTTACGTCTAATGCAGAAGGTAAGAAAGTCTATGAATGGTTAACTACTCATGCTAATTCATTCGGTTTCTACCAGACTTATACCTCTAAAGAAAGCGGAAGAACTGGATATGAAGAAGAAAAATGGCACTGGAGTTATATGCCTATAGCAAAACAATTATTAGAAGCATATAATACTCAGATAAGCTATAAAGCTATCGTAAATTTCAATGGTTATGAGAGTGCTGAACCACTAGGAGCTATAGACTTATATGTGAATGGCATAGATGCCAATTTAAAATAGACCTTCTACTTCACATCAAATAGACTTTCTACTCCCAAAGGATTAGAAACGGTGAATCCCTCTCCCATTTCAAAACCAGCCTCTCTTCCCATATGACGAGCTCTGCCCTCTATAAACTTAACGAAATCCTCGCCTGAAATAGGCGTCTTTACTCCATCTCCCACTGGATTAAAGAACTGACTGGAATAAGCCATTATTGACTTTAATTTATCTTCGAATTCATCAGTAATATTCACCACGAAATCTGGCTCTATGTAATGATCCTGAATATAATGGAAAACTCGTTTCGGCCTCCATGCAGCTTGTTCTTCACCATCTACTTCTGTCTTAATCTTGATTAATCCAGAAAGAAATGCAGATTTATGAACTAACTCTGCTCCTTTCCCATGGTCAGGATGCCT
>Ga0115004_10004820_pt1 | contig 10731 bp, 10 predicted proteins | sample ArcticOcean_MG_C_10_FD_88737 | JGI IMG/M metagenome (GOLD analysis project Ga0115004, IMG submission 88737) | Marine microbial communities from western Arctic Ocean - ArcticOcean_MG_CB11_90 | ecosystem: Environmental > Aquatic > Marine > Oceanic | place: Arctic Ocean: Canada Basin | collected... | reverse complement strand
CCATTGGCATGTAAACACAAACGCGATCACCTTTAACTACCCCATTATTTCTCAAAACATTGGCAAAAGCACAAACCTTACTATGTAGTTGTTTATAGGTGATGTGTTGTGCCGGATCTTTGGGATCATTTGGCTCCCAGATAATGGCAGTTTGATCTCCTTTTGAAGCTAAATGACGATCTAAACAATTTTCTGTAATATTTAATTTACCTTCTAAAAACCATTTTGTCTCAGGAACATTCCAATTGTAGTCTAATGTTTGGGTCCATTTTTTTCTCCAGAAAAATTTTTCAGCAATTTCATCCCAAAATTTCGAAGGATTTTCAACACTGGCCTGATACGCTTTATGGTAATCTTCGAGAGAATTTATTTGTAATGACATAAGTAACTTCTTAATGGTTTTGAGCAGCTCCTGCGCCACTTGGAATTCTAATATTTTCAACAATTTCTTGAACCTCTTTTGGTGGGTCAGGAGTAAACTTTGAGACGATAATTGAAACTATGAAATTAGCCATCATAGCAATACTTCCAAATCCTTCAGGGGAAATCCCAAACCACCAATCTTCTTTCGTACCTCCAAACCACCAACCAAATTTGAATTTAGTCATATAAAATAGCATCAATAGAATTCCGACAATCATCCCTGAGATAGCACCTTGTTTATTCATTTTTTTATAGAAAATACCCAAAACAATGGCAGGAAAGAAAGAAGCAGCAGCCAAGCCAAAAGCCAAAGCGACGACAGCAGCAACAAAACCTGGGGGATTGATACCAAAATAACCAGCGATACAAACAGCCACTACAGCAGAGGCTCTTGCGGCAATCAATTCACCTTTCTCTGAGATCTTTGGATTGATCATTCTTTTAATTAAATCATGAGCAACGGAAGAAGATATGACTAACAACAAGCCTGCTGCGGTAGACAAAGCAGCTGCTAAACCTCCAGCCGCTACGAGTGCAATTACCCAGTTAGGTAAACCGGCTATTTCTGGGTTGGCCAAAACCATAATATCACGATTTACTTCAAGTTCATTCAGTTCTTTATTAGCAACATATTGAATCACCTGGTCTTGGTTCTTATCGGTAAAAGTAATCAAGCCTGTGGTTTCCCATTTTTTAAACCATTCTGGCATATCAGCATACTTTTTGTTACTGACTGTTTCTATTAAATTGGTTCTTGCAAACACTGCGATAGCTGGAGCAGTGGTATATAAAATAGCGATAAATAGCAACGCCCATCCCGCTGATTTACGCGCATCAGCGACTTTTTTTACCGTGAAAAATCGAACAATTACATGTGGTAAGCCTGCGGTACCAACCATTAATGCAGCAGTAATACAGAAAACATCTAACGTGGACTTACTACCAGAGGTATAAGCTGAAAAACCTAAATCTTTATGTAATCCGTCTAATTTATCTAATAAAAAAATACCGTTGTCATCGGCACTCCCGAAACCTAATTGCGGAATGGAATGGCCTGTCATTTGAATGGAAATAAAAATAGCAGGCACCATAAAGGCAAATATCAATACGCAATATTGTGCTACCTGTGTGTAGGTAATTCCTTTCATTCCTCCTAACACGGCATAAAATAATACGATGACCATTCCTATGATCACACCGGTAGTAATATCCACTTCTAAAAAACGTGAGAAAACAATACCCACTCCTTGCATTTGCCCGGCTACATAGGTGAAAGAGACCAATAATGCACAAAAAACAGCGACGCTTCTAGCGGTATTGGAATAATATCTATCGCCTATAAAATCAGGAACCGTAAATTTTCCAAATTTCCTTAAATAAGGAGCCAGTAATAAGGCCAACAACACATAACCGCCAGTCCAGCCCATTAAATAAACGGAGCCATCATAGCCTTCAAAAGAGATGATTCCTGCCATGGAAATAAATGAAGCTGCAGACATCCAATCTGCCGCAGTAGCTAATCCATTTGCCAATGGAGATACACCGCCTCCAGCTACGTAAAATTCTTTTGTGGAGCCTGCCCTTGACCAAATGGCGATGCCGATATATAAGGAAAAGGTAATTCCTACTAAAATCCAAGTCCAGATTTGAATACTCATTTGTTGTTTGGTTTATAGGTTATCATCTTCATTGAATCCGTATTTTTTATCCAGTTTATTCATGAGTCTGATATAAACAAAAATTAAGATTACAAAGACATAAATAGCCCCTTGTTGAGCAAACCAAAATCCGAGTTTAAAACCACCTATTTTTATTTCATTTAACTGATTTACAAAAAGAATACCTGCCCCAAAGGAGACGGCAAACCAGACGATCAGTAAAATGATTAAATATTTGAGATTGTGTTTCCAATAATCTTTCATCTCTTTTTTTAAATAAGACACTAATATATTAAGTTGTATTATAAAAAATAGCAAAAAACTTACTTTCTACATATTTAGAGGTAAAGACAACAAAAAGGGCATCGCTTTTTAAAGGGTTTCATTTTTTATCAATAAATAAAAAAAAACCATAAAAAAAAGAGATTGGAGAGATTGATCTTTTTATTGAATTATTGAGCTCATATAAAGCATAGGTAAGATCAATCTTTATGGAAGGTGGCGGTAAAGATGAATGGGAACAGATCTGAGGGAAATACCTGTTTAAATATATAATTCTGTGAAAATAGCCAATAAGGCAGCCAGGATACTGATGGCAATTTTGTTAAAACGGAATCGGTGTCCTGGACTAGACTCTACAAAAATAGTGGTCGAAATATGTAAAAAAGCACCACTCACAAAGGCAAATAAAATACTTAATTGTTCTTGAGATAAAGTCAAATAGTTATTGGCCATGGCTCCTATTGGGGAGGCCAAACTAAAAACAATTAATACCATCCATTGTTGCTGGGAAAACTTTGATTTTCCTCTAAAGACGGCCATCAGGGCAAAGGCAGCAGGGGCCTTATGCAGAATAATACCAAAAAGTAAGGTATACGAGTTGTTTTGTTCATGCAAGGGAGAATCATGCGTCAGCAAAGCACCCTCCATTAAAGAATGCACCACTAAGGCAATGAGCACATAATACTTTGATTTTGTTGATTTGTGTTCATGAAAATGGCCATGCTCTACACCAGAAGTAAAATATTCTAAAAATTGCTGGAAGAAGAATCCTAACAAAATGAATAAGCCAATTTCAGTTGGATTTGATGACATGGCAAAGAGCTCAGGAAAAACATGTATGATGGTGATGGAAAATAAATAGGATCCTCCAAAAATTAAAGGCAAGAAAATATTGCGCGGTTTGTACTCTAAGGGAATGGTTGCCAGTCCTCCAATAAAGGTTCCTATGATTAATAACATTAGGGTAATACTCATGGGTTTTCGCTGTAGTTTATAATAATAGCTGCTTTCATACCATCGGTAATGATATGTTCAGGACCTTCTTGACCTTGATAAATCAGTAGCGCTTCCAAGCGATCATCTGCTTGGAGAATCGCCATGGATGCTTCAACACCCAGCACCATAAAGGCCGTTGCATAAGCATCGGCCAGCATACAATTGGGTGCGAATACGGACGCACTTAGGATGTTTTTTTTACTCATCTTTCCTGTTCGTGGATCGATGATATGGGCATAGGTTTTATCTCCGATTTGATAAAAATTTCTATAATTACCTGAGGTCGCGATAGATCGGTCCTCTAGATTGACCACTGCAAAAGGCGGTTGGTATTCTTCTGGATCTATCAATGGGTCTTGAATGCCTATTCTCCAAGCTTCTCCGCGGTCATTGGTGCCAAAAGTTCTGACTTCCCCACCAATCTCCACCATTGCATGTTCAATATTTTTAGATTTGAGATAATTAGCGATTACATCCACAGCATATCCTTTGGCTACGGCACTTAAATCAAGATAAGTGCCTTTGGGAAGGGTAATGAGTGAAGGATTAAAATTAATTTTTGAGAAACCTACGAATTGAAGTAAAGAATCAATAAGATGTTGATCTAATGTTTTTGACGCCTTATCTGGGCCAAAACCATAGGCATTGATCAGAGGACCAATGGTAGGATCAAACGCGCCTTTTGTAGCCAAATGGACTTCCTTACTAGCCAAGAGAACGGGATAAAAAACAGGATCTTGGAAGACCAAACTGCCGGATTGATTCAATCTTGAAATTTCGGACTCAGGAATATAAGTAGATAATGATTGATTGAATTTTTTCAGGAGAGAATCTATTTGTGTTTTATAATTGGTGGCCCCCAAAGTTTTATATTTCACATTGTAGGCAATGGTCCCCATAGTTAAACCAGATACCTCATTCATCAACAAATCAGGATTTTGATTTCTTACGAGCTTTACGAGTAATAAGATCGCAGCAAAGAATAAGAGAACTCTTTGGGTTTGTTTACGTTTGTCAATATTCAATTTGATTTTTTTTACAATATTAGTAAGACCTAATTAGAATATTCAATCGTTATATTTGTTTTCTATTTATTAACTATGAGAGAGGATTATTTAAAACCAGACGATGAGGAATTTTCATCTGCTGATAAAGAGATAGAAAAGGCTTTGAGACCCCTTAGTTTTGAAGACTTTGCCGGGCAGGAAAAGATAGTTGATAATTTGAAGATATTTGTAGCTGCGGCCAGTCAACGATCAGAGCCCCTCGATCATGTTTTACTTCACGGGCCTCCAGGACTCGGTAAAACGACCCTCTCTCATATCATTGCCAATGAATTGGGATCTAATATTAAAATAACAAGTGGACCCGTACTGGATAAGCCGGGAGAATTGGCAGGCCTTCTTACAAATCTTGAAGAGGGAGATGTGTTGTTTATAGATGAAATCCATAGATTAAATGCGGTAGTTGAGGAATATTTATATTCCGCCATGGAGGATTATAAAATTGATATTATGTTGGATTCAGGGCCCAATGCAAGAACCGTACAAATTGGATTGAACCCATTTACGCTCATCGGCGCGACGACCCGTTCAGGATTGTTGACCGCGCCCTTGCGGGCGCGTTTTGGAATCAATGCGAGGCTAGAATATTATGATGCCAAGCTACTGACCCGAATCGTTGGAAGATCTTGTGATATTTTAAATTGTGAATTTGAACCTGAGGCCACTTTTGAAATAGCCAGAAGAAGTAGGGGAACCCCTCGGATTGCCAATAACTTATTAAGAAGAACCCGAGATTTTGCTCAAATAAAAGGGGATGGATCTATCACGCTGACCATCGCCAAGATGGCATTGACAGCCTTAAATGTAGATAATCATGGATTGGATGAAATGGATAATCGTATTTTATCTACTATTATTGATAAATTTAAGGGTGGACCAGTGGGTTTATCTACCATTGCGACGGCGTGCGGAGAGGAGGCCGAAACGATAGAAGAGGTTTATGAACCTTTTTTAATCATGGAAGGCTTTTTGAAGCGTACGGCACGAGGGCGTCAAGCTACTGAATTGGCCTATAAGCATTTGGGAATCATACCCCCGGCACAAATGAACACATTATTTTGACTGAGCTGAATGTCACGCGTCACACAATGGTTATGAGAGCAGTCGTTAGGATTGCTTTTGATTACTTTTTTAGATGATGAAATCTAACAGGGATATCGTTAAGGAGATCGCATTGGATTTGGGCTTTTCATATTGCGGCATATCAAAGGCTGATTTTTTGGCAGAAGAGGCGGATCATCTTGAAACTTGGTTAAAAAGAGGCTATCAAGGTAAAATGAGCTACATGGAGCGTCATTTTGATAAACGATTGGATCCCCGAAAGCTTGTAGCTGGTGCCCAATCGGTGATTTCTCTTTTGTATAATTATGCACCTCAAAAAGATCAAACAGATCAGGCACCCTACAAGATTGCCCGATACGCCTATGGTAAAGATTATCATTTTGTTATCAAGGATAAATTGGTTGAATTCATGGATAGAATGAAGGCGGTCCTAGGGAGGATTGAGGGGCGTGCTTTTGTCGATTCGGCACCGGTACATGAGCGGGCATGGGCCTCAAAAAGTGGTTTGGGTTGGGTAGGTAAAAACACTTTGTTAATTAATAAAGATTCAGGGAGTTATTTTTTTTTGGCAGAGCTCATTTTAGATTTAAAATTAGAGGCCGATGGGCCGATCAAGGATTATTGTGGTACCTGTACCCGATGTATAGACGCCTGTCCAACAGATGCGATTAAACCTTATGTGGTGGATGGAAGTCGTTGCATTTCTTATTTAACGATTGAATTGAAGGACGAAATACCTATGGAGTTCAGTGATAAAATGGAAGGTTGGGCTTTTGGTTGTGACATCTGTCAACAGGTGTGTCCTTGGAATAGATTTTCAACCCCACATAATGAATCACAATTTACTCCGCAAGGCTGGGAAGAATTATCAAAAAAAGCCTGGGAGGAAATGACAGCGGTAGTCTTCGGTAATGTATTTAAAAAATCCCCAATAAACCGGACGAAATTTAAAGGATTACAGCGAAACATATCCTTCATCCAAACCGCGGAAGGATGACACCTATTAATTCAAAGGACTTCGATAAGTAATTAACCATTTACAGGCGGGGCGTCACCTTAGCTCAATCACTACAGTATTCCATAATACCTTCTTTGATTCGGGTAAAGATTTCAAGTTGATCCTCTAAGTTTTCTTCTAAAAGCGTAATCCTAAATCCTAAAAGAGGGGAACAGAAAGCCGAGATAGGTACCACACAGACCTGTTTAGCGGCCAATAAATAATAGACGAATCGTTGGTCTAATGGCATTTCAGGGGTCAGCCAACTTTCCAGTAGCTGTGCTATTTTTGGATCCGTAATATTTAGTTGTTGTTTGGGTTTTAATGCTCCTGCCTTGAAGATAATGGTGTTATAAAAAGCCCCGTTGGTCAGATTGAAGTTGACATAGGGAATTTGAGTAAAAAAATCAAAGAGTTTTTTACTTCTCTGGCCGATATTTCTGCTGGTCATTTTTAAAAAAGGTTCATAACGATGATCGGTCATGATCTTGGGAATAGCTCTTTGCGGCAACGTGGTAGCACTGACCTCGATCATCTTGGCATTATCTATAGTTTGACAAAGCTTGTTGAATTCATCGTCCTGATCTCGATTATAATACTCTGCCCATCCACATCGAGCCCCTGGCCAAGGGACTTCCTTAGAAATTCCTTTTAATGATATTCCGGGAACTTTTCCAATCACTTTCGCCATTGGAGCCGTTTGGGCACCATTGTAAATGATATTTTCATAAATTTCATCAAAAATTAAGAAAAGGTTAAAGGCTTCGGCAATGGACACGATCTCTCTCAGAATTTTTTCAGGATAGACCATGCCGGTGGGATTATCTGGGTTTATGACCAATATGCCTACGATATTGGGATTGTAGCGTACTTTATTTCGTAAATCTACAAGATCTGGATACCATTGATTTTCTGGATCCAGAGCATAAGTAATCGGTTGATGATTGGCATGTGCCGCTTCCGCGGAGGAATGTGTAGAATAGGCAGGAGAGGGACCTATTACCCGGGCGGTTGGCAGGAGGTATTGATAAATTTTAGCAATTGCATCTCCTAAGCCATTAAAAAAGGTAATATCCTCCGCATTGATTTGGACACCTTTTAATTGATTGGTTTTTTTAGCAAGAAACGTGCGCGTTTCTAAGAGGCCTTTGGAATGACTGTAGCCATATGTACGGTCATCTTTCAAGAGTTCAATAACGATGGCTTTGATCCAATCAGGGAGTGGACGATGCTTTTGGATAGGATCACCTATGTTTTCCCAATACACCCGATGACCAAGTTTTTCGAGTTGTTCTGCTTTCCGAACGATTCCTCGAATTTCATAGGAAAGTTCATTAGCACCTTCTCGAAGTAATTTTTGTCTCATAATTATTAAAAAGCGCTAATTTATTCATTTTCCCGTTGAAAAATGTAATTTTTCTAGCGTCTATATGAAGTTATTCTTCTTCGAGGTATGCACCTTCTTGTAAGGCGTATTTACAGAATTGCACTTGCAAAGCGCCATTGAACAATGCGATTTTTTCACTGGGCTTCAAATGTAATTGTTTGAGCGCGGGGACATTTGAGCTTAAAACCCAAGCGTCGAAACCCGAAAAATTCTTTTTAAATGTATCGCCGAGATTTTTATAAAGGCTATCAACTTCTTCTCCTATTCTCTCACCGTAAGGAGGATTGGTAATGATCATACCTGTTTGAAATCTAGGGATAAAGTTTTCGAAAGCGATTTGTCTGATTTGAACATCTCTACCCATTCTCAGTTTTTTTAAGGCTCCTTTGGCTAAGGCTACGGCATGACCATCTACATCCCCACCGGCGATCATCAAGGGAGCACTTCTGATTTTACCCTGCGCTTCTGATCTGATGCGATTCCACATCATAGGTTGAAAGTTATTCCAATTTTTAAAGCCAAAATCATTTTGGTTTATCTGAGGAGGGATATTTAATCCCATGAGTACTGCCTCAATGATGATGGTTCCGGTACCGCACATAGGATCGACCAAAGGGATACTTTTATTCCAACCCGCAAGCATTAATAGACCGGCGGCCATTACTTCATTGAGCGGTGCTTGGTGTCCAGGCTCCCTATAACCACGCTGATTGAGAAGCCGACCTGAACTGTCTAATGATATGGTGAATTTATCTTGATAGGCATGTAGATTGAAGAGGATATCAGGCTTTTCAACATCAACGGATGGTCGAAAATCAAACTTTTCTCTGAACTGATCTGCGATCGCATCTTTCATTTTAAGTGCGGCATATTTTGAGTGCGTAAAATACTCTGAGAAAATAGTATTATCGATGGCAAAAGTTTGCCTGACATCAAGAAATTGAGACCAATCAAATGATTTGACTTGATCGTAAAGTTCCGTTTCATTACGCGCTGTAAATTCATAGACTGGAACTAAAATCCGTAAGGCAGTCCTTAAGTTCAAATTTGCCTCATAAAGGAAAGGTAGTTTTCCTTCACATTCTACAGCACGTTTTCTTTTTTTGATGTTTTGTCCACCAAGGAGTTCAACTTCCTTCATGAGGACCTCTTCGAGTCCATGTAGGGTTTTGATGACTATTTTCAATGAATTTCTCTTTAGGTATGTAAAGTTACTTTAATATCTTTTGTCAATATGAGCTTGCCAAGCGATCTATGAGCTTTTAAAACATTTTTTGCTCATTGTGATGGGTTTTAGATTTGATCAATTCAATAAATGGGGCCGTCTTTCTTTGGTTTTCTTAACAGCTGCTTCATGCCTCCAGTCATTGATCACAGCCTCGTTGCCCGATAATAGAATTTTTGGTACTTCCCATCCGTTATATACAGCAGGTCGTGTATACACAGGAGGTGCCAATAGGTCATCTTGAAAAGAGTCGGTGAGCGCGGAGCTTTCATCGTTGAGCACACCTGGGATCAGTCGGATTAAACTATCGGCAACTATCATAGCGGCTAGTTCGCCTCCAGAGAGAACATAATCTCCGATACTGATTTCTCGGGTGATTAAATGATCACGTACGCGCTGATCTATCCCTTTGTAGTGGCCACAGAGTAAGATGATGTTTTTATTAAGAGACAATTGATTGCACGTGGATTGGTTTAATTTCTCTCCATCGGGTGTCATAAAAATAATCTCATCATAATCTGTATGCTTTTTTAGGGCACTGATGCACCGGTCAATAGGCTCAATCATCATGACCATTCCTGCCCCTCCTCCATAAGCATAATCATCAATAGATTTTTGTTTGTTGCTGGTAAAAGGTCTTAAATCGTGAATATAGAGCTCTACCAATCCTTTTTTTTGGGCTCTTTTGACAATGCTTTGATTCATGGGACCCTCAAAAAGTTCAGGTAGACATGTGATGATGTCAATTCTCATTGCTAAAATAGATTTCCATGAAACCATCAGGAAGTTCAATATGAGCTTCTTTTTTCGTTAGATCGACTTTTTTGAATATGGCGTCTTCAATGGGAATTAACAGTTCTTGCTCTTTGTAGAAAACAGCTGCAAGATATTGTGAAGAGGGTTGATAAATTTGTGCAATTGTACCTAAAAAATTTCCTAGGTGGAATATCTCAAAACCGACTAGATCGTGGAAAAAATATTCACCGTCCTGAAGTTTTGGCAAGTGATTTAGAGGTAGATAGAGTGCTTGACCTACGAGATCCTTGGCCAAATCGACGTGGTCAATGTCTTCGAAATGAATGAGTGTTTTTACACCATTCATTGAGATTTGTTTAACAAAAAAAGGAATCAGATTTCCAGATTGCTCTAGAAATACGGATTCCAATTCACTGTATTCATCTGGTTGGTCTACATCCAATTCAATGTTTACCATACCTTTTAAACCGTGCGTTTTGACGATATGCCCCAACTGGTAACATTCATCCTTACGCATGGGGATAATTATTTTGAAGCTTCTTCAGTTGCTGCTGCTCCCTTATCACTTTCTTTAGTTTCTGTTTCTGCAGGCGCATCAGCTTTCACTTCCTCCACTTTCACTTCCTCCACATTCACTTCCTCTACTTTCACTTTTTCCGTTTTCACTTCTTGTGGTGCAGCGGCTTCAGTTTTGGAAGCTTCAGGCGCTTCGGCGTTTGCCTTTTCAGCAATTTTCTGATCTGAGATCACTTCCTCAGCCTCTTCGGTGAGTTCTTTCTCGGAAGCAGCTACTCCAGCATCTGTTATTTCAGCAGCTAGCGCGGCTTCTGCATCTTGCTTTCTTTTCATGATGGCCGCTGCTCTTGTTTCATTGACCTTCT
>Ga0115004_10004815_pt1 | contig 10736 bp, 8 predicted proteins | sample ArcticOcean_MG_C_10_FD_88737 | JGI IMG/M metagenome (GOLD analysis project Ga0115004, IMG submission 88737) | Marine microbial communities from western Arctic Ocean - ArcticOcean_MG_CB11_90 | ecosystem: Environmental > Aquatic > Marine > Oceanic | place: Arctic Ocean: Canada Basin | collected... | reverse complement strand
GGCAAGATTGGGGAAAAAATTAGAGATGGTTTTAGAGTATCTATTGTTGGCGAAGTTAATGCAGGGAAATCATCGTTACTTAATTTACTCTCTAAAAGAGATGTAGCGATTGTATCTGAAGAAGAGGGCACAACGAGAGATGTAATAGAAATATATCTAAATATAGATGGCTATCCAGTGATATTATCTGACACAGCAGGTATAAGAAATTCCAAAAATAAAGTAGAACAAATAGGTATTAAATTAGCCATTAACAAATCAAAGGAAGCGGATCTCAATTTAATTATAATCGATAACTCGTCTAAACAGATTAATACCGAAGTACAAAAATTAATAAACAAAAAAAGTATTGTAGTTTTAAATAAGTCCGATGTGATGAGTAAGAAAAACCATAATTTTGATGGGGCTATATTAATTTCTGTAAAAGATAATATAAATATTGATAAATTAATTCAGAAGATAAAATCTGAGTTAAGTAAAAAAATGATAACAAATCATGACGTTTTAATCACAAGAGAAAGACATAGGGTAAAATTAAATTTATGTTTAAAAGAAATAGATAATTTTCTCAAAAAAGATCAGAATAAAGAAATAGAAATGGCAGCAGAAGATCTTCGACTAGCTACAAGACATCTTGGAGGAATAGTAGGTAAAGTAGATGTTGAAGAAATTCTTGCATCAATCTTCAAAGACTTTTGTATTGGTAAATAGTTAAAATAACATCTTGTAAATTTTTTCTAGAGAGATACATTTAAACCATGAATGACGTGAGTTATGATGTAGTTGTAATTGGTGGTGGTCATGCAGGATGTGAAGCAGCAGCTGCATCTGCTAGAATGAGCGTTAATACAGCACTTTTTACACACAAAATTGAAACTATTGGTGAGATGTCCTGCAATCCAGCTATAGGCGGTCTTGGAAAAGGACACCTTGTGAGAGAAATAGATGCCCTTGATGGTGTAATGGGTTGTGTGACCGATAAATCTGGAATTCAGTTTAGACTTCTTAACAGAAGTAGAGGCCCTGCAGTAAGAGGACCACGAACACAATCAGATAGGGCTCTTTACAAAAAACATATGCAAAAAACTTTATTAAATTACGAAAACTTAATTGTAGTCGCAGATCCTGTAATTAAGTTCTTATTTGACAAAAATAAAGTTATTGGTTTTATTTGTGAAAGTGGAAAACAAGTTTTCTGTAAGCAATTAATTTTAACAACAGGAACGTTTCTAAATGGATTAATTCATATAGGACAAAAACAAACTCCCGCAGGTAGATTTAATGAGAAACCATCAACTGGATTAAGCGAGCAATTAAAAAAATATAATATCATTCTTGGCAGACTTAAAACAGGTACACCACCACGCCTAGATGGCAAAACTATTAATTACGAAAATATTGAAATGCAAGCTGCAGACGATGATCCTTATTTTTTTTCTTTTTTAACCGACAAGTTAGCAAATAAACAAATCTCCTGTGGTATTACGCATACTAACCATGCTGTTCATAAAATTATTAGTGATAATATTCATTTAAGTGCCATGTATTCAGGTAACATAAAAGGTGTAGGACCGAGATATTGTCCATCTATAGAAGATAAGATTGTCAAATTTAGAGAAAAAGAACAACATCAAATTTTCCTAGAACCCGAAGGATTAAACGACAGTACTATTTACCCAAATGGGATATCAACTTCATTACCTGCAGAAATTCAACTTGAAATGTTAAGCAAAATCAATGGTTTAGAAGATGTAAAGATGCTAAGAGCAGGCTATGCAATCGAGTATGATTATGTAGATCCTAGAGAGCTTAAAGCATCACTTGAAACTAAAAAAATTGCATCTCTTTTTTTAGCAGGACAAATTAATGGAACAACAGGTTATGAAGAAGCTGCAGCTCAAGGATTAATAGCAGGCATAAATGCTGCTCTTAAAATTAAAAATGAAAATGAGTTTATTCTAGATCGTTCAGAATCTTATATTGGAGTTATGATAGACGATTTAATCACTAAAGGAGTTTCAGAACCATACCGAATGTTTACATCAAGAGCAGAATATAGATTATCTCTTCGGGCCGATAACGCAGATCAAAGATTAACACCTTTTGGAATAAAAGTTAATCTAGTTAAAAAATTTAGAAAGAATCTTTTTTTAGAAAAACAAAAAAAAATAATCTCTGTATATGACTCACTTCAGTCTAATTCTATCACACCTAACGCAGCATCTAAACATTCCGTCAGAATTACTATGGACGGAGTTAAGAGAACCGGTATTGAAGTCCTCGCCTATAAGGGTGTTACAATTGCCAAGTTACGTAATATATGGGCTAATATACCCTATTACGAACAAAGTATCGATAAACAAGTCGAGACGGATGCTCATTATGCTAGCTACTTAAAAAGACAAATCATGGACATAGAAGCCTTCAAAAAAGATGAGTCTATAACTATTCCTCCCAGCATTGATTACGATTCTTTTAGCGGTTTATCAAATGAGATCAAGTCTAAGCTAAAAAAAATTAAACCAACTACTCTTGGACAGGCTTTGAGAATAGATGGAGTTACTCCAGCAGCAGCCCTGATTCTATTAGGATTTATTAAGAAAAGTGGATATAAACAATCTGCTTAATGAATAAAGAGGACGTCAAACTAAATCTTAAAGAAGTTTTAAACTTTTCTCCTGAACAATTAGAGAAAATACAAATATTCCACGATGAACTATTAATTTTTAACAAAAAATATAATCTTATATCTAAATCTACAGAAAATGATGTTTGGAATAGACATATCCGTGATTCTGCACAGTTAGTTAAATACATTAATTTTGATGAGGATAAATCACTATCTGACATGGGTACTGGAGCTGGTTTCCCCGGTGTTATTTTAGCAATATTTAACAAAAATCCAAATTTTCACGTGAAACTTTACGAAAAATCTAACATAAAATGTGACTTTCTCGACACCGTAAGAAACAAATTAAATGTAGACTATGATATATATGGTAACTATAAAGATGAGAGTATTACATCCGAATATGTAGTATCAAGAGCTTTTAAAAAACTAGAGGAGATTATAAGGATTTCACGTGAAAAAATAATAAGCAGTCATAGGCTTATTATACTAAAAGGAAAAAATGCTGAAAATGAAATTAGTAAACTTCATAATTTACATAATCTTGTTTATAAAACAGAGAATAGTATTACCGACACTAATTCTAAAATTTTAATTATTGAAATAAAAAAATAACATGAATAAAATAATCTCAGTGATAAACCAAAAAGGTGGAGTTGGAAAAACAACGTCAGTTATAAACCTTGCAACAGCTTTAGCGGAGCTAGGAAAAAAAATATTGGTCATAGATTTAGATCCTCAAGGTAATGCTACAACAGGCTTAGGAATATCTAATAACGATGAAGAAAAAAATATTTATAAGATTATTATAGGTCAAAATAGCCCAGAAAATTGTATAAAGCAAAGTTGTGTTAAAAACCTTGATTTAATTGGGTCAAATGTGAATCTTTCTGGCCTAGAAGTTGAAATTGCTAACGATCCAAACAAAGCCTTCTTACTAAAAAGTATTTTAGATAAAAATAAAAGTTTATTTGAAAAATATGAAAATATATTTATTGATTGTCCACCATCGTTAAGTCTTTTAACAGTAATGTCTTTAGTTGTTGCTGACGAGCTATTGGTTCCGCTCCAAACAGAATTTTTTGCACTGGAGGGTATTTCGCAACTGGTTAAAACAATTGAAAGAATAAAAATTAATTTAAATCCTAATTTAAATATTAGAGGGATTCTTTTAACCATGTTTGATAAAAGGAATAAATTATCAAATCAAGTAGATGAAGAAGCTAGAAAATATTTTAAAGAAAAAGTTTACAGGACAGTTATACCAAGAAATGTGAGATTATCAGAGGCACCATCGCACGGTGTTCCATGTATTGTTTATGACCGAACTTGCCTTGGAAGTAAATCATACATTGAATTAGCAAAAGAATTTGTTGCACAGGAAAGGATTATATAATCTAAATGGATGAAGAAAAGACAAAAAAAGGACTTGGAAGAGGGTTAATGTCGCTGTTCAGCGATCAACCTGAAGATTCATCTACAAAACTAAATATTAATAGTCCATATTTACTAGTATCTATAAGCGATTTAATCCGTAACAGATTCCAGCCTAGAACTTACTTTAATGAACAAAAAATAGAGGAATTAGCTCAATCAATTAAAAAAAATGGCATTATTCAACCAATTGCAGTTAGATCAAGACCAGATGGTGAGTATGAAATTATAGCGGGAGAAAGAAGATGGCTAGCAGCTCAAAAAGCTGGCCTTCATAAGGTTCCTGTTATTGTACTTGAACTTAACGACACACAATCTTTAGAACTGGCTATTATAGAAAATATTCAAAGAGAGGACTTGAATTCTATCGAAGAAGCAAAAGGTTATGATCGCTTAATGAAAGAATTTAATTATGATCATAAAAAACTTTCTGAATTTATGGGTAAAAGCAGGAGTCATGTCAGTAACACTCTTAGACTTTTGACTTTACCCGCTGAAATAATCCACCTTGTTAATGAAGGTAAATTGACAGCTGGGCAAGTAAGACCACTAGTAGGAAGATTTAATGCTATCAAGTTAGCTCACTCAATAATTAAGGACAAACTTAGCGCAAGATCTATTGAGAATATAGTAAAAAGAGAAGGCGATATCAAAAATGCAAAATTAGCCCAACCTATAAGACAGGATGCCAACATACTCTTGGCTGAAAGAAAAATCGAGGAGAGTTTAGGTTTAGTTATCAAAATAGATAATAAAAAAAACAGCTCTGGAAAAATAATAATTGAATATAGTAATTTAGATCAATTTGAAATGTTATCTAATTTATTGACAAAGAAGAAGCAAAAGAAGCCTTATTAGAAAGTTTGACAATGAGATCTTTAATTACAACATCATTACGTAAATAAGAATTTTTTTTCATTAGAAGTTCTGTTTCACCAATTTCTTTTAAAACTTGATCAAGAGTTTTCTGATTTAATTTTTTAAGTTGTTGAACAATCATTGGTTTGTCTTTCCAAAAAATAGCTGGTTTTAAATTTTGAATAACTTGATCCATATTATTATTATTTTTTTTACTTATTATAATTATTTCTTGTAGTTTCATAATTCTGTAATTCAACATATTTAGGAAAAAAAAAGCGTCTTCGCTTAGTATGTTTGTTTCAGACAATAATTTATTAATGCTTTTTATATCACCTAATAATACTTTATCTCTGATTTCCTCAAAGTCATTGCTATTTTTTATATTCAAAATATCAAAAATTTCCTTTTTGTTTATTTTTTTCCCTATAAAAAAATCTTTAATTTTAATAAGCTCATTTTTGATTATTTTTCTATCCATGTTTGAATTATTAATAATTAAATTAGTTATCTCACCTGTTAACCCTTTGTAGTCTTTCAAGTCTTGGTTAATATAATTTATCAATGTTCGATCATTATCTCTATAACAAGGTAAAATGGCTAATTTTGTATTTTTTTCAAATAATTTTCTTAATTTTGATTTTTTATCTAAAAGGTTTGCAAATATGTAAATTTGAATATTGTAATTTTCTTTTTCTAAACATTCTGTAATTTTATAAATAATTTTATCTGATGCTTCTTGAATAAATATTATTTTTTTATTACTAAATAAAGATTGATTGAATACATTCTCATATAAAAGATTTCTTTTTAAAACATCTTCTTCAAAAAAAATTATTATTTCAGAGTTTTTATTTTTTTCTTTTATTGTCTTTTTAATATCGTCTTTGATCCCATCATTTTCACCATAAATAAGTGTGGATTGGTATTTTTTTAAAATTTCAACATTTTGTTCAACTAGATAGCTTTTTAGTATCACTGATTTTTCATTGTCATGGTTATAAAATTAATAATTTCTGATGATAGTTGCTGAGTAATATTTTTTGTAACGTTTTTTTCGTTGACGATCGTATCTGAATGCATTGAAGCTACATCATAGTCAGCACTTTGTATAAATGTTTTATTTATTTTATTATTAACATTATCAAGGTTTATAAGCTGTAAATCTAAAGAAATAGATATGGTGTACCTAGTAATTTTCCCTTTTTTATTTTTAATTTTAGTAATTTTCTTTTTTTCCAACTTTATGTCAACATCGTATTTATATTTAGCGTCTTTGTTAGAAATTAATAAAATATTATTTTTTAAGTTATAGGCAATTTTAGAATTGCCAATTAAATTTATATCACGAATGTAAATTAACTTATTATCTTTATGATTTATCTTTTTAAATCCGCAAGACAAAAATAGTAATGATGCAAGAATAAGTAATGATGTAATTTTTAGATACTTTTCCATTTTATTTACTTGATAAGATAATTAATGATTCTATTTTTTACAAATATTATCTTTTGAATTTCACTTTTAGTTAACTTATCATTGATTTTTTTAATTTTTTTGATTTCATTTATAACATTTTTTTCATCTGAGTCTTTTTTAACCTCTATAATTTCTCTCGTTTTTCCATTTATTTGTATAGCCATTTTAATCCTTTTATTTGAACTTAATTTTGCATCAATTTCTGGCCATACATTAATATTTTTTACGCCCAATTGTTCCAAGCATTCATGGGATAGATGGGGGATAAAAGGAATAAGTACTTTCATCAGATTTCCAAGATTTCTTTTCAAGCATTCGTTGCTTATTTCCTCGCTTAGTGATGAATAAAATAAACTGTAAATGCTATAAACATTAGCGATAACTACATTTAATTGAAAATTATTAATTAAATCAGTTATTTTTAAAATATAATTATTAAATTTTATTTCAAAATCTTTACCTTTATCATTTTTGGTATCTTTACGATTAATGATTAAATCAGTTAAATTATATAATTTTTGTAAAAATTTATAAGCAGAATTAACACCTTGATTTGACCATTGTACATCTTTTTCGGGAGGACTATCGGATAAAATAAACCATCTAACGGCATCAGCGCCATATGACTTAATCATGTTTTCTGGATCAATTACATTTTTTTTCGACTTAGACATTGATTCCGAAGGCCCAACAATGACTTTAGTTTGTTCTGAGGTTTTTATAAACTCACCATTGTTATTTTTTTCTATTTCTTCAGGAGTTAACCATTTACCATTAGTATCCCTATAAGTTTCATGGCAAACCATTCCTTGAGTAAAAAGACCTTTGAACGGTTCTATGGTTTCAATTTTACTATTACTTTTTTGAACAGCACGCATAAAAAATCTGGAGTAGAGTAAATGTAAAATCGCATGCTCTACGCCACCAATATATTGGTCGACAGGCATCCAATAATTTAATTCATTGACATCAAAAGGTTGTTTTTTATTTTTTGGGGAACAAAACCTCATAAAATACCACGAGGAATCAACAAAAGTATCCAATGTATCAGTTTCCCTAATAGCTGTTTTTCCTGTTTTTCTATGAATAGTTTTTTTCCAGGAAGGATGATTAGCAAGCGGATTACCACCTTTCTTTAAATCTACATCAATAGGTAATCTTATAGGCAGTTCATCTTTTTCTACCGGAACTACACTGCCATCTTCCAAATAAATCATTGGTATGGGGCAACCCCAATATCTTTGTCTTGAAACACCCCAATCTTTTAATCTAAATGAAATCTTCTTTTGACCTATTTGTTTTTTCTTAATTATTTCGATAGCTTTGATTTTTGCTGATTCTACATTTAAACCATTTAAAAAATCAGAGTTAACCATTGTTCCGTCTGATGTGTAGGCTTCATTTATGTTGATAAATGCTTTAGGCTTATCTTTATTTTCCGCAACAACTTCTATTATTTCTAAATTATATTTTTTGGCAAATTCTAAATCACGTTGGTCATGAGCTGGGCAACCAAAAATAGCACCTGTTCCATAATCCATTAATACAAAGTTTGCCACAAAAATTGGAATTTTTTTATCTTTAATAAAAGGATGATTAACAAAAAAATTTGTATGATATCCATTTTTCTCAGCAACAGCCAATGACTCTTCTGTAGTGCCTACTTTTAAACAATCTTTCTTAAATTTTATAAATTTTTCATTATTTTCAAATTTTTTACACATCGGATGATCTATTGAGATAGCTATAAAAGAAGCTCCAAAAATAGTGTCGGGTCTTGTAGTAAAAATTTTTATTTTATTTTCGTCTCCAACAATTTCAAAATCAATTTCACACCCAACAGATTTACCAATCCAATTTTTTTGCATTAATTTAACTTTTTCAGGCCAATGTTTTAGTAATTCAAGGTCACTTAAAAGTTCTTCTGCAAATTTTGTAATATTAAAAACCCATTGTGATAATTTTTTTCTTTCGACAGCTACACCTGAACGCCAACCTTTACCATCAATCACTTGTTCGTTGGCTAAAACGGTTTGTTCAACAGGGTCCCAATTAACATAGTTTTCTTTTCTTGATACATAACCTTTATTAAAAAAATCAATAAATAATTCTTGTTGATGCTTATAGTAACTTTCATCACAAGTTGATATTTCTAGATCCCAATCAATAGATAAGCCCAACATTTTAAGTTGGTTTTTCATTTGGGATATATTTTTTTCAGTCCATTCTTTAGGATGTAAATTATTTTCTTTAGCTGCATTTTCAGCAGGTAAACCAAAAGCATCCCAACCCATAGGATGTAATACGTTATAGCCATTTAGGTACTTGAAACGAGCTATTACATCACCTATCGTGTAATTTCTAACATGCCCCATGTGAATCTTGCCCGAGGGATAAGGGAACATTTCAAGGCAGTAAAATTTTTTGTCTTTTTGTATACGATATAATTTTTCTTTCTCAAAAAAAGGTTGCCATTTTTTTTCAATCAGATGAAAATTAAATCTCTCCATTTTAATTATATTTATATAATTATTTTTTATTTTTAGATTCTCGTTCTAATATTGAAGCTTTTCTCATAATAGAAGTAATCAATTCTTCTGAAATTTTAGATTTAAATTCTTTTGTTTGACACTTATTTTGATTGGAGCATTTTTTATTGTGAACAATAACTTTTATACTATCAGATCTAACTTCATTTGATAAAAAACGAATTGTTATTTTTATAAATTCATCTAAATTTTGAGTGTCATTATACCAGTCGGTTATGATCATCCCACCAGAATAGTCTACCGTAGTTAAAGGCATAAAATCTATAGTTTCTAAAGACGCTCTCCACATTGGATTTGAAGAACTAAATTCAAAATTTGTGTTTCTACCCCGTTTTAACAAACTACCAACACTAACACCCTTACCTTCTTCGATATTTTGTCTTGCCCTGTCTTTAGCTTGACTAGGAACTTTGGTTGCATCAACAGGCTTATATATTCCGCAAGAAAAAAGCATTAAAGTGGTCATGAAGAGCACAAGTGACAGTCTAAAAATTTTATAATATTTCATTTTTTTAAGAATCTTAAACAACAATTGAAATTTTTAAAATTGTAGAATTAGATGTAAGTTATCTTATAATTAAAAATAACCTTAATATCAATTAAGTGCATAAATGCTAGCCTAATCAATGTTGCATAAATATCACATAATACAAAATACTTCATTAAAACTAACAAAAAATAAAAGAATATATTCTGAAAGTGCTAAAAATACGTAAATATTAATATTAATATTAACAAAGAAAAAACAAAGGAAAACAAATGAAAAAAATAACAAAACTATTCTTAGTTATTATTTCAGCTGTATCTATAAGTGCAACAGCAATTGCTGGTGAGCTAACCGTAACAGGTGGCGCTACTGCAACGATTGTACAAGGATCTGGCGGAGGTGATAATCTTGGAAAAGGTTATGGTATATCTAATGAATTAGATTTTACTGCTAATGGTGAATTAGACAACGGTTATACATGGAAATGGCAAACACAATTAGACGGAACTGCTACTGATAATGACGATACTAGATTAGAAGTTGGAACTCCTTTTGGAACAGCCGCTATGTACATATCTGAAGGTGACTTGTCATCTAAACTTGGATATGGAATTGGTGCAATGGGTGTAGGTTCAGATTACAAAAATACATTCTCTACTGCAACTGGAAACCTATTATGGGGAAAAAATATTGGTTCTTATAATAACGTTCAGTACCACACACCAGCTGGTTTACTACCATTGGGTGGTTCAATCAAAATCGGTCACGCTCCTAATTTAAGCGCAGCCGACGGTGCTTCTGCTAAAGCAAGTGGTGTAGCAGAAACTATTACAGTTGCTGGAGACATGACACAAATCAAAGTTACTGCAACACCTGTAGACGGTTTAACAGTAGCTGCTGACTATGCAACGTACGGTAATAATCGGGCTACAACTAGATACGAAGAAGAATCAGCTGGCGCTTCAATTAAATATGCAACAGGTCCAGTAACAGTTGGAATAGGTGCTACATTCTACCAACCGACTTCAGATCTTAATGCAGCAGCAACAGTTAGAACAACTAACTATGAGTCATTAATGTATGGTCTTCAATTCGCAGTAAATGATGCTTTAACAGTATCATACTCTGAAGAAGAGTTTACTCAACATGAAGGTACAAAAGCTACAACTGGTACTAACGTAGTAGCGGCTAAAATAGATACTGAAATGAAAGTTCAGCATTTACAAGCAGCTTACGTTGTTGGTGGAGCTACGCTAGGAGTTGCGTTAGCAGACACTGATAATGATGACTGGGTTCAAGG
>Ga0115004_10004813_pt1 | contig 10737 bp, 9 predicted proteins | sample ArcticOcean_MG_C_10_FD_88737 | JGI IMG/M metagenome (GOLD analysis project Ga0115004, IMG submission 88737) | Marine microbial communities from western Arctic Ocean - ArcticOcean_MG_CB11_90 | ecosystem: Environmental > Aquatic > Marine > Oceanic | place: Arctic Ocean: Canada Basin | collected... | reverse complement strand
ATATCTAAAGCGCTTTAAGCTTATGTTTTTCAATCCAATAACCTCCATTAATGCCAATGTTTCCCCTGGTGAATCTGGATCATTCAATTCATCAAAACCTATAACAGACCCTTTTGTTAGCCTTGGAAGGATTAATTCAAGACATTTCTTTGTGGGCTCATATATATCAAAATCAAAATATGCTAGAGAAATGATAGTTTCTGGATTATTTTTTAGATAATTTTCTAGCTCAACAGTGGCATCACCCTTACAAACCTCATGCTTCTTTATATGATTTAAAGGATTTAGAGACTCTTGTGCATCAAGAACTTCATCCAAATATTCGTCATATTTATCAGCAGTAAATAACTGCCCAGCTGTCATTAACTCTGACTTACCATCTTTCTCTGTTACAGAGGGAAAGCCCGTAAAGGTATCAAAGGCTATAATTTTCCTGTGTCTATTAAATGGCTCATATATACCTCTCAAGGCCGTAAATAATGATGAATTTTGGCCCCATCTGGTTCCAAATTCCATTACCACACCCTGTATGTCCACATTCTGTTTATAGAGGTGATCCATAAACAAAAAACGTGATAATTTTTTAGAATCAATAAATAATCCAATATTTTCTAATAATTGATCTTTTGGTATAGGGCACTTATCGAGTAACTCCGACATATGATTTCTACCCCGAACCTCTTCTGAACTTCCATAATGGATTACATCAATTTCACTTTTTATTTTAGCCATAACTCTTCCTTATTAAATAATGATTGATGGGATAGTTGATTTTTCACCAAACAGAATCCGCCATCCCCAAAGCTTAACTCTGCCTTCTAATAATTGATACCTATTACTACCTTTAACCTTCTTTAATTTTATTGGCTTTGATAATACACCTCCTGCCAGTTCTATTTCCTTTGCGACTTCGACTGGGCCTGGGACAAGATTATACTTATTATCAATTGCTTCCTCGAGGGTGAAATAGATTGGTCTGTCCCCGTCAGGGAGAACATCAATTAAGCTTACATCAATGTTAGCCACTTTTAATTTAAAAATATTTGAAACCTCATCAAAAGATTCTTGCTTAAAATCCATTGTAAGTGTTTTGAAATTTTCAATAATTCTTTCTTTTGTACTTGCTTTTGGAATTGCCAAAACAGAACCTGACTTAATTACCCAAGCTAATATAAGCTGGGCAATTGTTGCATTATTATCTTCTGCAATATTTTTTAAACTGTTAAAATTTTCAGACTTCGGGTCCAAAATAGCTCCTCCCTTCAATGGGCTGTAACTAACAAGTATTGAGCCATCTTTTTCAAACAAAGGTAAATAACTCAATTCCGCTGACCTTTCAATTGGCCCATATTCTGTTTGCAAGAATTTAATTTTATTTGTTGGCAAAAGAGAGTTGATTTCATTATAAGTACTAGTGGTGAAGTTTGATAATCCGATATGCTTTATTTTACCTTCATGGACTAGATTAAGTAACTCATTTGTCATCTCTTCAAGATTTACTTCTGATGGCCAGTGAGGTTGGTACAAATCAACATAGTCTCTATTTAATCTTTTAAGACTACGATTTAATGCTTTAGTGATTTCTCCTGGTGCTGTGTTCGAAGGAGAAAATTTAGTCATTATAAATAAATCACTCTTTATTGATTCTGGAAGTGCGCCTATTATTTCCTCTGAAGCACCCTCTGCATAATTTTCTGCAGTATCAATTACCTTAGCGCCAACATCGTGAGCAGTTAAAATTAAATCTATGTATGATTTTTTTGAATCATAGTTACCTTTATAAGAACTAAATTTAGTAAAATTTCCTGCATACCCCGCAGTACCTATTCCAATAGCAGGTAATACTAATGCTTCTGATTTTATAGCAATAGTTTTCATATTTGATTAAATAGAACCCTCTTAATTTTCCCTATAACTGCACCAATATAAAAGAATAAGTGTTCAAAAATTATATGCCTGATAGGTAGTTGATGATTTTTGAGCACGGATATTGTTTCCAGAACTGATTGCATAAGATTAGCTTCAGCAAAGCCCCCAGACAAACGATTGATTCTCATTTTTGGATTATGTTTTGCTTTTGGGTCATATGCTTTATATAACCTAATTAACCAATCCACATCATTAGAATATTTAATTGAGATATCAAGTAACCCGATATGCTCATAACATCTTTTATGCGGAATTATTTGTCCGAAACAAAATTGGCCAGCACGATTTATTACTTTGCTGAAAGGCTTATTTGGTTCTTTAGTTTTATTTGTTACTTCGCCATCTTCATTATATATTACAGTTTGGCCAACCACAAAATCTAAATCATTCTCAACTAACATTGAAATAGCTTGTGATATATAATCAGATTCAATCCAATCATCTGCATTCAATAAACAGAAATAAGTTCCCTTACCTAAAGCTAGAGCTTTATTACCTGCATCAGAAGTTCCTTGGTCAGGCTCAGAAATCCATTTATCGATATGGTTTTCATTGTTTCTTATAATATCAATTGTGCCATCTGTTGACATACCGTCAATGATTATGTACTCAATATTTTTATAATCTTGATTTATAACTGAGCTTATTGTTTTCTTTAATGTGTCAGCAGAGTTTTTTACAGGAGTATAAATAGTAACTAATGGAGTTTTCGGATTACCAATGTCTTTGAGGGTTTTTACTCTACAATGAATGCTTGAGGCTTTTAATTTTAATTGATAATCTTTAATTATTGAAATCATATGGGTGTTTTTTCTAAATACATATCGAATAAAAATTTATAACAATTATTTTAAACATTAGCGTGTTAAGTACTTCTGACCGTTATTTTTAATCTCTGATCTCCAGTATTCTAATAAATCATTCATGGTCTTTTCAAAAGATATCTCGGGTTTCCAGCCAGTATGTTTAATAAATTTTCCAGTATCAGGAACCTGCAAATCAGCATCTATAGGTCTTAATCGATCTTTATCAACTTTAATTTTAATATTTTTAACTTTGGATAGTGATATAAGGTAATTAAGAAGATCTCCAATTTTACAAGAATAGGTGCCTCCAATATTATATGACTCACCAGATTTTGGATTGATTGTTACAAGCATGTAATATGCCTTTACTGCATCCCTTACATCAGCAATTGTTCTCAGGCTATCAAGATTTCCAACCATAATAATTGGAGGAATTATCCCAGACTCAATCATAGCAATTTGCTTAGCAAATGAAGATTCTGCAAATACATCACCTCTTCTTGGCCCTGTATGTGTAAACATTCTTGTGGTCATAACTGTCATCCCATATGCTTCAGCATAAAATCTTCCAACTAAATCTGTCCCGACCTTGGAAATTGCGTAAGGGGATGCTGGGTGAAAACTACAATTCTCATCAATTGGAATTTTTTCTTTAGGGACTCTTCCATATACCTCAGAAGATGCACAAATGTGGATAATAGCTTTTGGTGAATGATTTTTTAAAGCTTCAAGTAGCCGCGTTGTTCCTTGAATATTTGTATCTAAAGTATCTAAAGGTGCAGTAAAACTAGTTTGTGGAAAACTTTGTGCCGCCAAATGAAAAACATAATCTGCCTTAGCATCAGCCACAGCTTTATCAACTGAAATGTGGTCTCTCAAATCTGCATAAACAAGAGAAATTCTATTTTTAGAATTTATATCATTAATTAGCTCTGAAAGATTATCTAATGGGCTTCTCCACCTAATCATCCCAACTATATCCCAATCAGTATTTTTAAATATAAATTCCGCTAAATGCGATCCGACCATACCAGTTATGCCGGTTATAAAAGCTCTTTTTTTGATCATTATTTACTCTCTACTAAATTATTAAAAAAAACAACCATCTTTTTTAAGCCGTTATAAAGATCATTTTCGTTACCACTAATACAAATCCTAATATAGTTTTTACCAGAAGGACCGAAGCCTATTCCTGGGCACACGCATATGCCGCAATTATTTAAAAGTTCTATTGAAAATTCTTTTCCGTTTAATTTTGATTCAGCTATATTTAAAAATAAATAAATACCTGAATTAGGTCTTACGTATGTAATCTTACTAGCTGCATTAAGTATCTTAGAAGATTTTTTTATACGATTCATCATTTCGTTCCTTAGGGAAATCCTATAAGGACGATGGTCTTCAAATAAGTAATCTGCAGCTGCAAGCTGTATAAATTTTGGTAAGCAGGAATAGAATAGTGAGTTATGGCTGCTTATTTTCTTAACAACATTTTTTTCTCCAACCACGCAGCCAATCCTTAGAGCCGGTGCGGCCATATCTTTAGAAAGCGAATAGATATAAAAAAGATTATCTTTATGCTTAACACCCCTCTTAATATCTTCAATATAAATGAGATTTCGATAAGTGTCGTCCCAAATTACAGCTATACTTTTTTTAAAACAAAATTCAACAATTTTATTAATATCTGAAGAATTTTGAAAAATACCTAAAGGATTGGAGGGGCTATTTAAAACAAAAATCTTGATAAGTGGGTCACTTTCAATAAGCGAAAATATTGCATTTAAATCAAGTTGATAATTATTTTTTTCCTCAAGTAAATAAAAAATTGGCTTAATATCATTATGCTTTGCAGCTAAGGTATATGTTGGAAAGCCTGGATCCGGGATAAAGACATGATCGCCTTCATCAGCTAAAATATTAAATAACTGGGAAATTGCTGCATTTGCAGGCGTAACCACAACTTGCTCTTTAGTAAATTCATACCCACACAAAATTGAATAGTGAAACATAAATGCTTCTCTAAGTTTAGATTCCCCTTCTGAAGGACTGTACTGTAATGAATCAGTTAAAGCTAAATTCTTCTTTACTAAATTATGAAGTTGGTTATTTTTAAATGAACTTGAATCGCCAATTTCTAGATGAATAATATTCTCACCCTGACTTTCAAGATTTTGAGCTTCTAGTAAAATCTCAAACATTGGTTGTGGAATAATTTTTTCTGATCTCTTTGAAATCATAAGCTAATCACCTTAATTTGTAGCTGAAATGATAAGTTTTTTTTTATGATGGCCATCAAACTATGTGGATGAAGCTTTATATTCTTAAGCATATCCCAATGAGTTAATCGCAAATTATTTAATTTTCTATAAAAATTCATTTAACTAAAGCTTTCTTCAATAATTTTTGTTGTGATTGAATCAGCATCTAACTTAGCTTTATTTAACAGCCATTCTCTTTCGCCGTATTCAAGTAACTGCTTATTCTCTAACCCTAAAATTTTCAATCTAACAGATAATCCATTTTTAGTTATTAAATTGCTAATAATTGAACCTATACCAGAGCTTTCAGAATTTTCCTCTATAACAAAAATTGTCTCTGATTTTTTTATAATCATATTTATTAATTGATTTGAAACAGTCTTAATCCTAAAAAGATCTACAACTCCAACTTCGTTTCCTTTATTTTTTAATATTTCTGACACTTCCTTTGCCCTTAATGTCATTGATCCAGTTGATATTATATTAACTTTTTTTACTGGCTTTAAAATACTAAAACAATTGTCTATTATATTTTTTTCACTACTAAGCTCAGGGAACGGACCCTTGTCTAACCTAACAAAAGTTGGTTTTTTCGATTCAACTGCTAACTTCGCACATAATTTTGCAGAAAAAGTTTCTCCCGGATTCAATATCTCCATCTCTGGCAAAGAAGCTAATACATCTATATCATGAGTCCCATGATGTGTCGGGCCATCGAAGGAAAAAGCTAATCCCGATCCTACTCCAGCGAAAATTACCGGGAGATTCATACTACAAATATTAAACTTTATTTGCTCAAAACAACGGTACACTAAGAATGAAGATATCCCATAAATAATGACTTTTTTTCCGCAAGAAGCCAAACCAGCAGCAACATTCACCATATTCTGTTCTGCGACGCCAATATTTATAAACCTATCAGGATATTTTTCTTTAAATTGCCTTAGGCTAAAAATATCCATATCATTTGTGATGAGGACAATATTCTTATCTTTAGATGCTATTTCGTAAATTTCATCAAAAAATGCGTCTCTAATGTCTATCATATTTATCCATTTTTTATTTTTTCGCTAAGTTCTTTTCTTGCTATCTCAAGCTCTTTACTCGACGGAATTGAATGATGCCATTTTAGTGAATTTTCCATGAATGACACACCCTTTCCTTTTACCGTATTTGCAAGAATCATTGTAGGTTTTTTATTACTTTTTGCTTCATCTAATGCTTCCAATATTTCTTCATAGTCGTGTCCATTGATCTCAAGAGCAACCCAACCAAGAGACTCAACAATTTCTGCATAATTTCTAAAAATCCCATCATCTTCAATAACTTCTGTTACAGAAAGTCTATTTCTATCAATAATACCTATTACATTTGAGATGCAATGATCCCCCGCGAAAGCAATAGCTTCCCAAACGGAACCCTCAGCCATCTCTGCGTCACCCAAAATTGTATACGCATGAAAATTTTTATGGTTCATTTTAGACGCCATAGCTATTCCACTTACAACTCCTAGCGCATGACCAAGTGAGCCTGTATTCCAATCAACACCAGGTACAGAAGTATCTAGTTGCGCACCTAAGCCACCATTCTCTCCGTAACTATTGAGTGATTCTTTAGTAATAATTCCTAGATCTTCTAGAATCACATATAAAGCTAAACACGCGTGACCTTTACTAAGAATAAACCTATTCCTTTCATTTCCCTCGAAGTTGATCGCATTGATATTTAATACGCCTCCGTAATAAAGTGCAACCAATAGATCCAAGCAAGAGTATGTACCACCTAAATGGCCCCTTCCCCTAAGAACAGCTAACTCCAGAACTTCTAACTTGATCTTATTTGAAGTATTTATTAATTCAGATGAATTCATATATAAAAAATTTTATTTAGCTTGATATCTCTGTCTCAAGATAGGGTTGAATAATATCCTGCATTGAATCACATACTACTTCAATAAAGACTGGGCCAGAGCTAGCCATTATCTCTTTAAGTGACCCATTAACTTCATTGGATTTTCGTATGCATTTGTATGGAATCTCAAATGTTTTTGCCACCAGCTCGAGATTAAGCATTTCTGCCCCAGTTTCATCATCTGAACCAATTCTCCTGCCATCGAAAAACTTATCTTGCCACTTTCGCATTGATACATAACCACCGTTATTTATTACAAATAATTTTATATTAAATCCGTAGTAACTAATCGTCTTAAGTTCCTGAATATTAAGCTCCAATGATCCATCTCCAGTTACCGCTAAGATTTGTTTTTTGGGGCAAGCAACAGCTGCGCCAATTGCTAACGGAATTGATAAACCCATTGCAGCATAAGCGCCTGAAGTTACCTCTCTTTGATTTTTTTCAAAGTGATAAACTTGACCTCCAACATAATAATTAGAGCCAGCATCGGTAGTCATTACATTGTTCTCGTCTGAACTCTTATCTAGGCTAGACATAAAATAATATAAATCTATAGGGTCTTTTGGTTTTAGTAATTTTTCCTCAACTAGCATAGGATTTTGCTCTTTTAATACCCGACAAGATTTTAACCATGCTGACCAATCTGGCATCTCGCTCAATTTAAAATCTGCAAGAAATTTATCTATAAATAAATTTACATCGCCGCAGACCTTCATATCCAATCTTTCTTTATGAAACTCAAGTTCTGCAGGATCAATATCAACCATGATGATTTTTGAATTTTTATCAAAATGCTCTAAGCCTTCTCCTGCTAATGGTGCGGCTAATCTGCATCCAAGCACTAATACTAGGTCGGCAGAAGCTAATAATTCTTTAGAGTATCTTTGCCCTCTTCTTCCTACTTGCCCTAAATTTAAATTATGAGAATATGGTAAAATATCGTGCCCAAGCCTTGAAAAGGCTACAGGGACTTGGAGTTGATTTATTAGTTTATTAAACTTATCTAGAGATTTACTTTGCCTTAAACCATGCCCACCTAGAATTAAAGGTTTTTTTGATTCTTTAAGTAACAAGAAAATATCTTTAATTTCATCTGAAGTTGGTAATACATCAAGCTCCGGCTCAAAGCTTTCCAAATTTTCTGGGTTTATTTCTGCATACTGGATATCCATAGGTAAATCAATCCATACAGGGCCTGGCCTCCCTGTTGTTGCTGCATGAAAAGCTTTTTCTAGGTGATACCTAACCGTACTAGAATCTTTAATAGTTACTGCGTACTTAGTCATTGATTCAACGACAGGTACAATGTCAAAACCAGCTGTTCCAAAACCCCTAACTTTATTTATTGAATCCTCTTTAGGCATTTGATCTGTTGGCGATTGCCCCGATAATACCAATATAGGAGCAGAATCTACCCAAGCTTCAGCAAGGCCAGAAACTGCATTTGTAGCTCCAGGACCACTTGTAACACAGACAATTCCAAGTTTTCCAGTTAACCTTGCATAACTTTCCGCCATCATAGGTGCAGCTGCTTCGTGCCTTGCGCAGTAATAAGTTAGTTGGTCGTATTTTGCAATTGCATCATTGATATACATAGCTCCATTTCCAGTCAATAAAAATATACTGTCAGAGCCTTTCTCAACAAGGTAATGCATTATGTAATCAACAACTCTCATACTTTTATTTTCTAAATCCTCATCCATCATATTTGATCAAAACTTAACACTTTGTTTGCAATATCCAATGGGTTAAACCCATACTTATCCCACACCCACTCTCGATTTGAAGATCCAAGTAAAAATTTATCACCTAAATTCACTGAAGATAACGTGGTGGTACCACCATTAATGTATTTAGCTATTAATTCGCCAAGACATCCTAAATCAATAGCTTCCTCAAGGACGATTACCCATGGTGTGTCTGATAAAAAAAATTTTAAAAGGTTTGTATTTAGGGGTTTAATCTTATAAATGTCGACAACTAAACAGTCAACATTTTGTGTCTTTAACAATTCTTGAGCCTTTAAAGCGAGCCAAACAGTAATACCTGTTGCAAAAATTATACCCTGATTATTAACCTTACTTTGCTGATGAATAATCAGGCCATGTTTAATATCATTATCATTATTGTATAGCTGAGGAAGAACTTCTTTATCCAACCTTATATAGCTTGGTACTTGTGATTCGTAAGCATTACGTATTGCAAAAGCTATTGAATAAAAATCAGCTGGGTTATAAATACTTATATTAGGCAACGATCTTAGGACAGAAATATCTTCTATTCCTTGGTGTGTTGGGCCATCCGGGCCATATGCCAGACCAGCTCCAACCGCAACAAAAATTACAGGTAAATTTTGAACGCATACGTCTAACTTAATCTGCTCCAGACCTCTAAAGGCTAGATGAGCAGCAATACCAAATACAAAAACAGTCTTGCCAGATAAAGCCATTCCAGCAGCTACGCTAATCATGTTTTGCTCGGTAATCCCAACATTTATCACTCTATCTTTTGCAAACTTTCTTATCTTATCTAAGCCGAATGCATTAAAATCATTTGTTAAGATAAGAACATCGACATCTTTACGCATAATATTTTCAATAACATCAAACGTAGCATCACGAGGATCAAATTTTGGTTCATCAATTTTATTTACCGTTAATTCAATCAAACCATTTCCCTCCTAGTTGCTCCCAAGCAATATCAATTTGCTCACCTTTTGGCATTTGATGGTGCCAATATTGAGAATTTTCCATGAAATCTATACCTTTGCCTTTTGTCGTATTTGCAATAATACAAAGAGGTTTATTTTTATGGGTTCTAATCTTTGTTTCATTCAAAATGGAGACCAAGGAATCTAAGTTGTGTCCATCGACCTCTTCAACATCCCAACCAAAAGCTTTAAACTTATCTTCAAGTGGATCTAGGCGAGCTGTGTTTTCTGTAGAATCAGTTGCACCAAAATTATTTCTATCAACTATTGCGATTAATTTACCAAGCCCTTGATGTCCAGCAAACATTATTGCCTCCCACACTGATCCTTCTTGGCACTCTCCATCACCTAAGACAGCATATGTACTCCAGCTTAAATCATCTTTTTTTGAAGTAAAAGCCATGCCCGATGCAACACCTAAGCCATGACCTAGTGAACCAGTACATACTTCTATTCCTGGTATTTCAGCATCGGGATGTCCTGGTAACAAAGCACCGCCAGTTGCAAATTTTTCAAGCTCATCAGCAGAAAAATACTCTAAGTCAGCTAAAATTGAATAAAGAGTTAAGGCAGCGTGCCCCTTACTTAAAACAAAACGATCGCGATCCTGCCAGTCCGCTCTCTTTGGGTCTATTTTTAAAACATCCCCATAAAAAAGAACTGTAGCAATATCAGTCCATGAATAACACGGCGGAATATGGCCCTTACCAGCAGCTATGGCTGTTTTAAAAATAACGCGCCTTATATAAAGTGATTTTTCTTTAAGTAACCTAATATCCATAAATATGATTATTTAAAGTAGTTTTGTTTTTTAAGATGTTCGTCAGCATTTTCTTTGTACCAATCCCAGGTATTAGCCAGACCTTGCTTAAGTGATATTTGTGGAACAAAACCAGTTGTTTTTGATGCGTGGGTCATATCCATTATTCTCCTCGGAAATCCAGAAGGCTTTTCAACATCAAAAAAGGCTTTAAAAGGGGTAACTTCCTGCAATGTTTCAACTAAATTTTTAATTGATATACCATATCCACACCCAAGGTTAATAGGCTTACCACCGGTACCATTAATACATGCAAAAATAATACCTAAAGCTGCATCAGTTGCATGCAAGAAATCT
>Ga0115004_10004812_pt1 | contig 10741 bp, 9 predicted proteins | sample ArcticOcean_MG_C_10_FD_88737 | JGI IMG/M metagenome (GOLD analysis project Ga0115004, IMG submission 88737) | Marine microbial communities from western Arctic Ocean - ArcticOcean_MG_CB11_90 | ecosystem: Environmental > Aquatic > Marine > Oceanic | place: Arctic Ocean: Canada Basin | collected... | reverse complement strand
GAGGCGGGACTTGAACCCGCACGCCCCGAAGAGCGCAGGATTTTAAGTCCGGCGTGTCTACCAATTCCACCACTCGAGCATTTATTTATTCGGACTGAATAAATAAGGTAGTATTTATTGCGATAGTTATTCGCTAGAGCGGGAGACGGGGTTCGAACCCGCGACCTCGACCTTGGCAAGGTCGCGCTCTACCAGCTGAGCTACTCTCGCTTATATTTCAATTAGATTCCGTACATCGATATGTAGCAAGCGACAAACATACGAAGTCTTTTTTAATCCATCAACACGAAAAGTAAAAAAAATCATCCTCCTATCAACTTTTTAATTTCATTCAATTTCATCAAGGCTTCAACAGGTGTTAACGTATTGATATCTATGCTCAATAGCTCTTCACGGATGTTTTCAAGTACTGGGTCATTTAATTGAAAAAAGCTTAATTGCATATCCTCTATTTCACTATCAAGGGCTTTGCACACCTTATTTTTCTTCCCTTTTTCACCTGTCAATTCATGGCTAGATTCCAACTGTGTTAACATACTCGTTGCACGTTTCAATACTTGAGGAGGCATCCCTGCTAATCTCGCTACATGTATACCAAATGAGTGTTCACTTCCCCCTTCAACCAGCTTACGCAAGAACAAAATCTTCTTTCCTACCTCCTTTACTGATACATTGAAGTTTTTTATACGATCAAAACGATTCGTCATTTCATTCAACTCATGATAATGCGTTGCAAACAAAGTTTTACCTTTCAGATTTGGATGCTCATGAATGTATTCAGCAATGGCCCATGCGATAGAAATCCCGTCATAAGTACTGGTTCCACGACCAATCTCATCTAACAATATAAGTGATCGGTTTGAAAGGTTATTCAATATGCTTGAGGTCTCATTCATCTCTACCATAAATGTTGATTCACCTGAAGAAATGTTATCCGAAGCACCAACACGCGTAAAAACTTTATCTACCAAACCAAGCGAAGCGCTTCTTGCAGGAACAAACGACCCCATTTGCGCCATTAATGAAATCAAGGCAGTCTGTCGCAGTAAGGCACTCTTGCCAGACATGTTCGGTCCAGTAATCATCATGACCTGCTGGTTATCATTATCTAAGTACACATCATTCGACACGTACTCTTGTCCTGCTACCAACTGCTTTTCAATTACGGGGTGTCGCCCTTCTTTAATATCAATCGCAAATGATTCATTTACCTCAGGCTTCACATAATTGTTTGATCTTGCTGTTTCCGAGAATGATAATAAACAATCTAATTGTGCAATTAAAAAGGCATTCAATTGAATCGGTTGCATATAGTCAGCCATTGAATAAACCAAATCTTGATACAGCTTAGATTCAAGCGTATAGATCTTATCTTCAGCACCTAGAATCTTTGATTCATATTCTTTTAATTCTTCTGTGATATATCGTTCTGCGTTGACTAGCGTTTGTTTACGAGTCCACTCTTCAGCTACTTTATCTTTATGTGTATTTCTTACTTCTAAATAATAACCAAATACATTATTGAACCCTATTTTCAAGCTGGGAATTCCTGTACGTTCACTTTCACGTTTTTGTAGCTGGTTCAAATAATCTTTTCCAGAGAATGATATCGCGCGTAAATCGTCTAACTCCTGATTGAAACCATCGGCAATAACCTTCCCTTTTCCAATCTGTATCACAGGGTCTTCATGCAACATCGTTTTAATCAATTCAAGTAATTCTATACATGGATTAATTCGATCGGAAATACGTTTTAACACATCTGTATCCTGTTGGATTACCAACGTCTTTATCGGGTCCAACTGAACCAATGTTCTTTTTAACTGAACAACTTCCTTTGGATTAATTTTTCCAACAGCAACTTTTGAAATCAATCGCTCTAAATCACTTATTTGTTTAAGGCGTTCACTCAGTTCAAATGTTAATTCTTCATGATCATAAAATGATTGAACTGCATCTAAACGGTCTTGAATTGGCTTCATTTCTTTCAATGGAAGTACCATCCATCGCTTCATCATACGTCCACCCATTGGAGTTTTAGTGTGGTCCATGACATCTATTAATGTCGTAGCATTTTCATGAGGTGAGCTGATTAACTCAAGATTTCGGATTGTAAATCGATCAAGCCAAACGTATTTATCTTCCTCTATTCGAGAAATAGCCGTTATGTGTCCTAACCGATCATGTTGATTCTCGGAAAGGTAATGCACAATTACACCGGCAGAAATAATCCCATCCTTCAATTGAGAAACCCCAAATCCTTTCAAAGAATTTGTACCGAATTGCTTATTCAAACTTTCAACTGCATAATCTGTTGTGAAAATCCAATCTTCTAAACGAAATGAATAATATCTATTTCCAAAAACCTCATCATACAATTTCGAATCGCGCTTATTATAAATAATCTCTGTCGGCTCAAACCCTTGAATTAGTTTCTCAACATATTCCCGTGATCCTTCCGTCATTAAAAATTCTCCCGTAGAAACATCTAAAAAGGAAACGCCAATAACTTCTTTATTAAATTGAATTGAACACAAGAAATTATTCTTTTTTGTATCCAATACCTGGTCATTAAACGAAACACCTGGTGTTACCAATTCTGTCACCCCTCGTTTCACTATTGTTTTGGTCATTTTAGGGTCCTCCAACTGATCGCAAATTGCAACTCGTTGCCCGGCTCTAACTAATTTAGGTAAGTAAGTGTCTAAAGAATGATGAGGGAAACCTGCTAGCTCAACAGCTCCAGCAGAACCATTTTTCCTAGCTGTCAGTACAATCCCTAAAATTTTTGATGCAACAATAGCATCCTTACCAAAAGTTTCATAAAAATCTCCTACGCGAAACAACAGTAAAGCCTGGGGATGACGTGCTTTGATCTGATTGTACTGTTTCATCAGTGGTGTCTCTTTGTCACCTTTATCTGTTTTTTTCTTCGCCAAGTCGAATGATTTTTTGATTTTTGTAAAGTAAAAGTAAGGGCATAGAGCCAGTTGTCAAAATATCACGAACAGTTGTTATCCACAATATGAACAAGAAATTAAAATTATGGGAGCTAAATAGAGTTTCTGAAGCAGTATTCAAAGAGCAAGTGAAGTTTCCAATCGTCGTAATACTGAATGACATTCGAAGCTTAACTAATGTCGGAGCTTTTTTTAGAACCTCTGACGCATTTAATGTGCAAAAGATTTATTTGTGTGGTATCACTGCCACTCCTCCCCATCGTGAAATTCAGAAAACAGCACTTGGTGCAACTGAAACTGTTTCATGGGAATACCGGGAGAATATTATGGAGTTGGTGAATGAGTTAAAATCGAATGGGGTTAAGGTATGCTCAATTGAACAAACGGAAGAGACAACGATGCTACAAGATGTTCATAAATTGCCGAACAAAACCTACGCGTTGGTTTTTGGAAATGAGGTAAATGGTGTTGATCAAAATGTGATAGATGCATCAGCTCATATCATAGAAATCCCTCAATTTGGAACAAAACACTCACTAAATGTTTCAGTCTGTGCCGGAATTGCAATCTGGGAATTTGCAAAGAACTCTCTTTAAACACAAAAATCCTTTTATTTAAGTTTAATCTTTTCTAAAGTTTGGTTAAATTTGTACCGTTTTTAAACGAATAAAAAAATGATTAAAACAGATATTATAATTATTGGAGCAGGCCCCGTTGGATTGTTTACAATATTTGAAGCAGGTCTGCTTAAATTAAGATGCCACCTCATTGACTCCTTGGCTCAGCCAGGAGGACAATGCTCTGAGATATATCCAAAGAAGCCTATCTATGATATTCCGGGTTTCCCTTCTATTCTTGCAGGAGAACTCGTTGATAACTTAATGAAACAAGTAGCACCTTTCAAACCAGGGTTTACGTTTGGAGAAGCGGCGATGAGGATTGAGAAAACAGCAGATGACAAATTCATTGTTACAACCATTAAAGGAACGAAGCATGAAGCACCAATTGTGATAATTGCTGGTGGGCTTGGTGTCTTTGAACCACGTAAGCCACCCATTTCAAATATAGAAGATTACGAAGATAAAGGAGTTGAATACATCATTAAAGATCCAGCATTTTATCAAGATAAGGAATGTGTCATCGCCGGAGGAGGAGATTCTGCCTTAGACTGGGCGATTCACCTAACGGAGCAAAAATTTCTAGTAAAGTTAGCCTAGTACATCGTGGGGCTTCATTTAGAGGACACTTAGACTCTGTTCAAAAAGTAATTGATTTGGCTGACACCGGGAAAATAAATCTAGTCACTGAAGCAGAGGTTGTTGGCCTGAGCGGAGAAGGGAAAATCGAAAAAATAACGATTAAACATAAGCGCAATGGCGAATCAATAGTTGAGGCGGATCACTTTATTCCATTATTTGGATTGAAGCCTAGTTTAGGTCCGATTGCTGATTGGGGGTTAGAAATCGAAAAGAACGCTATTAAAGTTGATACATTAGACTACTCAACAAATGTCCCTGGCATCTACGCGATAGGCGATGTGAATACATACGAGAACAAATTAAAGCTTATATTGTGTGGGTTCCACGAAGGAACAATGGCAGTGCAATCTGCATTTGCTAGAATTCACCCAGAAAAGAAAAATGTATTGAAGTATACTACGGTAAATGGAGTGACTGGATTTTAATCTATTTTAGATTTTACTATTAAAAAGTCGCTGAATCAGCGGCCTTTTTTTTGTGTTTATCACGAAAAAATATACTCTATTTCATCACAACCAAAATAGCTAACGCACTTGTCTCATCTAAAAAGGCACACATAAATTAAATATACTACTAACTGGGTAGCTTAAATATATCTCTGCCCACACTTCAAAATAGAATTCCATAAGTAGTGAAGCGATATCATCCATAAGACTTCCGATGCGAGATATAAAATCAGAGTAGGATTTTGTACTTTTAACTTATGAATAGAAAAACTGTAAGCGCCGTTATCATTCTCGGTGTCATCTCTGTAATAAGCATATTACTAGTTCAAATTGTTTGGATAAAACAAACTGCGAGTATGCAAGAGGTGAAAATTGCTATTCAAGAAAAAGAAGACAGTCTAAACATTATTCATTTTAGCGAACAAACACATATTGCTTTAAGAAATGTACTGAAAGATCTTTCTTCCGTAAAAGAGGATAGCTCAGATTTATACGGTGCAGTAAAACAAATTAACTCCAATTACTTTTCGGTAGACATCAATGAAGAATTACACCCATATTATCTTGAAAACCTATTAAAACGGGAGTTCTATGATCAGAATGTTCATCAAAATTTTCAATATGGAATATATGACTGTTTTACAGATTCAATTGTATTTGGAAACTTAATTCGATATACGGAAGAAGAACAGTTTAGACAATCATCCGACTCCTTGACAGCCATAACATCCGAAAGTATGAAATGGAAAAAAGACGGACATTACTTTACCGTTTACTTCCCGGGCATTGATTCTGAAATGAATTCAGATCAAAATACAAGCAACTACTCGCCATACACTTTTGTCTTTATAATTGGCGCATTAGTACTGTTATTTTTTGGATACACTGTCATGATAATCCTAAAACAAAAAAAACTCTCTGAAGTCAAAAATGATTTCATTAATAACATGACACATGAGTTAAAAACGCCTATTTCAACGATTGGCCTTTCCTCAGAAATGATATTAAGAACCTCTCCTGATGAACGAGAAAAAATAGAAAAATATGCACATATTATATTCAAAGAGAATAAGCGCCTTGAGAATCAAGTAGAGCGCGTTCTCAATATTGCGAAATTGGATAAGAACAAAATTGCACTATCAAAAGAAATACTGAACATTAACGAGCTTCTTGATGAGGTCAAAGACAATCTTTACTTCAGCCAAAAAGCTAAAGGTCTAAACATTATCCTTAATAAAAATGCCCCCATAGAATCTATCATTGTTGACCCTGTCCATTTCTCAAATGTCGTTTATAACCTTCTTGACAACGCAATTAAATATTGTGATAAAGAGCCTTTTATAACTATAAAAACACATTCAGAAAAGCGCTACTTCTTTATGGAATTTCAGGATAATGGAATCGGAATAAAGCGTGAAGACACCAAGATGATTTTTGATAAATTTTATCGTGTCCCGACTGGAAACCTGCATGACGTTAAAGGGTTTGGGTTGGGACTGTACTATGTGAAACTAATCATCGAAGAGCATAAAGGAACAATTCAAGTTAAAAGTATACCTGGAAAGGGAACCACATTCTCGATTAGGCTACCTCTGTAATTACTTAGACTTTATCAAATCAGAAAAGGGCTGCGGGAACATACCTTCTCTTGAGAGATGTTTTCCACGTTTATATACCATGATACGTTCTGTAGCAATCTGCCCTTCCATTTTAGCCTCCAACAAATAATAGGCCCTTGCTTTAAAGAGAACATCGTAAGAACCTGTTAGTTTATTGTTACCCACCTCTAACACAATAACATCCTTATCGATAAAGACATAGATGGAAGAGGAAGAAATTTGAACAATTCCTGAACCAATGTCTATCTTATAAGTATAAGAAGGTACTTCACCAATATACTTCCGAAGTATTTCTTTTTCAACGAAATCTCCTTTTGCCCAAGGCTCATAATTGGTAAGAATAATGGCACTCTTTCCTATAAAACGAATATAATAATTAATTGAAGTGAATAAAATGAGAATTTATTAACCTTTTACACCACTTACGAACATTCCTTTTTAATTCTCTTCAAAAGGATTAAATTTGTTTTTGAAAAGCTAAGACCTAACAACGATGAAGCAATATCACGATTTATTACAGCACATTAAAGACAACGGAACAAAAAAAGAAGATCGTACAGGAACAGGAACAACATCTATTTTTGGATATCAAATGCGTTTTGACCTCTCCAAAGGCTTTCCATGCATCACTACAAAGAAGCTACATTTAAGATCAATTATCATCGAGTTACTGTGGTTTCTACAAGGAGATACTAATATCAAGTATTTGAAAGAAAATAATGTCAGAATATGGGATGAATGGGCGGATGAACAAGGAAATCTTGGTCCGGTCTATGGGCATCAATGGAGATCATGGCCTGACGGTAAAGGAGGGACTATTGATCAAATAACGAAATTGGTTGATTCCATAAAAAATAATCCTAATTCAAGAAGACACCTAGTCTCGGCTTGGAATGTTGCAGATGTTGACAATATGGCACTACCGCCTTGTCATACCATGTTTCAATTCTACGTTGCAGATGGTAAATTAAGTTGCCAATTATATCAACGAAGCGCTGATACATTTTTAGGTGTCCCGTTCAATATTGCATCATACGCTTTATTAACGATGATGCTAGCACAAGTGTGTGAATTAGAGGTTGGTGATTTTGTGCATACCTTTGGTGACGCTCATGTTTACAGTAACCACATGGAGCAAGTTGATTTGCAATTAAGTAGAGATTTTCGTGAATTGCCAACGATGAAAATCAACCCACAAGTAAAAGACATATTTAGTTTTACATATGAAGATTTTGAACTTACAAACTATGATCCACACCCGCACATCAAAGGTGCAGTGGCTGTCTAGTTTTATTATTTTATTTCTTTCAATTACAACATATTCACAAGATGAATTGTCATTTTTGTTTGCTGGGGACGTTATGCAACATGATGGTCAAATAAGCGCTGCATACAATAAGAACACGCAGAGTTACGACTATGAAGATGGATTCAAATTCATCAAGCCTGTCATTAATGAATATGACATTAAAGTTGTCAATCTTGAAGTAACACTAGCTGGTAGACCATACAAAGGTTACCCTCAATTCTCAGCTCCAGACGAGTTGGCACAAGCCGTTGTTTCTAATGGGTTTAATGTAATACTAACTTCGAACAATCACTCCTGTGACCGTGGATCAAAGGGAGTTATTCGTACTTTAGATGTTTTAGATGGCCTTGGTGTAAAACATACTGGAACATTTAGAAACAAAGAAGAACGTGACAAATATTACCCGTTGATAATTGAGAAAAATGGCATGAAAGTCGCAATGCTTAATTACACCTATGGAACCAATGGTTTAAAAGTTAACGCCCCGCTAATCATAAATTATATTGATAGTGCCATAATCCGTAAAGATGTTGAGAAAGCAAAATCTATGAATGTAGATTACATTATTTGTAATATGCACTGGGGTAAAGAATACTTGCATCTTCCTGATAGCTATCAGAAAAAATGGGAAGCATTTTGTTATAAAGTAGGTGCAGATATGGTTATTGGTGGACACCCTCACACTGTTCAGCCCATCGTTCGGAAAAACATAAATAATGAAGAGCACTTAACGGTTTGGTCAATGGGGAATTTTGTTTCTAATATGTCCGTTCGTTACACACGAGGCGGTGTAATGATTGGGGCTAGCATTAAAAAAGAGAATAACAAAGTTACCCTTGGAAAAACAGAACAATGCTTGGTTTATGTTCACAAAAAACAAGAAGGGGTAATCAAAAAATACTATATTCTACCAGAGTTTAATTACAATAAATATCGCCCTGAGTTTATCTCCGCTGGGATTCAACTTAAAATGGACGGTTTTTTTGCTGATAGCAAAAAGTTATTTTCAGAACATAATATAGGAATTGACACAAAGACGATTGATGAAAGCTCAACAATAGGAGAATTATACAAGCACTACTTAACCTATTACTTGGCAGTTCTAATTCCTGACGGGAAGGATGAATTACTCTTAGATAAAAAAATTAGTCCCTTCATTCACGAGACCGTAGATCAAGCAGGGAAAAATTATATTTTATCAGGAGTTTGCACTAAATTAGAACAGGCCAGAGGAAATCTACAATTCATTAACGACTGTAAGTTATCAAGCGAAGCTTATATAGTAAGAGTAACACCAACATCGGTAACAAGAATAGAATAATGAAAGTAGCATTAATTGTAGCAATGGATATCGAGAGGGGTATTGGCAAAGACAATGACTTAATGTGGCACCTTCCTGAAGATATGAAATTCTTTAAAGAAACTACACTAGGCCAAGTTGTTGTCATGGGAAGGAAGAATTACGATTCAATCCCAACAAAATACCGTCCATTACCGAAACGAGAAAATGTAATTTTAACTAGGAACAAGAATTACAACGCTGAGAAGGGGTGTGTCGCGTTTAATTCGATAAAAGAATGCATGGACGCTTACAAAGCTGAAACTGAACGCACTGTTTTCATTATTGGCGGAGGTGAGATCTATAAAATTGCATTAGACGAGGGTTATGTTGACGAAATGTACATAACTCATGTAAATGATAATTACCGCCCAGATACATTTTTCCCTGATTTTGATTTAGCCCAATGGAATGTTAAGACGATAAAAACATATGAAAAAGATGAGGAAAATGAAGCAAGCTTCGCAGTCTTAAAATATACACGTAAATAAATCATGATAGTCTGTATTGCAGAAAAGCCATCCGTTGCTAAAGATATTGCTGAAGTTCTTGGTGCTAAGCAACGAAACGATGGTTATTTTGAAGGTAATGGATATCAAATCACTTGGACTTTCGGTCACTTATGTACTCTGAAGGAGCCACACGACTACAATGAAAATTGGAAATACTGGAAATTAGAAGATTTACCTATCATTCCTCCTAATTTTGGGATTAAATTAATTAAAAACAAAGGTGTAGAGAAACAATTCAACACCATCGCACGACTAGTAAAAAACTGTGATGAAGTAATAAACTGTGGCGATGCTGGCCAAGAAGGAGAGTTGATACAAAGATGGGTCCTTTTAAAGGCCAAGTGTAATGTCCCGATTAAGCGACTTTGGATTTCTTCTCTAACAGAAGAAGCAATTAAAGAAGGATTTGAGAAACTACATGACTCGAAAAAATACGACAACCTATATGCCGCCGGAAGCGCACGCGCAATTGGTGATTGGATGCTAGGTATTAATGGAACGCGCCTTTTCACTAAGAAATTTGGAATGGGGAAATCGACACTATCGATAGGTAGAGTGCAGACTCCTACCCTCGCGATGATTGTGACACGTCAAAAAGAAATTGATGCCTTTTCAATTGCTGAATATTGGGAATTAAAAACAACCTATAAAGGACAGGAGTTTAATTGTCAGATAGACAGACTTAACTCTAAAGAAAAAGTGGAAAAGGGGCTCGAATATCTAGTAGATAAGGAATTCGAAATCACTTGTTTTGAACAAAAAGAAGGGAAAGAAGGCAACCCTCGTATGTATGATTTGACATCGTTACAAGTTGATGCCAATAAAAAATATGGGCTTTCTGCTGATGACACCTTAAAGTTGATTCAAGGGTTATATGAAAAGAAATTGGTCACCTATCCAAGAGTTGATACCACATACCTGACTGGAGATTTACACCCAAAGATTCCAAACATATTAAAAGGTCTTCAATACTACTCAAGATTTACTGAGAGCGTTTTACTTAAACCTATCCCGAAATCAAAAACAGTTTTCGACGATAAAAAAGTTACTGATCATCACGCGATTATCCCTACAGGGGTTACCCCTTCGGGAATCACTCCTGCAGAACAAAACGTTTACGATCTTATTTGCCGCAGATTCATCGCTGTATTCTACCCACCTTGTGTTGTTTCAAATACAACCGTTCTTGGAAAAGTTGAATCCTTGGGATTTAAAGCTACTGGGAAACAAATCTTAGAGCTAGGCTGGAGAGTACTTTACGCTTCGAAGAAAGAAGCACCTCAAACATCGAAAAATG
>Ga0115004_10004803_pt1 | contig 10751 bp, 10 predicted proteins | sample ArcticOcean_MG_C_10_FD_88737 | JGI IMG/M metagenome (GOLD analysis project Ga0115004, IMG submission 88737) | Marine microbial communities from western Arctic Ocean - ArcticOcean_MG_CB11_90 | ecosystem: Environmental > Aquatic > Marine > Oceanic | place: Arctic Ocean: Canada Basin | collected... | reverse complement strand
GAATATACCCTTTTCAAGATTAATACTCATAGTTTCATCTCCAATTATATCTTGTAATTTTGTACTAATATTTTTGCGAAATTCATCCGGATTTACTATAGTATGCATTTTATATGTAATCTGTAAGCTAAATATGCCTTTATATAATTCATATAAATAATCATTTATATGAAATCAATTTTTTTATAAATATTCTTCTTCGCTCAACTCTCCTGTACAGTCCAAGTATAATGGTTGTTTTTCACTTGATACAAAATTATTTACTAATGGTGGTTTTGACAGTTTTGTTATCTTTACTCGTTTTGTTGTTTTTCGCTTTGGTTTTATAATTTCCTCTTCAAATTCTGCATCATCTTCATCTTCATCTTCATCATCATCTACAACAAATTCATCCTTTACATAACCAGATTTAGTACGAGGTAAATCATCGTCTTCTTCTTCCTCTTCATCGTCATCATCACCAATATCATCAAATCCACCATATAAATGGTCATATACCTCAATCCATTCCTTTTTTGTCATATTTATTGGGACATCATCATCGTCTTTATTCACTAAAATACAATTTCCAAAAAATAACGTATTATCTACTGGTGGAGGGAACTCATATTTATTTTCACTATTTGCACGACCATCTATTTTACCAAATAAACTAAGATGATAAGATTTACCCTTTATTCCATCTACATTCCAAATTGTACGATTATTAAAACCAGTGGATGATTTTAAACCAGCCTTCTTATATAACTCAAGTTCATTGAACTTTTTAATTGTCTGTTCTTTAATCGTACCATTTTTCTCAAAAATCAATACTGTAAGTGACATTTTATTATATTATATATAATAAAATGTTTATATTACTTTTGTTATTTATTTAGTGTTTCACGTTAAAATCCATATATAGGATTCTTTCCAACATATATATATCTTTATGCTTAACTCAGTATTGCATATTTTATTTAATATAATTATATCAATATTTATCATTTATTGTTTTCATAGTACTTGGGAATATTTTAAGGATACCTATACACATAAAAAAACAAAAGATTTAGTAAATACGCAAATCTCCAAGTATCAACAAATGATGGCGGAAATGCAAGAAAATAAACAATCCGAAAATCCATCTATTAGTACGACCGAAATTCAAACGATGGATGATGATTTAACCAAATATATGGAAGAACAAATGTGTACATAATATAAATAAGAGTTTATGTTTGTCACAAATTCCAAGAGAAAAACACGTTCCAAAAATAAACGAGGCGGAGGCGTCGGTTGCTCAAGCTCAGTACATTGCACCACTGAACAAACTTCATCGTCTACGGCAAAGTCTACGACGACTTACTTGATGCTTTAGATAAAAAAAAACCACAAAAGGTGGAAAGGCTGCTATTGAAGTATAAAGATATTGCGCATCGTTTTGACCAGTCGGCACTCGACGAAGCAAGTATGATGGGACACACAGAAATCGTGGAAATGCTATTGAATGATGGAGCTCGGTTGGCGCCGGGTAAGGGTGGCTTCGTTCTCATGATATCAAGTCAAAACGGATACATAGAAATCGTGGAAATGCTATTGAATAAGGAAGCAGTTAATGTGAATGCGACCGAACATTATTTTGGGGATACGGCTCTCCATCGGGCAAGTTTAACGGGACGCAAAGATGTAGTGGAAATGCTACTGGAGAAGGGAGCTGATGTGAATGCGATGAATAAAGGAGGCTTTACGGCTCTCCATATGGCAAGTTTAATGGGACACGAAGATATCGTGACAATACTACTGGAGAAGGGACTGGAGAAGGGAGCTGATGTGAATGCGGAGAATAACTCGGGCGATACGGCTCTCATTTTGGCAAGTAAGAATGGACACCCAGAAATTGTAAAATTAATAAATGAATACCCCAAAAATCAAAGCGAAGCAGACAAAAAAAACTGGGGCATTGTTCAAGAGGACTTACGAAAACAAGGACCCATTTCTACGAGGAATATTGTGCTTGGCATGAAACCTGGAAAAGGACCAGGTCCTATAGATTTTTTAGGTGGAAAAAAGAATAAAAAAAAAACAAAAAAACAGAGAAGATGAACAATTTGTATGTGGGTATGAAAACACGCTAGTTTGAAATTAATTTTTAGTATAATATATTATACTATACTAAAACATTGATGTCCTACAATAACAGTAAAAACGCAGGATTACAACAAACGGAACCAAAAATAAAAGAAACTCACGTCCCAATGAAAGAACAAGAAGTGTGGCGCCAAAAACAGTTGTCTATATATTATCGTGAAGGGCGTCCTATTTTTGATTACGACCATAATAAACAAGATCCTCTTTCTCCGATTGACCTATCAATACCTAACAGACAAATCATATATTTTTGTGAGTCATCAATGAAACACAAGAAGAAATACGTAATCTAGAAACTAGCGGATAATCATTCCATTCATATGAATATTTTTTTATACATTTCAATTGCCTTTTCTCTCTGTATTTCGTAAATAACAATAGGTTTAGGATAATTTGTATTTGGTTTGTTTTCAGAATACGAATCGTACCATGTATGAATGTCTTTTATAGAAATATTTTGTAGCTCAGGTATCCATTTTTTTATAAAAATACATTGCGGGTCGTGTTTCACAGATTGTGACCATGGATTGAAAATCCGAAAATAAGGTTGTGAATCGGCACCTGTGCTGGCTACCCATTGCCAGTTTCCATTATTCGACGCTGGGTCGTAATCAGTGAGCATTGTAGCAAAATATTTCTCTCCTTCTTCCCAGTTGATAAGCAATGTTTTAATCAAAAACGACGCTACGATGAGACGACCTCGGTTATGCATATACCCGCTTTGATTCATTTGGCGCATAGATGCGTCTACTATCGGATATCCAGTCTTACCTTCACACCAGGCTTTAAAATGACTAGGACTTTTACGCCATCGTATAGCAGAATAGGACGATTTCATAGGGTTTCCTAGAACGTACGGAAACGAATATAAAATATTAGCATAGAAGTCACGCCATACAAGTTGTCGAACAAACTCGGGGTTTTTACGAAATGCTTGGTATACTTCACGGATACTGATACACCCAAACTTGATATAAGCAGACAGTTCACTTGTTTGTTTTGTCAGATTATCACGAATCTCGTCATATTCCTTGAGCGAAGACGATGCGTGTTTTAGTCTTTTTAATGCGTAGATTCTGCCACCATGAACTAAAATCTCCTTATTTTGTTTTGTAAACTTTCTCATGGCATCTTCTAACGATATGAACCTTTTGTCTAGGCTAGTTTCTTGTTTATTTTCATTAGGTTTGGGTATCGTAAAATGAACTTTTATATTACTTTGAGGCAACGGAAACTTCGATTGAATACATGTCTTATAGTAAGGGGTAAACTTTTGATATGGTGTCCCTGCCCCCGAAAAAATAGTATCCGGTTCATTTAAATAATAATCTTGACCTATCGCACAATTAATTTTCTTTTTTTCACATAGTTGGAAAATCTTATCGTCACGTTCAGTCGCATAAGGAGTATAATCTTGATTAAAACCTACACATTGAATATTCCAATCTTTAATACAGTCGTAAATGATCTTGTCATTGTGACCATAAAAACTCACAAGTTTCCCCCCTGATTTATGAATCGCAGTTGACAGTTCCATTAAGCTTTCAATCATGAATTGAACCGCATTATTCGATTTAAACTCATTTTTAGTGGAGCTGACTTGTTCAGGTGTAAAAATAAAAATCGTATAAATGTTTTTACATAATGCGTTAATTTTATACAATCCATTATTATCTACGAAACGAAAGTCTCGACGGAAAATAAAGAGCCCGTTTTCATATTTTTTGTTTGTCATTCGTATAATATATTATATTATATGAATAAATTATTCCTTTGTAAAATCTGTATTACCTCGATAATATTTTATAATCTCTAAATATCTAAATATCTAAGCTGACCGTGTTCTTATCAGAACGTTGCCGTCTCTTAGTTCGTTTTGGCATATTTCCTACGTTTGACTGTATATCTTTCAAATCAGAAATACTGATAGTGCTACTTTCGGCAGGCATAGTAGAATCATGAATGCCTGGATTAGAAGCAGGTTCTTCTTGAATATTTATCGTTTTTGTCTTTAAACCGGATAACAAATCACTAATATCTGCAGGACCCTTCATTTCAGGACGTACCGATTGATTGTTAGATTGTCTTGAACTGCGTGGGACATCTGTAGCCGAGGAGAAGTTTTCACTAATACTAATACCATCATTTTGATTGTTTGATCCAGCAACACTGCTACGACCCATTCCCATAGAACCATAATTATTATTACCACCTCTTCCATTAGGAGGTTCAGGTGCCCCATATCCTTGTGTAGCCATAGCAGGAGGAGGACCCGAACCGGTGCCTACACTCGGTTCAGGGTTCATTACATTATTCATAAAGCCCGAAAATCCAGGATTGGATTGACCCATTGAGTTGACAGCAGCCGATTGAAATTGTTGCATCAAATCAGGATTTTGTCTTAAAATATCATCCATGCCTGGAACAGCAGACTTGAACATCGTGTTTGTCATATGAATCATCATACCACCTCCTCCAAGTTGAAATAATAATTTTAGTTCGGGTGCCATACTTGCCTTACTTTTATATTTGTCATATAATTCACCAAATACATCGTCATAATCGTTGATATTTTCATTTACTTGGTCACCCCATCCATCAAGCTTAATATCAAAAGGATCAAACCGACCATTCAAAAACTCTATACCATTAATACATGCCATCAACATGTTGCCTTGAAATTTCACAGAGTTTGTCTTATTTTTTTCTTCAACAATAGTTTCATATTCGCCTTGCATTTCACTCAAGGAAGACTCCATTGAATATTTTTTACTAAGATTAATACCCTTCGACTCGAGTCCCTCTAGCTTACGTAAATAACTGAACTTCTCGCGCAGGAGTTCTTCCTTGCTTAATTGTGGTTGAACAGGTTTGTCGGGATAAATAGGTACATCATTGAACTTTTGAAATCCATCCCATGTGCTATTGACCTCTTCTTTTTCTAAAGGTTCATTGGGCTTGAACTTAACAGAAGGTTTGTCCTGATTAATATTCATATTATTGCTAAATAAATCAGACTTGATTGATATTTTTTCACTCTCATTGTCCAGATTCATATCTGATAAACCATTTAGTTCGTTTTCTAAATTGTCTAATTCCCTTAAATCGTTGTTACTATCCCTGTTTTCACTGGAATCTTTTTTTTTTTCGTTCATAAGAAGTTCAATGCCTCCACCAAAACTATTTGAAGGTCCTCCGTTTTCATTATCAAAATTAATTTCGGTTATATCAATAATTTCGCTATCCATTATACTATGTTTTAATAAGAAACATAATTTTTAAGTAATACGAATAATATATATTATATTAATCAACTTCTATTTTTATTTCTATTTCTATTTCTATTTCTGTAAATACCATAATAATTGTAAAAAGGCATCTGATAAATCATCCTTTTTTGAATGTTTTTTGAAAAAAGATTCCCATGTAACATATTCAGGATGATTAATTATTTTCTCCAAACACAAGGTAATCCCTAGTTTTTTTCGTTCACTATACTTGAGTTCCTTTTTCTGTTCATTATTATATCCTTTTAGTTTATTTGCAGCAGAAATAAACTCAATCTTTGCCTGTGGACTCCGAATAATAAAGTATTGTGTAACCATTCCTTGGATTGTTTTCATACGATTCGCAATAGGACTAATCTGGTTTTCTATAATAACAGCATCAATTGAACCAAAATCATCTTGAAATATTTCATCCATTCTTATTTGAATGTTTCTTCCAATAGTTATTAAATCCATTTTTGAAGAGTTTACCATTTCTACATTTTCAAAACATTTGATATTGACATATTCATAAAAAAGAGACAAGAGTTCTACTTTCTTGATTGGATTACTATAAGCGATATCATATTTATCAGCCAACTCGTATAATTTCATGATTTTCTGTTTTCTTAAACTTGTCGCATCTAATTCACGATGAGGTGCGATAAAAGTTTGTTTCTTAGAATGTTTCATACAATAATGATTGCCTTCTTTTTCGAACTTGACAATACACTCACATTGGTTACCCTCTTTGGTTTTTCCACAACATTTTAAGTCGATGGGTTGCGATACATTTACAATATCCCATTTTAAAATACGATTCTGTTCTGGCGATGGATTCGATTCTATGAAACAAAACGCCATATTTTTTATACCTACATCAATACTTAAAATTTTCATATAAGTATTCTGGTCTATACATATGAGTTAAAATAATATTTATATTAAAAAAAATATTATGTTAATTATTCGGAAGTAAGTAGATTGATTTTGAGTTTAATTCAAATGAGGCGAGAACAGGCGAGCTTGTAATTGTTCTCTCGATAAATAAGGATTCTTCAAATCACTATTGTTATATCCAAAACCAGGATGACTCGTATCAAAAGTAGACTTATATAAATGGGGAACATTTTTGGAGGGCGTATTGTCATTCTGAAAATGAACTGGTAAACCCAAAGCACCACATGCTTCACTAGAGTTGAACTTCATAATTTCATTCCCATTCTGCGTTAAATATTGGCGATATTTCCAACTTGTAGTAATATCTGCTTCTTTTTGAATACGTTCATTTGTTACTGCTTCTGGTTGCCACGAGGCATAATTTCTTCCATCTGCCATAATTGGCGGAAAATTAAAATGAATATTATTAGAACCACTAAAACAAGTGCCCCAGGACATATTGATATTGATATATTATAACAAGAAAAAATCTTATAATGAACTTAACAATTTAATCAGTTCAGTTTTCTTTGATTTGTCGCTTTCAGAAATGAGTCCCTTCTGGATAGCAATTTCTTTCAAGGATGCTACAGACATTTTTTTAAAATCACTATTAATAGATTGTGATACTTCATCACTTTTTTCACCATCTTTACTGTTATCAGTAATACTTTCTTCTAAAACAATAATCTTTGATTCTTCATGATTATCTGGCATATCGTTTCCTTTGAACATTTGATTTAATCCTGATTGAAGAGAAGGAAACACAACGGTGTCAGTATCATTTTGTTCATCTAAAGAAATACTAATTTGTTTTACCTGTAAACCTTCTAGGTCCTCGTCATCATCATCCTCGTCATCAACATCATCGTCATCATCGTCATCATCATCATCATCGTCATCATCATCATCATCATCGTCATCATCATCATCGTCATCATCATCATCCCCGGAACTATCATTATCCTCTTTTTCACCGTCAGATACATCAATTAATCCAGTATTACTTATAGATATATCAATAGCGTTCTCTCCAGCATGATTCATAGGAAGTTGATGAGGATCCAGCGATGTAGGACGTTGCTGTATCATAAAACGACTCTTAATCATATTTACTTCATCTGCTAAAGTAGAAATTAATTCTACCATTGATGTAATTTTATGATTTTGTTCGGCTAACTTGTTATTCAAATACATTCCTAAGAAACCAATAATAATAAACAAAATACCTACATAAATAATAGTTCTAGTATTTAAAAAACTCATCATGACTCTTTATTTAAAAAGAAGTTATATTTTTAAATAGTATATTAAACGAAAAATATAATTTTTAATAAATTAATCAAATAATACGTGATTATAAAATATTCAATGTATCCATAATTTCAGTAGGATAATTCATTTGTTTCAAAACTTCAATTCCACCATTCACCTGAGTAATACCCTTTTTAATAGTATATTTATATTTCATTGGCTCGTCATCTTTTTTGTCAACTACCATCTGGTAATTTCCTGTGTTATTAATGTCAGCATTGTTTTGAATATTTTTACATATGTCCAAATAATGAGTTGTCAACGCAAATGATACATTTTTTTGCTGAGAAAGATATAATAAAAATGCGTATCCACATTTGGCAGCTTCTTCAGGATTCGTTCCTGAATATAATTCATCGAACACACAAAAGTGAGTTTCTTTTACAGAGTTTTCTTTGATAGAATTAATTATGTCATTACATTTTCGGGTTTCAGACTGGAATAGACTATCACGACCAGACGTATCGGGAATGTTTAAATAACAATGGATATGATTAAATGGATACATGGTCGCTTCACTATAAAAACCACATCCGAACTGCTGAGTCAAAATCGTATTAATCAAAGTAGTTTTTAATATGGTCGTTTTACCTGACGCGTTAGGACCAGTAATTATCATATTCTTTTTGAAATTACAATTATTTTTCACAGGCTTTTCATTCATCAGTGAGGGATGGTATGCTTGCTTAAAGGAAGATTTCATTTTCATTTTTGATTTGGATTTCTTAGAAAGTTTAGCAAATGATATCTTTTTTTCTTGAATATTTTCTTGTAATCCCTCGATTAATTCTAAATATCCACAAAACCCAAATGAGTATAATAATGTTTCATTATAATCTTCGCTGGAATATATGTCATAAAAACATTTCAATACAGTTCCTAAATCTTTCACTTTAAAAATAGTAAGTTCATAAGGCGTAATTCTTTCTAGTTGTTTTCGCATCTCGTGTAGTTTTTCTAATTTATGTTTCAGTATAATATTGAACTGTGTGTATGTATTACATTCGGAGGAATAACATAAAAAATGATTGATTTTCTCAATGGATGACTGAATATGTAATAATATTTTATTCAAATACTCATGAATCTTATACATATTCTGATGGAAACGATAACATACCAGAGCATTTTGGTAAATTGAAAATACATAAAATGCAGCAGAGACTAACAAGTATGTCTTGCCCTGTAAATCAACAGAATTAAAATCAGTAAATAACTTACCGATAGAGTGGTTTGCCGCGATTGTTTTCAATACATCTAAATATTCTTTTACTGATACTTGTAATCCTTTTACTCGAATAACGAAAAAAGGGATAATAAGTAATAATATAGGAATACATAACGAAATCACAGGAGATGCTAAATTATAAATACTCATCAGTTCTAAAAATCCTTCAGAGTGATTCAAATGCTCCCAATAATTCCAATCGATATAATGATATTTTTCTTTGAAACCCGTATCATTTTTGATTTCCATCCATATGTTTTGAGTTTCTTCTAGATTAGACGAATTGACGTCTGTTTCTATTGTTTCCGACCCTTTTGTCATTTGTTTTATTATTTTTTGGGTATCCTTTAAAAAATCTACATTCGATGAATAATAACGCGATATCTGTTTCATTATAATTGAACCTGAAGTGGAACGTGGTTTAAATGTGTATTCGTATATAGGTTTACATTCAGTATCCATAGTCTCTACTAATTCTAAATCATTTATTGTATCAATATGTAATTCCTTAGAATCTGTATATTGGACTGGTAATTTAAAATGTAAGTTCATTTCAGTTAATTGATGTTTTTGTATGTTTTCTGTCGTTGAACCTTCTTCATTTTCTTCTGTATTTGATATGGTCATCTATATCAAATACAAAGACATTTAATCTTTTATTATTACGAAATTACAAGGTGTCAAAATTACTAGGCAATTCCTCAATCTGGGTGCTATAATAACTTTCAATCTCACGCAACTTATCTACATCTCTACGGGTCACCATATTAATACCCATACCTTTTCTCCCCCATCTACCACTACGTCCAATTCTGTGTAAATATGTGCTAATATCTCTAGGAATATCAAAATTAATGACAATGCTTACTTGTTGAATATCAATTCCACGGGCAGTCACATTCGACGATATCAATATTCTATAGGACCCACTTTTGAAACTTTGTAATGAAGATTCTCTTTCTTCTTTTGACATATTACTATGAATACAACATACAGCAAATCCTTCGCCGCATAAGGCTTCGTATAAATCATTTACTCGTTTCACACTGTTTGCATATATAATAGACTGTGAAACACATAATGAACTATATAAATCCTTCAACGTTTCATATTTTTCGACATCATTTTCTAAAGCAATATAATATTGGGATATTCCTTCTAATGTAAGTTGTTCCGTTTTGACATATATGTTGATTGGATTGTTCATAATTTTCGTGGTTAATTGTTTAATATGGTTTGGCATAGTAGCACTACATACTACAAACTGGGTATCTTTATGTAAATATTGAAAAATACTATGGATTTGCTCTTCAAACCCAGATGACAATATTTCATCCGCTTCATCCAATATAATCATACGAATATCAGATACAATACTTGGGTTTCGACGGAATACATCATGAACACGTCCAGGACAGCCAGATAGTATTTGGTTTGGATTTGAACGAAGATTTTTCATATCATTGTCAATAGAACTTCCACCCACTAATGTCATTACATTAAAATTAGACATCATGGACCCTAAGTTTTTAATAACATCTGCTGTTTGATTTGCTAACTCTCTAGTAGGAGATAGACACAATACTTGGGGTTTTTTATTTTCTAAAGATATTTTTGCAAGAGCTCCAATGGCAAATGTGGCAGTTTTACCTGTTCCTGATTGAGCCTGTGCAATCACGTCTTTGTTTGTAAGGATAGGCTTAATAGCTTTACATTGAATCGGACTAGGTGATTCGAAACCCATGGCATATATTCCACGTAAAAGCTGTGATGGAATATCAAGGTCATCCCATTTTGTTATATTATATTCTGATTCTTCATTGATATCAATTGATGATTCGATGCTTTCAGTATTTTCGATGTTTTCGATGTTT
>Ga0115004_10004796_pt1 | contig 10763 bp, 7 predicted proteins | sample ArcticOcean_MG_C_10_FD_88737 | JGI IMG/M metagenome (GOLD analysis project Ga0115004, IMG submission 88737) | Marine microbial communities from western Arctic Ocean - ArcticOcean_MG_CB11_90 | ecosystem: Environmental > Aquatic > Marine > Oceanic | place: Arctic Ocean: Canada Basin | collected... | reverse complement strand
CGCTCATAATTTTAATCAGGAGGGGCATAGATCGATTCTATGCGTAAGAAAAAAAATATAGAGGTTCTCCCATGCCATTGGATTTAAACTCGCCTTTGACCACCTTTTTAGCGGTAAAAAAAGATCTCTATGAAATGGGTGAAATGCCACCTTTAGGGCATGTGCCAAAACAAATGTACGGTTGGGCTATTCGCAGAGAGCGTCACGGAGAGCCTGATACCGCAATGGTGCAAGAGGTTTTGAATGTTCCAGAGCTCGATAACTATGATGTATTGGTATTGGTAATGGCGGCAGGAGTAAATTATAATGGTGTTTGGGCTGCTTTGGGTGTGCCTATCAGCCCTTTTGATAGTCATAAACAACCTTATCATATTGCGGGCTCAGATGCCTCTGGAATCGTTTGGGCAGTCGGTGCGAAAGTAACTCGATGGAAAATTGGTGATGAGGTTGTAGTTCACTGCAATCAAGATGATGGCGATGATGAAGAGTGCAATGGTGGTGACCCGATGTATTCAACCTCGCAACGTATTTGGGGCTACGAAACATCGGATGGATCCTTTAGCCAGTTCACCCGCGTTCAAAGCCAACAGTTGATGCCCAGACCACAACATCAAACTTGGGAAGAAAGTGCCTGCTATACCTTGACCCTTGCCACAGCCTATCGGATGCTGTTCGGGCATGCACCCCATGAATTAAAGCCGGGGCAGAATGTACTGATTTGGGGCGCGTCAGGCGGGCTTGGGTCATATGCGGTGCAATTGGCTAGTGTGGTGGGTGCTAATGCGATTGGTGTGATCAGCGACGAAAGTAAACGTGATTTTGTTATGGAGCTTGGCGCTAAGGGCGTGATCAACCGGCGTGATTTCAATTGTTGGGGGCAAATGCCGACCGTAAACACCCCAGAGTATGCGTCTTGGTTTAAAGAGGCGCGCAAGTTTGGTGCTGCTATTTGGGACATCACGGGCAAAGGAAACAACCCAGACTTGGTTTTCGAACATCCTGGCGAAAGCACCTTTCCCATCTCTACTTTTGTCTGCAAGAAAGGCGGTATGGTGGTCATTTGTGCGGGAACCACAGGCTATAATCTTACTTTGGACGTACGCTACATGTGGATGCACCAAAAGCGTTTGCAGGGCTCGCATTTTGCAAACCTAAAGCAGGCGGCAGCTGCCAACCGGCTAATGTGTGAAAATAAGTTAAATCCTTGCTTATCGGAAGTTTTTGATTGGAATGATCTACCAGAAGCTCATATGAAAATGCGCCGCAATGAGCACTTGCCGGGCAATATGTCCGTTCTGGTCCAAGCGCCTTGTGGCGGTTTGCGAACAGTTTCTGAGACCCTATCTGCGATGTGTTGAGGCTCGATGCAGGTCCAAAATTTGAGGTGTACTATTTATTTATTTTTTGGTGCTGAGGGCTGTTGATTGCTCTGGTCCCAGTCTGCGCCATTGGCTACACAAGGGCATGTCAGCAACACAAATTCACTATTCTGATGATCAGGCACAAGCTTATGACACTATAAGTGATATATTGCGCTCAGCGGGTGTGGATATTGAGAATAGTGGTCTCACAGCGACCCGTGAGGGCAAAACCAGAATTGCTGCAGTGATTGGTAAGGCTGGATCTGGCAAAACTCTGCTTTTGGCGCAACTTTACCACGCTCTCAAAAAGGCGGGTATGAATATTGTCTCGGGTGACTATGAGGCTCGTTCACGCAAAGACCGGCGCACATTGGCAATTTTGGCTCCCACTAATAAAGCAGCCAGCGTGTTGCGCAATCGCGGGGTACCAGCCACAACTATCCACCGCATTCTTTATACCCCGATGTATGACCCAGAGTATGAAAAAATTGCGGAATGGCTTGGTGGCAACGGGTTACGTCCTGAAATTGAGGGGGTGACAGATATTTCCCTAGACCGCGCACACAATTTCTATGCATCGAATGCCTCAATTCCAGGGGCATTGGCTGCAGCTGGGTTGCGCGGGTCGGATTTCATCACTGGGTGGAAGCGCCGCGAAGATCCGTTGGATGTGGGGTTTGTTGATGAAAGCTCGATGCTGGATGCAAAGCAGCTGGAAGATTTGCAAGAGATATTCCCCACCTTGATCCTCTTTGGTGATCCCGCGCAATTGGCGCCAGTTAATCAGTCTGGCGCCATGGTGTTTGATTCATTGCCTGAGGGCCGACGTTTGGTACTCAGCCGGGTGCACCGGCAAACACAAGACAACCCCATCCTAGATTTGGCGCATGCACTGGGAGACCCCGCACTACAATTTGCAGATTTTGAAAGCATGGTGGAGGAGGCGGCCCGAAGAGATGGACGTGTGATCATTAGCCAAAGGGTTGAGTCTGACCTCATGGCACGCTCGCCTGTTTTAGTATGGCGCAATGTAACCCGGATCAAGCTTATACAAGCATTCCGTAGTGCCTTTAATGCGCCGCTAGAGGAGTTGTTGGCCGGCGAGCCTCTAATCTGTGATGGTATAGAATTGCCCCTGAAACATCGCAAAAAAAGGCTAGATCTTGAGGCACGCGGCTTGATTAAGGGAGCGCAGGTTGTGTATTTGGGACCAGGCCGAAAGCCAGGGTTTTCGCGCTTGCACGTGATTGGCGCTGAACAGCCGCAGCTGAGCGCTGCCAGTATCGTGAAAATTGAAATGCCAGATGAGGAAGAGCCGTTTATCCCCTTTGCAGCCCGCATGGGAGCAACTTTTTTGCATGGAGCTGCGGTGACAATCCACAAAGCGCAAGGCTCGCAATGGGATACCGTGCAGGTGTTCGCACCTGATATTAATGTGGCCGCAAAAATGAACCGGAGCGAAGCTGGAACCCAGCTTTGGAAACGTTTGGCCTACGTAGCGATTACTCGTGCTGAAAATCGATTAATCTGGGTAGTGCGCAACAGATTGGCCCGTCCTAGTGGACCTTTGGCCGTAGACGATTTGACGGTTGAGATGCCTAATTTTGAACTAACGAGGGAGCCGTTGGAAGATCAGCAAGATGGGACGTTTTAGACGCCACGCTGGTTATAGTTTTGCCTCAATAGCATCCCAGATCAAACCTGCCACATTGGTACCATCAAAGCGCTGTAATTCTTGGAGACCCGTGGGCGAGGTGACATTGATCTCAGTCAAATAATTGTCAATCACATCAATGCCCACAAAAATCTGACCCTTTTCACGCAACGTTGGCCCGATGGCCGCACAGATTTCAAGGTCTTGCGTTGTTAGACCCACCTTTTCCGGGCGCCCGCCGACATGCATATTGGAGCGCGTTTCACCGGGCGCAGGGACGCGGTTAATTGCACCAACAGCTTCTCCATCAACTAATATTACACGTTTATCGCCATTGCTGACGCCTGGCAGAAACTTTTGGATGATTAGGGGCTCGGTGTTGATGCTCGTAAACAACTCATGCAGTGAGGCAATATTTTGATCGTCAGGGGGCAGACGAAACACACCCGCGCCACCATTGCCGTAGAGTGGCTTTACTATCACGTCACTGTGGACGGCCCTGAAGGCTTTAAGTGTATCTAAATCTCTTGCGATTGTGGTGGGTGGGATCAAATCTGGAAACTGTAGCATCAAAAGCTTTTCGGGGTAATTGCGCACCCAAAATGGTTCATTTACCACCAAAGTATCTGGTTTTAAAAAGTCCAAAAGATGAGTTGTTGTGATGTAACCCATGTCAAAGGGTGGATCTTGGCGTAGCCATACCACATCAAACTCATGGAGATCTAAATGCTGCAACTCGCCTAAATCAACGTGCTTACCAATCTCCCGGCGTAGGATCATTTTTTGGCCCTTGGCAGTGACTTTGCCATCTTCGAATGCGAGTTTGCTTGGCGTATGGTAATAAATTTCATGACCTCGGTCTTGGGCTTCCATCGCCAAATGAAACGTACTGTCTCCATCTATGTTGACCGCTTCCATAGGATCCATTTGAAAGGCAACTTTTTTTGACATGCGATAACCTCGGACTTGTTCACCCCTAGATGGCACCGGGGTAGCAAGCTGGCAAGGGGGGGTATTGCATTATGGAATTTACCTGTGTTTATTTTTTGCAGACATCCATTTTGGCTACATCAAACAGCATTTTATTAAATAGAAATAACCTGTATTAATTTTTCTTAGTAGTGTTTCATCGCCATAAATCACTAAGGTTGTTTTGCCTAACCCCAAAAATAAAAGGTTTTCCATCGCATCTTACAGGGTTGCTGATATTAATCTGTTTTTTGTGCTCCTTGTAGTTGTAATGCCATTTGGTAAATTTCACGTCGCGGCAACCCATAAGCGCCTGCCACAGTATCGGCAGCATCTTTGACTCTCAGGGTCGACATAGCGCTAAGAAGCGCTGCTTTCAAATCAGACTCACCAACTTTGGTGTCTTCGCCTGCTGCAATCAAAACAACAATTTCGCCTTTGGCAGGCTTGGCGTCATAAAATGCGCGTAAATTGTTAACTGAGCCAATTTGAACATCTTCAAATTTCTTCGTCAACTCTCTGCATACCGCCACTTTTCGCACACTGCCACCAATTGATTCGATATCCGCCAGGAGTGCGTTTAAACGTTTGGGAGACTCGTATAATACTAATGTTGCGTGCAGCAGCATTAGTTCTATCAAATCTTTCTGGCGAGCCGTTTGCTGTGCCGGCAGAAAGCCCGCAAAATGGAATTGATCAGTGGGCAAGCCCGCTACCGTTAGGGCCGCGATGCAGGCAGATGGGCCTGGTGCGGTAAGCACTTTAATAGCAGCTTGTCGCGCATCTCGGACTAATTGATAACCTGGATCGGCAATTAATGGCGTCCCGGCTTCGGAGATGTAGGCAACCGATCGCCCCTCTTCTATGTGTTTCAATACACGTCGGCGATCGCTCGCATTGCTGTGATCATGGTAAGCTATGATTCGTCTGCCGCCTAAAGAGACGCCGTGAATATCTAATAATTTTCGTGCCGTTCGAGTATCTTCAGCTGCTAGTATATCCGCCGAGGCCAAAATATCCAGTGCCCGCAGCGTTATATCCCTTGCAGAACCTAAAGGTGTTGCCACAAGGTATAAACTCGGCTCCAACTTGATCAATTTATGATTCACCACTGGACCCCTTTGTGGATTGCAATAAAATAGGTGTAACACCTGACTATTAACCTCTGAAGGGGCGCTTTGACCATGGGTTCTCGAATTTCTTCGATGCGGCATTTGCGGGGCGCTACTTTGACGCTGTGTGGTGCATTTTTGATTACTGCTTGTGTGGGATCTTCAAATAGCCAGCGTTCGGGTGGAGGTCTCCGCACCGATGGCTCAAGTAAGGTACAAGTTGCGGTCCTATTGCCAATCAGTTCGGAGGACGCGCGGGTGCGTGTACTGGCAGTGTCTGCCGAGCAAGCCGCACGCATGGCGATGGACGACTTGGCCGGCAGCGTTGATATGGAAATACGAGTTTATGATACGGCAGGCATCGACCTGCAGGCCGCCGAAATGGGTCTTTTGGCTGTCCAGGAAGGAGCAGAAGTGATCGTGGGCCCTCTGTTCGCCGGGGCGGCTAATGCTGTGGGTCATGCCGTAGCCCGTAGTGGGATAAGCGTTTTGTCGCTGTCCAACAATGTGGATATAGCCGGTGGCAACGTCTATGTGCTTGGCCATACCTTTCAAAATACCGCTGATCGTTTGGTGGCCTATGCGCTGGGCCAAGGCAAAAGTCGGGCATTGATTGTACACGCCAACAACGTATCGGGTCAGGCGGGGAGTGACGCGATTGAGAAAGCACTGAAGTATAGAGGCAATGTGGCTTCTGGCATAGAAAAGTATGAATTTACCCAACAGGACGTTGTGGAGGCCATGAGCCGGGTTGCTGAGCGCAATGAATTGGTAGAGGCTGATATTGTGTTTTTGACGGCAGATTATGACGGGGGATTGCCCTTGATTGCACAGTTGCTGCCAGAGGCTGGCGTCGACCCTGAAGTGGTACAGTTTGCAGGGCTCTCGCAGTGGGATGTCTTGCCCTCAGCCTTTCATTTACCGGGTATTCAGGACGGTTGGTTTGCTATGCCAAGCCCTATCCGCACTGAGCAGTTCCGCGCGCGTTTTAAATCTGTTTACGGCGTAGCGCCGCATCCGTTAGCAACAATCGCTTATGATGGGGTGGCGGCTGTTGGAGCCTCTGTGGCTACCGGAAATCGCAATGCGTTAAATAAACAAGGCCTCACTTTGACAAGTGGATTTCAGGGTGCAGCTGGCATTTTCCGTCTACGTAGAGATGGTACTGTAGAGCGTGGACTTGCGGTTGCGACCATTGTTGGTAAAAAAGTCTTTGTACTTGAAGTAGCGCCACGATCGTTTTCAAGTTTTGGATTTTAGGATTGGGAAATTCTGACCTTATCAGGCCTAAAAAACTTATTTGTGAAGCCAAAAAGATTTTTGACCGTGATGTGGTTGAGGCGCAAATAAGCGCTGGTTTGAGTGGACTTTCATGTTCATCTGACATCCGGACCAAATTGGTTGAGGTTTTACGTGAGGGGCGCACTGCTGGCACAACAGAAATTACCTCGGCTTTTAAACTAGCACCTTTTAAAGCACATGCCACTGCTGCTAGCTATTGCTACCTTACTGATTGTGTTGTGGCCGCGGCTTATGATGCTGTGATCCAACACTTGCACCCAATCCAGATTGCGACCACCACTGAACGGCTGGCATTAATTGCGGTTGGTGGGTATGGGCGGGGTGGAATGGCGCCTTTTTCTGATGTTGATTTGCTGTTTGTGGTGCCTTACAAAATGACTGCTTGGGCAGAAAGTGTGATTGAGAGCCTTTTATATGTGCTTTGGGACCTCCGCCTGAAGGTTGGTCATGCGAGCCGTACCATTCGCGATTGTTTGCGCCTCGCTCGCGAAGATTACATAATACGCACTTCATTGGTTGAAATGCGATTTCTGCTTGGTGATGTCGACGTGTTTGACCAGCTACAAGAAGAATTGCGTGAGAAACTGTTTAAAGGCACGGCGGCCGAATTTACTGAAGCCAAACTTGTTGAGCGCGAGGCGCGGCACGCCAAACAGGGTGGCCAACGTTATATGGTGGAGCCCAATGTAAAAGAGGGCAAGGGAGGGTTGCGAGATTTGCAATCACTTTTCTGGATAGAAAAATATATCAATGGTGTATTCCACGCTGAGCAATTGGTGGAGGCTGGTGTTTTCAGCTCTGACGAATTTACAACATTTTTGGCAGCCCAAGAATTTCTCTGGGCGGTGCGGTGCCATCTGCATTTGATCGCAAACCGGGCGATGGAACAGCTGACATTTGAGCTTCAGGTCGAAGTGGCAGAAAGTATGGGCTTCAAAGACCGTGGTGGGCGGCGCTCGGTGGAACATTTTATGCAAGCCTATTTCCGCCATGCCACCAAGGTGGGTGAATTGACCCGCATTTTTCTAACTGCACTCGAGGCGTCAAATATAAAAAAAGAGCCACGCTTGGCGAGGTTTTTACGCCGCAAGCCAAAACTGCGACCTGGTTATACCATTGTTCAAAATAGATTGGCGATATCGGATACAGATCTATTTTTAGATGACAAGATGAATTTACTGCGTGTCTTTGAAGAAGGGTTGCGCACGGGCTTGCTTATCCATCCAAATGCGATGCGTTTGGTATCTGCCAATCTTCATTTGATTGATATGAAAATGCGTAATTCTGAAGAGGCTGTGCGCATTTTTTCTGATTTGTTGCTGAAACATGGTAATCCAGAACGTGGCCTGCGCCGCATGAACGAGCTTGGAGTTCTAGCGGCCTTTATTCCGGAATTTGAGCCAATTGTTGCGATGATGCAGTTTAATATGTACCACTCCTACACTGTTGATGAGCACACCATCCAAACCATTAGCCATTTGGCTGCGATTGAACGGGGCGAGTTAATTGAAGAATTACCAGTTGCAAGTGCTATCTTGGCAGATGGGCTGAACCGTAAGGTTATTTATATTGCGTTGTTGTTGCATGATATTGGAAAGGGTAGGCCAGATGATCATTCAGTACTTGGGGCTAAAATTGCACGGGAAGTTGCGCCTAGGCTTGGTCTCAAGCCAGGTGAGGCAGAAACTGTGGAATGGTTGGTTCGGTATCATTTACTGATGTCAGACATGGCTCAGAAACGAGATATTGCTGATCCCCGAACAGTGCGTGATTTTGCCAAAGCGGTGCAGTCGGTTAAGCGCCTTGACCTCCTAACCGTTTTGACCGTGTGTGATATATCTGGGGTTGGCCCCGGTGTTTGGAACAATTGGAAGGCGGTTTTGATCCGCGCTTTGTACCGGCAAACTAAAAAGGCACTGGAAACAGGCCTCGAGGATCTCAACCGCGAAAACCGTGGGACTGAAGCAAAGAGAAACTTGCGGGTCCGTTTAGCTGATTGGCCCAAGCTCGCTTTGCGCCAGGAGACAAACCGACATTATCCACCCTATTGGCAGGGGTTGCATGTCACTGCGCACCAAATATTTGCAGGTCTATTGTTGGATATTCCTGACGATAAAATGCGCATGGATTTGCAACCTGATGACGACCGTGATGCTACTCGGATTTGTGTCGCGATGGTGGATCATCCTGGCGTGTTCAGTCGGTTTTGCGGCGCCTTGGCGCTTAGTGGCGCCAACGTTGTTGATGCGCGTACTTTTACCAGCAAAGACGGCTACGCCACGGCGGTCTTTTGGGTGCAGGATGCTGACGGGCATCCATATGAGGACACCCGTCTTGGCCGGCTCGAAAAGATGATAAACGACACTCTGCAAGGGACTGTGGTAGCCCGAGAGGAGATCCAATCACGCGATAAGATTAAAAAGCGAGAACGAGCCTTTAGGGTGCCAACATCGATCAGTTTTGATAACGAAGGATCAGAGATTTATACGATTATTGAGGTTGATACCCGAGATCGTTTGGGTTTGTTATATGATCTCACCCGCACATTGGCTTCAGCCAACGTCAATATTTTTAGCGCAGTAATTGCTACTTACGGCGAACAAGTAGTGGACACCTTCTACGTCAAAGATGTGTTTGGGCTGAAGTATCACTCTAAAGCCAAACGCGATATGTTGGAGCAGAAGCTGAGGGACGCGCTTAAGCAAGGCACGCTTATGGCCATATCATGAGCATGATGCGAGGAATTTTTACTGTTGGGGTTTGGACCTTCGTATCGCGGATTTTGGGTTTTGTCCGGGACGTATTTATTGCTGGCGTCCTGGGAGCTACCCCTGTGGCGGAGGCCTTTGTACTAGCGTTTTCTCTACCTAACATGTTTCGCAGATTTTTCGCTGAAGGCGCATTTAACATGGCCTTTGTGCCGATTTTTTCCAAAAAACTGGCGTCAGGAGACGACCCACTAGATTTTGCGCGGGACGCTCTGTCAATGCTGGCGCTGGTTTTGATCATATTAAATGCAATTGCCATGCTGGCCATGCCGTATTTGGTTTGGATTATGGCCAGTGGTTTTTCTGGCGATGAGAGGTTTGACCTGACAGTCGTTTTTGGGCGAATTGTTTTTCCCTATATCCTCTTCATTTCATTAGCTGCATTGGCGTCCGGAGTATTGAACTCAGCAGGTCGGTTTGTTGCAACTTCAGCAGCGCCTATATTGCTGAATATCTGCTTCATAGGGGGGCTTTTTGTTGGGAACTGGGCCGGTTGGAACATTGGCTTGACGCTTGCTTGGAGCGTACCAGTAGCTGGTATAGCTCAGTTAGTTTTTGTCTGGGTAGCAGCTCATCGGGCTGGATTTACCCTTGTGCCACGTTTTCCGCGCATGACGCCACAAATGAATCGGTTGGCGGTGATTGCCGCCCCTGCGGCTTTAGCCGGTGGGGTCGTGCAGGTGAATTTGGTCGTAGGTCGCCAGATTGCCAGTTACTTTGAAGGTGCCAATGCGTGGCTCTATTATGCAGACAGGTTGTATCAGTTGCCACTTGGGGTGGTTGGCATAGCCATTGGGATTGTCTTGTTACCGGATCTTTCTCGCAGGCTTCGTTTGGGAGATACGGATGGTGGGCGCGATGCTTTTAATCGTGCGGCAGAGTTTTCACTTTTGCTAACAATTCCAAGTGCTATAGCGCTGTTGGTGATTCCAACAGCTTTAGTATCTGTGCTCTTTGAGCGTGGGGCATTCGGCGCCGGCGACACTGCTGCTACGGCTTTGGCAACAGCAATTTATGGTTTAGGCTTACCAGCTTTTGTGCTACAAAAGCTATATCAGCCGTTATTTTTTGCCCGCGAAGATACAAAGTCGCCCTTTTACTTTGCACTGGTAGCTTTGGTAGTGAATGCCATTATTGCTATCGCTTTGCGGCCCTATGTTGGGTTCACTGCGGCTGCCTATGGAGCTACATTAGCTGGTTGGGCTATGCTTGGTTGCCTCTGGTGGGGCAGTAGGAAATTTGGTGAAGCGGCACGCTTCGATGCGAAATTGCGGGCTAAGTCATGGAGAATTGCTTTGGCCAGCCTGATGATGGGAGCCGCTATTTGGGCTGCGGCTACACTTCTGGAGCCGATGTTGCAGATCACTGGATGGCGAGTGATTGCGTTGATTATAATTTTAGCAGTAGGCGGGGTGAGTTATGTAATTTCTGGCCTGTTAACTGGGGCTTTCACATTTGTTGAACTGCGCCGTCTTGTGCGCCGGTAGTCTTAACTCCGCCTAAACTTATTTATGATGAAAGGGACCCCGCCGGGGTGGATTATGGCTGCAGAAATAAATCCTGTCACGGCCCCACATAATTCGGCAACCCAAAGTGG
>Ga0115004_10004790_pt1 | contig 10768 bp, 4 predicted proteins | sample ArcticOcean_MG_C_10_FD_88737 | JGI IMG/M metagenome (GOLD analysis project Ga0115004, IMG submission 88737) | Marine microbial communities from western Arctic Ocean - ArcticOcean_MG_CB11_90 | ecosystem: Environmental > Aquatic > Marine > Oceanic | place: Arctic Ocean: Canada Basin | collected... | reverse complement strand
GAGCTTCCGTGACCACGCGAACAACTTCAGTCAATGTAGCCACAAAATCCGTACTGTTGCTGGCCTCTTTCCCTGCAGCATGCATTGCCTGGACTCGCCGTGCCGCTTCGCCCTCCGACACCATATCCCCGCCAGCGACCGGGGAGATCGAAACGACATCGGGGTCACCTAAACTCAAATGGATACAGTGCTTCCTCAATTGCCCACCCGTCATAAATTTATGAAAACTGTAGCCGAACTTGGGATGGATCACTACCCACCGCGTCGCGGAGAATTTTGGGTGCATCCACGCCCTCTTACCCCCTGACGACTCTTTAAGGCGGCAGTGTCGATTACAGTAATCCTCAGCATTCACATTCTTAGATGCGCAAAACATGATGAAATGTGTGGGATTCTCTTGAGTACCAGCCTCGAGACTACGGCACGTGTCCTCGGGCTTTTTCCTCCGATCAACGATCACTTTGAGATCTGATAGCTTGACCGGAGGCCCCTCATAATCGTCTGACTCTGTGCGTACAACCTCATCAGGATTGTAGTTGTCGCCCAGGGTCTCAAAGCAAGGAGTTCCGACCGGCCACACTGTGAACGTATCGGTATCTATCTTCCTATACTGGAAGCCTGCGTCGAGCAGGATTTGTTTGGCACGTTCGAAGCTCTCCTTTAGGGGAGCCAGATCCGTTCCGGTTTTGACATTAGAGAGAGATGCGGCAGCCGCTAAGAAGTGATTAAATGCTTCGATAGCGGGATGTCCTTCACCCGGCAAGTGGTGACGCAGTTCCCTCGTTAGCTCAATCTTCATGACGCACGGACGTGTGTCTTCGTCAGAAAGGAGAGCACAGCTCGACTCCTTCGCAAAAAGAAGAGAGAAAGTGCTGACTCGCTGTAAACACTGAAGTGCGTCTTGCCGACGCAGTGAGTCGCTTTCTTTCCCTCTTCCATCTCGCACCGGCTCCCTTGGTCCCGTTGACACCACAGCACGAAGTTCCGTTGAACTAATGACACTGGTCTGCAACTGGGGCCTGCAAGACCCCGTACTGTAAAAATAATTGAGTTTGAGTCTCTTTCTATTTTGCGAAGAAGTCTGTCGTAGTGACTGGCTTGGTTGAGGTGGTACCGCGGAAGCGGCACACACACACACCCAGCTGCACCCCTCACCAAGAAAATGCTCGAAGAGCCAACACAATCAAGTCAGCAGAAGGTAAAGCCTGGTAGAGCCATACCCCACAGGAAGTGGAGGCACGAAGTGCCGGAAAAGTAATATACAGTGCCCTTGAAAGGTGCACCAAGATTCGTCTAGCGAATCGATTGTGGCGCGTCAGCGTCACTTGCAGTCCCATGTCTGCCACTGGACCCCGTAATCCGACGTGGATAACTTGGCCCGCAGCGTGGACTGAATATAGCGACGCACCATGAGGCAAGGTTCGCGCGCGTTTCGGCGCCAGCGACCTTGCCCATTGCGGAGCCACTCGGGTACCCCACGAGCCTGCGACTCGGAGGCACCGGTGATCTTCCAGGAGTAGTTGCCGACGGTGCGAATGTCGACAAGCTGTAGGTCGGGGTGTTTATCCACCGTTTTGAGGTAGATGAGAACCGAACGAACGCGAGGCAGGAAGGAATCGTTGCCTGAGCTCGAGCGGATCTTACGCGCACCATGCCGGCCACGACGTGAGAACAGCGGAATGTTCTTGTTGACCGAAGGGGGCCACTGCAAGATGAGAGGGTCAACGCCGTGGCACTTGAAAATCTCAGAGAGCAGCAACCCTGGATTGAAACCGTAGGCGTTCTTGGACACAATGACCAGCTCGGAGCCAGCGGCGTCGACTGGCTCGCGTTGGTGTTTGCGAGAAGTCTTGGTCGCACCGCCGACTACGACGAGCCCTCTCGCGTTCTCGATGGGTTTGCCGAAGAGGAAACCAATATACGGTCGGTCCACTTTGGCGGCGCGTTGTCGCTCTCCCACGAAGAAAAGCAGGAACAAACCGTACAAGTAGCACTTGCTCAGCTCGTTGGGTCGGAGGAAACCCAGGAACGAGGCCACGACGTAGAAGCCGAGTTCGAGAAAGGCCAGTCGGTCACCAACGGAAGTGGCTGTTGAGGCCCTCTGGAGGCACAGGTTTTGAAAAGCCAGTACCAGAGCCGCCGTAAGACGAGGCGACTTTTTCGTGGTGATACCGAGGACGTGGGCCAGTCCTTGGCGAGTGCGGCCACACATAGTCATGCGGCCACGCAGTGGGTGTACGTGAGGGTTGTCGGCACCGGCGGCGGCGAAGAGGTACGCCAGCGCAGCGGTGTCGGAGGAGAGGCTCTGTACCTTGACCCTGGAGGCACGGTCCATAATGTGCCAAGCATTGCCAATCACACTGTACTGTGGGTTGGTGGGCGTGGGCACGAGAGTAAGGTTAAACTTCGCTTCAAACTTTTTAACGAAGCCTACCCCCGACTTCAGGTTGCTGACGGTCGCTGCTGAGCTGCGGGAGTAAAACCACATGTACTGACGTGCATGTTCTAACTGAATAGCTTGGAGCATCACATGAGTAGGTGGCAGAGGTGCACCCTGGTATACCCACGAGACAACGTGCTCTGGGCATACCCAGGAGCCGGCCAGATCGTCGGCATGGCGAAGGCCAGGACTGTCGTCATCGGGGTCCATGATCGAGCGCCAGCGGTCGGGGTCGATGTGGAAGCACTTGGCGTGGCGGGCCTCGTTGCAACCGTGGGCCCGACAAATGAGCTCGCACTTCGGCCTGTTGCAAATACGGCACACGAGGTGTTCAAATTTTCCTGCAAGAAGCAAGAGAGGTTAGACACTGAACTCGTCGACGCCGAGGGGGGTGGGCTCCGCTTGTAGGGGAAGGAGCAGGGCCTTGGTAGCCACCCAGGCTTGGTCGTCTGCCGAGTGCGCACCCATGACAGGTGAATGCGCGACTGCGACAGGAAAGATCAACTTGCGACCTTGCTCGTCGTATCGTACGATCACGTAGTCGCCGAAATAGCGGAGCAACCGGAACCACTCCGACGAGGACACGCAGGGCAGTAGGGCCACTGCCGACGTGGTGCACGACTGCCGCCGGTGGGCGTCGAAGTAATGCAGCAAGCACGACCTTGTGGCTGAAGGGGCCGGGACCAGAAGGAGCTGACGGCCTTCGAGTTGCTCGTGACACCATTCTGACGGTTGGTGGACCGGCAGCAATTGCTGGAACTGTTGCCCCACCAGGCGTTGAAGGAACGAAGGGGCGAGTGTGTGGGACGCGTGGTACGGGTCGAACTCTTCCCGCAGTCCGGCGGCGAGGTGTTCTAGAGCGAAAGCTCCACGCGACAGAGGATCAGCACCTTGCTTAATGAGCTGTCGTCCAGGAATCCAGACTGCTTTGCAGGAGATGTTGTTCTCGACGAGGAATAGCCCGATTTCCTTCGCTAGGGGCAGAAGGTCGTCCGAGTGGCTGGTGGCGGTGTTGACGCACGAAGCCGAAACCGAGTTGTCGGTGTAAGCTACCACGTGTATGTGGGCGGCCTGTGGGTACCGCCGTCGGCACTCACGGAGCCCTTGGTACACAGTCAGGAGCTCACGGAAGTTTGACGATTGCTCTGAAACCTGCCGAGTGAACAGGCCAAAGCTGTAGCCGACCGTGGCCGATTGGTACTGCTCTATGGTGCAGCCCCAACCACCCGACGAGGCGTCGGTGTGCTGTCGAACCGAAACTGTCCCCAGCCCACGAATAACACGAGCGCGGCGGAAGTAGGGGATGGCGTCCTGCCACCAACGCAGATCGGCGATCGCCTCGGTAGTGAGCAGCACGTCCTGATCGTAGTTGCGGTAGTCGGGCACACCGGTGTGGATGCACCCGTAGAGACGGCGCAAGAAAGCCCTGGATGCAGGAATAGCCCTGCTGAAGAAGCAGAGTAGGCCTACTAGCGAGGCCAATTGGCGCCGGTTCACCTCTCCGCAGCCGTCGGCCGCACTGACAATGTTATCGATGCTGGTGTTGATCTGTGCGAGTCGCGCTTCTGGCACTCTGACCGTGACCTGGCCGTTGGACGTGTCGACATCGATTCCCAGGAATGTGCAACGGCGAGCAGGCAGCTCACGTTTGCTGCGTTTCTCCCGAAGCCCCAGCTGAATGAAGACCTTCGAAATGGCCATGATGGCTGCCTTGCACGCCTTGTACGAAGGAGCAGAAATCATGGCGTCGTCGACGTAGATGGCGACGGAGCATGTGGGCTGCCCATGGACCGTGACTTGGTACACCACGGGCTTGGCGGGATCGAAGTCAGGTTGTGTTGGCAGATTAAGGACAGGAGCGCCCTTGAAAAGTGGGTGCTGGCGTAGCAGACGGTGAGCCTCTGAAATGGCTGCACTGAAATAGTGAGGGCTGACCGACAAACCAAACGGAAAGACCTTGTAGCGATACAGCTCCCCCGTGGCCGGGATGCGGAGCCCCAAGTATTTTCGATCCGACGGCCGAACCAGCCGGTGAAAGAAACCGTCGGTGAGGTCAACCTTCGCAAGCCAAGCACCAGGGTAGCACAAATCGGTGCAGTCGTCGAAGGAAGGATACAGGAACTTCAGAGCCTGCAGCTTTTCGTTGACCCCCGAGCCCGTCATATTAACACACATTCGAGGCTTGTCGGGCGAGTCCTTCTTGGGCACACCGAGCACACCGTTCACACAGTGTACCTGTGCAGAGCCTTCGGGGTACGGTCCTTGCAGGTAGCCAAGGCTGATCAGGCGCTCGAACTCCTTGTCAACGTTGGGGTGATTAGCTGAAGGAGCGTTTCGCTTGAAACAACGAAGGGGCTGTGACAGAAGCGGGAGCTGTTGACCGTCTCTCAGCACCGGCCACAAGTGTCTCCTCCAGTTCCACCAGAGCAGCGAGACAGCGTTGGAGGCAACGAAAGCAGCGTCGGAGCCCACCCCATCGAAACTATTGGCGATCACCGCAAGACCGTCGGCTCTCCACAACCGGCAGTCGCGCTCGGTGGCCTTGTGTTCGTGGCGAAGGAGGTCCAGTGCTCGTTGCAGAGCTCGTCGCTGAAGCCGCTTCCAGAACTTGGCTTCGAGCCGCAGAACGGCGTGGCGACTGAAACCTGACAAACGCAGCAGTGCAAGGTGGTTGCAGACGCAACCCCTCTGACGGCACTGTGGGCGGGCCCACCAGCAGTGCGGAGTCGTGAGCTCGTCGATCGTGGAACACGCCGGCGGCAGCGGCGTGGCAGCAGTAAGTGGCAGTTGGGTACTGTCTGAGTCCGTGCACAGGATAGCGACCTGTGCTGGAGTAGGGGGGGTGAGAGCGAGAAGCCGAACCCCGTGGTGATGCAGTGGGCGAAGGTAATCGCCGATGGTTTTGCCCAAATGAAAGGCAATGCCCATTGGGATCGCGTTGCCCACCTGCACCTGGCTTAAGTCGTGATCGAAGAAGAGCCGGTCTGGCAATTGTTGTGCCATCGCGGACTCTTGCGGCGTAACTTCAGTGACGACGCCTTCACGGAGCACTAAGCCAGTCGAACCTGCGGGACCCTGTCCTGAGCAGCGTTGGGTTGGTAACAACCCTGCTGAACTCCACACCGTTGAGCCGCGAGCATGCGGTGCAACGGACCCGACTTTTATCAAGCCAGAGTCGTAGTGGATCGGAGTACAAGCTGTAAAATCGCTTGCAGGGAAACGCTTCCCCTCGTATTTAAACAGAGGGGCAAGAACTGTCGAAGCCGGTCTTGTAGCGGTGACTGGTGAAGGCATAACGAAGGTGCCTAACTCCGCTTGGACGTCACATCGTATTGCAATGATGATCAGACGTTCACGGTGTTGACACGAGTCGAAATGTCGTGCTTCTAGCACAGAGTGTACTGACTCGTACCCCAGCTCGGCGAGCTGGGATTTGAACGCTGCGAGGTAGGAGCCACCGTCGAGAACTGCAAAGTTCGGGACCTGCTCAAACACTCCCAGCTTAGGCTGATGGTGCCGAAGATAGGCGAGCTGCTCGAACATTAGCTCGCCACGACCGCAACGCCCTAGCTTGTGGCCTGCTACAGAGTAGGTCTGGCAGGGTGCGCCGGCGTCGTATACGTCGCAGCTGGGCAGATCGGCGACGTCAATATCGTACCAATCTCTGGCTACAGCAGCTACTGGGTTCTCGGCAGCGAAAACGCTGAGTGCATCTTCGTCCACCTCGAAACCACCGACGCAGAAACCTCCGGTGTGGCGCCAAGCTAGAGCTAGAGTGCCGATGCCGGCAAAGCCGGAGTAGTGAGAGAAAAACGGTGTCGTCTCAGAGTACTCGGCGTCGTGTGAGGGCATGTGGAGATTGCGGTAGTAGTGGGAGTCGGTACTGGTGTGGGTGATGGGCTCATAAAGATGAGTGTTGGACCTGGGGGCATTCAAAGGCCGACGGTTCTCGTCGGGGGGGCGTCCAGTGAAGGGCACCGCAGGTTCGCTACCGGCAAAGCCGGAAGTGGACTTGCCCAAGTCCACGTTATCCATAGCAGGAATAACGAGTGGTGTGATGTGGCGGTAACGCCGACGCTCGCGGGAGCTGTCGATTTCGTCGTCATCGCCGGTGTAAACCTTCTCGCTCGTCGCATCGAGGAGTAGGAGTTCGGCTGGCAACCCGAAGGGGTCGTCAGTGTCTGGCTGCACGGAGGTAGCAGCACGGTCTGAAGTAACATCAGATGTCATAGTTGGAGGTGTACATGAAGAGGAGCTCGTGGGCTGACTGAGCAAGGAAGCGCAAGAGAGGGCACAGTGCACAGCCACTTCGGCCGCACGTGCTGATGACACGGCGGCTGTGGCAGCTGCAACACAAGAAAGTGCACGTCCTGCTGACGCTTCTGCGATGTAAGAGTTGAGCAGCGTGGCAGTGAGGGCCATCTTCGAGACCACAAGAGCCTGTATGATGGACGCCGCACGAAGCGCAAACTTTGCTGCACCACGAGCCACAGAGGTAGCGCGTAGTCTCGAACGAGTAGCCGCAGGTACAAACGGCTGCGAGGAAGGTCCCCCAATCCCGCAGCGGAGCCGAACCTCCTAGACGTCTTCTTCGTCGTCGCCGTTGTTGTTGCCGTCCTTCTTCTTGTTCTTGTCCTTCTCCCCCTTCTTAGCGAACTTCTTTTTGTCCTCCTTCTTCTTGATGGCTTGGTCAAAAGAGTTCTGGCGGTTGGCGATCTGCGCGAACTTATCGTTCTCAGCAGCCTTCTTCTTGGCGAGCTCGGCCTTCAAGTCGGTCACCAGCTTGTCAGTAGCCGCCTGCTTCTTCGCAGACTCGGCCATCGACTTTTCGAGGCCCGCCATCTTGGCGAAGGGGTCGGAGTTGCCTTGCAACTGCTCAGCGAGCTGGTCCAACCCAGCGTTGAAAACCGGAGCACCGAGCGTCTTGCTGTCCAAGTGGGGACACGACCAATTCTTGAGCATCAAGTTTTCGCCGTACCCAAGCATCGCCAGAAGTGCAAGAATGGGCTGGGGCTTCAAGCTCTCACGGATGTGGAAGAGCTCCTCCAAGAAGAGACGAGCCTTGCCCAGTGCCTGTACCGCATGCCACGAGCCGGCCTGCGAGGGGAAGAGCGACTGGGCTTCCGACGAGACCTCGACCCTCACCAACGAAGAGATGTGGGTGAAAAACGACTGGAACATCGCAAGCGTGCGGCAGTGTATCCTCCACTGGATCTCCTTCTGGCTGCGGTGCCTGTTCGCCAGACCCGTGGCCACAGGTCGGTACTGAAACCGAGAGCTGCTGGTGTCGTCTCCTTGTGGGCGGAGGCGACGACCCATCGATTCCATGAACTTTGCGAAACCCGCACAGTAGAGCTGAAAATTCTCCATGGACGAGCAGCACCTGGCGTAAAACGCCTTCGCAATTTTTCCGCCAGGGAAATGGTTCCTAGCGAGCTCAGCGACAGTCAGCTTGTCGCCGTGTGCTGCACCGAAAGCGTGCTCACCGAGCATGCTGCTGAGATTGGACATCTGCTCCCTCGTCGCAAAGTCATTCCCACCCGACGTCTGATTCACAAGAGCCGAATTACAAAACTTGCCGAAAGCATCTCCAAAACTTGCACCGGGAGGGCCGTGCCAATTGGCCAAAGAATCATTGACCGCAGTGATGTGGCTGGCCCCTCCAGCGATCTTGGTCGAGACTTGATCACCTTTAAAATGATTGTGAAGGTTTTCGCGGAAGAACTCGGCGGGAATCAGTGCCTCGTCGACGACACCACCGACACCATTCACCATATGTAGCGTGCCGTTGATGCCAGCGGACTGCAAGGCCGACTGGACTGCTGCCACCTGGGCAGCATTGCCCTCAGCTTGTGACTTGGTCAACTGCGCCATCTGCCCGTTCAACTGGGAGATGGCAGCTGCAAGATCATCATGCTGCGATCCAGCGTTGCCGCCGGCACCTCTCGAGGAGGAATTATTCTGGTGGGTGGAGCCACCGAAAGGGGGTGCAGGGGGCCCACCTCCTGGGCCCTGGCCACTGAAACCTCCACCCCCGCTGGGGGGAAAACTGTTGCCACCACCGTCGTAGCCACCACCGTTGCCTCCGCCGTTGTTGCCGAAACCACCGTAGCCGCCACCTCCACCGAAGCTGCTGCCACCTCTACCGTAGCCCCCTCCACCGCCGTGCTCGTCTCCGTCGTCGTCATCGTCGCCGTCGTCGTCGTTACCACCGTAAGCACCGAAGCCGACACGCCAGGAGTTGTCATGGCCGTCGCCAGTCTGGGCGAAATTCTGGGCGTGTTGGAAAACGCCGAAAGAAGCCCATTTCGCATTAGGCACTCCTGTGATCTGAGCGCGGGCGGCAACCACATTCGTGTAGATGCCACGAGAATTGGGACGCCTCCCCTTGTGGACTGCGTAAATCCTTTTGCCCGTTGTCCTGAGCTGGTGAATCGCCTCCTCGTCCGAAACTGGTGTCTCATCACCAGTGCCGACCGCGTGACCGTTGTCAGCAAAGTGACGCGCTCGTGCATACTGTCGAAAACGCTTCCACTCTGCACCAGGGCAACCATCTGTTGCATCCCTAGCGAGATCAGCGTGCTCATAGACCTGGGGGCCTTCGTGTCCAACAGCGACGGCGTAGAACCACCCACTCGCTGAGAAACCTGGAGACTCGGCGTAGCCTGCCTTCGACGGTTGAGGAGGGCGACCGAGACCTGCAGCACCAAGGCCAGTACCGTGGCCCGGGGCAGAGGGTGGCTCGGCGAACGTGAAGGTCTGAACCCTGTGAGTGATCTCTAGAAGCAGCGACTTCAGCGAACTGATTGCTTCCACGTCACCGACGTAATGCTCTGTGATCGCAGCAGTCTCCATCTTGAACTCGTCGAGAATACCTTGGTACATACGCTCCACCATCTCAAGCGGGGCTGTTGCCAGGTTGGCTCGCACGTAGTTCTCGGCTTCACTTGGAAGCCTGCCGGGTGGGTTGCCACGAAGTCCACGGCCGTCCAACCCGGCACCATTGCCTACAGGTTGGGCCTGAGGCATCTGTCGTCTGGACGGGCGGCAGCCATTTCCGCAGTAGATGTAAAAGGTCCCACTGCCGTCTTCCTTGGGGCAGCATTTGTTGTTGCAACCATGATTAGCACAGGTGGGAGGGCCGTCTACATCGATGACGATGGGGCAGTTCTTGAACATCGCCTGCATGTACGACTGCAGATCCACGACCTGCTCCGCATCGGTGCACAGTGCATCAAACAGCTCTTGGAGGCAAACCAGAAGCTTCTCCACCAACTGTGCGAGCAGCTCCCGGCGGGGGTCAACGTGAAGGAACTCCGCCACCTTGAGGGCCTGGTAGTCTCGAAACTCTTTGCCCAGCGTGATGAGGAATCGTGACAGGGAAGTTTGTAGACTCATGTATGCGCCCACAATCTTAGGCAACAAACTTGTCAACTCGTCTCGACCTTCACGACTTCTCGGGTCCTGAAGGTGAGCTCGAGCTTTATGGACTAGAGTGAGAAAGGAACGCCACAATAACAGCCTGCAGATGTCGGCTTGATCCAATTCAAACTTCGCACTCTGCAGCCCTTTAGCAACCTCTACATTCCACCCAGCCCTGTCCAGCTCCGAGCCGGGCGTAACCATGGACTCAAAGGCAGGAACTACGGTTTCCACACAGCAGATCGCCTTCGTGTCCTTGTCCTTACCAGGCACGTAGAAGCCCGGCTCGCCATCGGTGGAAGCCAACAAATTTGACTCTGCAAGCTTCATGCGCCTATCTGCAGTGTCACCTAAAACATCTGTTCTGCTCGGGGTCATACCGTTCTTGGTAATGTACGGGTCTCGTGAAACTAAATCGTAACCACACCACTCGTCCCGAGCTTCCGTGACCACGCGAACAACTTCAGTCAATGTAGCCACAAAATCCGTACTGTTGCTGGCCTCTTTCCCTGCAGCATGCATTGCCTGGACTCGCCGTGCCGCTTCGCCCTCCGAAACCATATCCCCGCCAGCGACCGGGGAGATTGAAACTACATCGGGGTCACCTAAACTCATATGGATACAGTGCTTCCTCAATTGCCCACCCGTCATAAATTTATGGAATCTGTAGCCGAACTTGGGATGGATCACTACCCACCGCGTCGCGGAGAATTTTGGGTGCATCCACGCCCTCTTACCCCCTCCCTGACGACTCTTTAAGGCGGCAGTGTCGATTACAGTAATCCTCAGCATTCACATTCTTAGTTAGATGCGCAAAACATGATGAAATGTGTGGGATTCTCTGCAGTACCAGCCTCGAGACTACGGCACGTGTCCTCGGGCTTTTTCCTCCGATCAACGATCACT
>Ga0115004_10004785_pt1 | contig 10773 bp, 9 predicted proteins | sample ArcticOcean_MG_C_10_FD_88737 | JGI IMG/M metagenome (GOLD analysis project Ga0115004, IMG submission 88737) | Marine microbial communities from western Arctic Ocean - ArcticOcean_MG_CB11_90 | ecosystem: Environmental > Aquatic > Marine > Oceanic | place: Arctic Ocean: Canada Basin | collected... | reverse complement strand
ATCTACGTATTCATAATAACCTTCAAGGAAAGCAATTAAGTTAGGAAAGTCTCGCTGAAAATATTCAGGTAGAGTTTCCTTTACTAGGTTTCCATGAAGACTTAATGATCTTCTATTAAATTCTGTAAGAGTTCTCATTTATAGAGCCACGTTTACTGTTTGTCTGTCAACCAATCCAGAAGCAAATGATGCATCATTGTCTAATGATATGACAAAGTTTCTTAATGGTTTAATTACGTTTTCATTAACTGGTGTAGAAGAAAGTTTAATAAATGTATTTCCTGATGTAATTGCTGTAGGATTAAATCCTACCAATTCAATCTTTCCAGTTTTAGGTGTGTATTGGCCAACATTATCAACTAACACATTATTAAGTGTATCTGTAATTTGTAGTTTAGTACTACTTAATGCGTTTTTAATCAATGCAATTTTTCCATTAAAGGTAAAAGTACTTGATGTTACAATCCTGTTGATATCATCGGCGGGTGCTAATGCAACAGGAAAGTTAATTTCATATTGCAATGATGTGTTAAGAGTTGGTTCAAATCTTTGTTGTACTTTAATGCCAACGCTTGAAGAAATAATAGCGCTTGATACAGCATCTACTTTTGTTAACAATGCTGATTTTCTAAATGTCTTACCAAACACACCAAGATTATCTGCAAAGAATTGTCTAACAACCGCACCAACAGCAGCTTCAGTTGATTGTAATGTAACACTTGTTAAGTTCGGATCAAAAGAGAATTCAACAATAGATTCAATAAATGTATCAATAGGATCTACGAATATAGTTCCAATTGAAAGAACCGAAAGGTTATCTGTAAGATTAGAAATGATACTATCTTTAGTAGACACCTTCTCATCATCTGTTGTGCCTGAAGCAAATTTTAATCCTACATAAACATTACCATAATTTGTTGGAACATTATCTTCGCCACCCCATGCAATAGCGTCAGTAACGTTTGCATAGTTCTTTAGGATAATAGCTTTATAATCTTCTGCTGTAACAAGTCTTTGTTGAGATGCGAAAGCAATAGGAGCATTCTGACGAATACTTTCAATTGATTGTTTTACTGCGCCTGAAGAAGATTGAGCAGAAGTAACAACTGTGAGACTATAACTTTCTGAGTTAATAACAAGTTGTGCACTAGGTGTAAATACTTTTGCGCCGTTAGCTTCTAGTCCTACTGTTGATAAGTATTCAATCTGAATAATATTACCTGTTGAAGGTGATTTACCAAACGATACACCATCACCAAAATTTAATTCATAAAAACCATTTGGTGTTTCTGTGATTTGATAAAATTGAGATATTGAACTAACTCTAACTGCTTTAGCTAAAGGTGTGTATGAAGTAAAATCGTCTGTGCTTGAGTTAGCAAATACTTTTACAGTTGCAGTTGACGTATCAATTGTATTATCTGGAATGATATATAATTGTCTTTCTCCGGTTTCACCAACATAAAAAGTTTTAGTTTTTAGCGTACCTTCATAAACAATAATACTTGTTTGGCCATTTGCATTTAAAAATCTATAAAGTCCTGCTCCATCATCAGTAGCAGTAATAGCTTCTAATGATCTAAATGTATATGTTACATCATTAACAGAAGAGGTGAAAGAAGTAAGTGCTGGAAGAGTATACGTATTTGATCTATTTGAAACGCCTGCTAAATTGAGTGAAATATTTATTGTTGCTCTTGATGCACTAATAGATCTAGGTTCATAACCTAATGATATTGCATGAGAAACAACCGAGCTTCTTAACTGCGCCGTATTGAGATACGATTCATTCAATGCAAAGTTTGCGATCAATGCATTATAATGAGTATTGTATGCTAATACATCAAGTATGTTACTAATACCAGAAGCTTCAAAATCATAATCAGCAAACTCAGTTTTAGCTGCTAAATATGTTTTAAGGCTATTCTTAATTGTTGTGAAGTCAAGCTGAGTTGACTCAATATTTGTTGCCATGTTATCTCAACCTCGATAGTGTTGTTTCTACTTCGACTATATCATTTAAATTTTTAACTTGAAAGATGACTTTGACTTTAACTTCATTTCTGTCTATGTTATCGCTAATCTTAACATCCAAAACTTTTGCTCTTTCTTCATAATTATTAATAGCATTTACTACATCATCTCTTAACGTAATACTTGTTGTATCATTTGCAAGCTCAAATAGAATATCATTTAAGTTACCACCAAAATAAGGTTGGAATGGTTTCTCATAATGATTAGTTAATAGCAAATTCTTAACCGATTGTTTCACAGCCGCAGCATCAGTTTTCTTATATAAGTCACCATTAGGCTTTAACTTAAATGTTAAGTCAATGTCTTGGTATGCTTTTGATCTTGTACCAACTAATGTTTGGACTTCTAAAAATCCATCTTCAGCTGATAGCGCTCTACTTGTAGCCATGTAACTTTATTCCTTTAGGTCTATTTATAAAGTTATTTCGATGAATTCTTTATTACTTTGAGTTTTGTTATTGAATCTTGTTTCAATTTCCATCTTATAATTGCCGATATACGTATCTGAAACCAATGGCATTACAACAATTATTTGAGCATTCATCGCACCGCCTGGATCAAACGTATCATAATCCAATATAAGTTTTTCATAATAAAGATTATCTTTAAAGTATAATGCTAAATCATAAGTTTTTTCAATATCAGGCACGCCTTTTAAATTAATCAACTCATAGACAACAGCTCGTCCTGTAGTTTGAAGATCATTAATACTTCCTGGTGTAAGTATTTCACCTGATCCTTTTCTATATAGGCCTTCTACAACTACTAATCTGTGATCTTTAAATTTTCCAGAATCACTAGAAATTAGATTCATTGCTTCGGCCTGAAGATATAATTGTCTCGCAATAATCTGTCTATCTGCAAATGCTTGGATATGATCTAATGTAATCTTATCGCCTTTACCACCTAAGAATTTTGCTAACGTAACTCCTTTAGATAATTTTGTTTTAGAATTAATTTCTGTTTTGTTATTTGGGTTATACACAGGATCAGGAAGAATTGTTTTTGCAACTGGCTTAGGTACAATTTTCTTTGAAGCATCTTTTGGATTTAACTGACCTATAAATTTGCTACCAATAATTTTAGTAGGTTTTTTAGATTCAGTTCTTCCAATAGTTTTAGGTGCTGTTTCGTTAAAGCTTGAATTTAGTTTACCTGCTCCAATCTGTGAACTTGTAAAAACGGGATTTGCAAAGGTAGCATCAGATCTTAACTTGCTTCTAATCTCTCTTGTGTTAAGTGGTTTATTAGTAACGTTATCATTCTTTTCATTATCACTTACTGAATTAAGCAATCCATTACCCGGATCAATTTTAACTGTAGGATAACCAAATGCACCCTTGTTTAAATAACCTGTAAGATTTACTGAAGTTGGCAATGCAGTAGCTTTTGGATCAACTGCTGTTGGAGTACCAACCACTTTCGTACCAGCTGAACCACCCGGTCCTAATGGAGCACTACCAGCTCTTCCAGATTCAGTAGCATTATCAGCATTACCTGTAAGTGATCCAACAAATTCTTTACATGTAACTCTTTCAGTTACAATAGCAGTATTAGTTGAAACAGTATCTGTTGCGGTAATTGAATGGCCTGTGTACATATTATAATTGTACATAACAATGTTCTGTCCACCTATCGTTCCAGTATCACCAAACACTGACATTGATTGCGCAGCAAGATTCATATCAGGAGCTGAACCTAATAATCTTGTTTCAGAAGTTACTTTAGTTTGTCCTGAAGACATTATTGAAGTAGCACCTTCAACAGCATTTCTAAAGTCTCCTTTGACTATATTATTATATCCGCCAAGAGTTGTATGCGCAGTTGTTCCTGTTGTTGTGCTACTTCGATTCCCGTCTACGTTACTTCCAAAGTTACCATGAATTTTATCTCTTACGTTTCCGTCAACTTCTGTAATGATATCACCAGCAACATCAACATTAAAGTTTCCTCCAACATTTAAATTATAATCGCCTGCAACATCAATATCTAAATTTCCATTGTATGTTAATTGTGCATCTCCTTCAACAATAAGTTTATTATCACCTTGCACAATAGTGATATGATTATTGCGTGTTGTAACAAGAATAGTTCCATCCGTTCTCATCTCAACGCCTGCACCAGTTCTATGCCTAATTAAGATTCGTTCTCCAGATGGAGTATCATCTATTTCAATCACATGTCCTGATCGAGATTCGTCAACTTGGTTTAAAGGATATAACGATTGTGGTGGATTATCTAAATCTAAATCAAGATCTAAATTTCCTCCACCTGTATACAAATCATTTCGGGTTACACCACGTGCTGCCTGATTAATATTAGGTCCATAGAAATAATCTGATCTCGGATATTGCCCACTAGGATCATGAAATCCTTTTCTGAAAATACCTTTTGATTCTTCTTTAGCTTTTCCAAGGGTTGCTTCGCGATCTCTTAACTCATCATTTTCTGTGCTCATACCTGAATCCCTTTAGCTATTTGTAATTGTGTCAATGGTGGTTCATGCCCAAAGTTTTGATTCTTCTTACCAAACTTATTAATTACGTATTCTTCTACATCAAATCCTGGATCTGTCTTACCCTTATCATCAGTATCAATATGACCCCACGCTTGAGCTCCTGGATATACTTTATAGAAGTTTCCTAAGAATTGATCAAAGGCTGCAAATTGTTTTTCGTTAATAGATCCTGAATTTATATAGTGATGTCTTTCACGAGTTCCTGACATACAATTATAACCAGCAGCAAAACTAATACCTATGCTTCTATTGTTATGTCCATTGTCTTTTGCATGAGCTCCAACTTTATTAACTGGTCTTCCTCTTTGAATTCTTCCATCTTTTCTAATAACATAATGATAACCACATCCAGAGAATCCACGTTGAGTATGCCATTCATGAACTTCATCTGAGCCAATATCTTGATTTAAGAATGTTCCTGTCCAATGAACAACTACTTCAGTAATCTCACGTGTGACAGATCTTAATTCAGCTTCTAATTCTTCTTCACTTGTGATGTAAGTAAATCCATACTTCTGTGCAGCTGCACTTGGTTTCTTTGGTGGAACATTTTTTATAACTGTAGTAGCACCATTCTCTGAGTTTGTTATTTTTTCTTCACCTGCAGGAGCTGCTTCTGTTTCAGATGTTGATACTGATCTTTGCGCAACAACTTCAGGCGTTGCTCTTATTTCTTCTGGAGATGCAACTACAGTTTCTTCATCTTGCCAAGCATTTTGGCCTGCACCAATTATTTCTTCTTGTCCTAAACCTCCACCAAGATCATCTGTAAGATCCGGCTTTTGAATAGCAGCAGTTACAGATGTTGATAATGAGTTAACTCTTTCCTCGATTTCTGCAAAACTTAATGTTGAACTAGAAGATATAGTTGCTGCAACTTCAGCTTTAGATGTAAGATCATCTAAGGATATTTTATTTGTTAATTTATCTAAATCAAGTTGTGATAATGCGCCATTCACCATATTACTTAAATCGCGTACAACAGATTTATCAATCTTTAATGAGACAGCTTCTAATACATTTGGCGCTCCAGCTCCAAGTTGAGATTTAAATGCTTTTAAGAATGATGCTGCATCTTCTTCTAATGCTTCCCCCATCGCCTTTGCAGCTTCAAGACCTTTTGTCATTGTGTTAGCAAGCTCAGCTTGAAATTCTGGACTAGTTAATTCTTTTAATACACCATTTAATTCAGCTGCGGTTTTAGTTGTTACTGTTACTAAAGAATCTTTAATTGCTCTTGGTGTATTAGAACATGCAACTTCTTTTAAGAATCCATTTGATCCAGCTTCAACAGTACCAGCAATTGCTTCCAATTCTTGTGCAGCTGTTGCTGAAGCTGTTACCATATCTTCTACTAATTCACTTAAACCTGGAACATCTTTTGTCATAAAACAAACAGCATCGCCTGGCGCTAAATCAGTAGGATGATCTGCTGATTGAGAAACTGGTTTAAATCCATTAATTGCATTTAGGTCTCTACCTAATTTACTTTTAGTAGTTGCTTCAAATCTATTTTTAAGAGTTGTTGCTGCTGCTTGATACGCTTGCGATTGAGTTGAAATCGCAACTCTCATTTCGCCTAATGCTTCATTAAGTCTTGAAGTTGTAATCATTTAGTAAACCTCTCAAATATCTCTTTAGATTTTTCTCTTCTAGCAAAAGTCTGAGCATCAGTTGATGTGTTCCAAGTTATGTATTTAGATGCAAATACATCAACAGCAGCAGTCAAAGTTTTAGTTCTTTTAAGTGGGCCGAGTCCAAAGGACGGAAACGTTCTCAATTCATAAAGAACATATTGTAATTGTGCTTCAATTGAAAATTCGCTTATGCCTCTATTGCCTGCAAAATATATTAAACCTTCGTATCTGTTTCCTTCAGTCTCAACGATTGGCCATTGTGCTATTCCAAATGAACCATCTACTTCTAATGTTGGTGACATCTTTGCTGTTGATTGTTCTACCAATCCTGCAATCATTGCAGCTGATTGTTCAGGAGTGAAGTTAGTAGATATAAAGAAGTTAAATGCTTTTTCTGCATTTGTCTTACCAGTTATAAAATTGCTAATTCCTTTAGCTGATGTTTGTAAAGAGTTATCTCCATTTGATAATTGCTGGATTTGCTGAGGTGATGGATCTTCAACAAACGGAACGCTTCCTATAATTAAAGGAATTTGAGATGATCCTCCGTCCATGAAAAAGCCTACAACTCTTGCGCCTTCAATTAATTGTGGCATTTTACCAATACCTGAACTTCCTCCTTCGGTAGGAGATACCATAACTTGAGCCCATGGCAATGAGTCTGAAGGAAGGTCTTCTATATTTTCAGGATGTATTCCATAAATTCTAACTTGAGCTCTTCCTAATTGTAAAGGATCTGCTGTATTAATAACAACACCCATAAACCAACGAAAAGAATCACCATAATATAATTTGTTTATTGTTCTCATACTGGCACCTGGGTCATTCCATCTCTATTAGCAATTTTTAAAATCTTTAATACGCATTCGTATTTAAATTTGCCTTGATCGTTTTTTATCATATGTCTACATGCTTCTATTAAGTACACACCAGATCTCTTACCATCAGGCGTGTTATCAGATATATTTGCTCCAGCTTGCTTTGGATCATTATCTAAAAATTCTAAAGATATTAAGTTTCCAACAGAAACATTTGAATAATTTTTACTTCCAGAATAATACATGTTATATCCAGGAATAATAATTTCCATAGCTGACTTATACATAAACTCTCTTAATGAAAGTGATGTTGCCTTTTGAGCATGAGCTTCTGGAGTTACTGCTTCATGATAAGAAGGCATGTCATTATAAACTTTAGACGTTGCAATTTGAGTTGCTCTAGTTGTGTTATAACTATGAATGTTCTTATCATTGATTTTAAATTCAGTATCGTAATTCGGAGTTGCACCTTTGGTAAATAAATTACTCTTATCTGCTAATTGTCTATAAACGTTGTTAACATCATATTGGTATTTATTATCTTGAAAAGTTGTTGTATCTAGGAATCTGTACTCACCGCTTATCCCTCCGTCATACGCAATATCAACTGTGTTCTCAGTATTTTCTACTGTAAACCTTTTAATGTTATATGCCTGAAGAGTAGGATTTTGTTCTGACATATTTTGTGCAGAACCTTGGTTATAACGATAAGGTTGATTTGCATTCATAGGAACGCCTTCTAACAGGCTTTGCAAATCTAAAAGTCTTATGTTCTCATCACCTAAAGATGACCAAATAAAATAAGGTGTTCCTAAAGCAGATGTACATCTATCAGCTAACCATTTCATTGCAACGAAAGGAGTCCAATTTGGAATGATAACTCTCATAGGTCCTTGAAATAATGTGTCATTAGTTAGAACAATTTTCTTTAAACCAAATGAATCTTTAGCAATCTTTTGAATGATTTCTGCAGGAGTTCCATCATAAACTTTATTAACATTTGTAAGAGCATTGATGTATGAGTCAATGCTATCTAATGAGAACATTAAAACTTCAGATTGATCATTAGCTTTTTGAGAATTCATTAATTCGTTAATTACAAATGTTCTTTTTAATAATGGTTGAACCTCATCAGGTAATCCCATTTCAAAAGTAATGTATTCAGTTCCTTGGAAATCAATAACAGCTAAAAGATTAGCATCATCAACCAACGTGATCTGGCCAGAACAACTAAGCGCATCTAACGCTTCTGAAAATGACATATCAACAATTGAACTAACTACGTCAAATTCGAAGCTGCCTAATCTATCTGAAGTTATGATTGCTGAGACTACTTTATAGTCTTCAGGTGATGATGATCTAATTGCCATTTAGTTTACCATTGCTTGTCTAAATGCTGAATACACTGAATGAATTGTTTCTGGTTTAATAACTTTAATAGATCTTAGTTCCTCATTCTGAGAAACATAATAATCATAAAAAGTAATAGGTGTATATGTTCCTGGATTTCCTACAGCAGGATCAATATCAACATAGCCTAATGTATTTTCATAATGATGAACACTTAAATATTCTTCAACTTCTCCAGTAAGAGTAAGTGATTGAAGACCAATGCCTGTGTCATGAGTAATAGTTTCTGTATTATCAAATTTAGTAGATCCAATGAGTTCAATAACAAGTTGACCTAAGTCTAATCTTCTTTTAATAATTTTACCTGTTGCACCTGAAGTATTACCTGTAATAACAGAACCTACTTTAAACACGCCTGATAGTGATGTAGTTGTAGTTAACACATAACCTGGATGATCTTTCTTTACTTTCTTTAAAAGTTCTTTTGATGTGAGTGGCCAGCCAGTTTCTCTAAGAGAATCGTTCATTAAATAAAAAGTGAAATAGTATGTAGGCTCACCGTATAACTTTTTACTGAGTACGTCTGGTCTATCACCGTCTAATACATTATAGCGTGTATAGAATGCTAAGTCATCTTTTACTGTATCAACAATATCAATATACGCAGCTATGTTTTGTGTTTGAGTACTATACGTTTCGTTTCCAAATTTGTAATCTACAAAAGGAAAGTTTTGAAAATATTGCGTCATGCTTTAATATCCTTGCCAAATATCTGTTTTATCCAGAGCTCTCATTTCAGTAAAGGATAATGAAATATCTGTCTGTTGAAAGTTTCCATCTCTCATCATTGTCATGCTAGAAGGATTAAAACTTGTTTGCATTCCAGTTAGATAACAATCTAAATATTTAAAACCGATTGACTTATCTTTGTAATGAGCACCTATTGAAAATACATTAGGAAATATATAACCTAATGGAATTCCTGTTGCAGCTTCTCTAATCACTTCTGGATATATTTCAGATCTAAACAAATATACAATATCTTTAATTCTTTGAGCTTCAGCAACAGATGTTGGAATCATTGAGAAAGAGAAACTAAATGTTCTAATTCCTACACCTTTAAAAATTGTTCTAGTATTAGGATTTGTTGTAACTCTTGTTGCGCTCTTAATTGCTCCAGCAGCTGTGTCTGAAACTTTACTTGCGATTCCTATAGCTGCAAGCCTTGCAACTTCTGGACTTATGTTACCTGAAAACGCATCAGTAAATCCTGCGATGCCAGCTTTTGCCATAGCACCTACAGCATCCATAGCACTTCCACCATTTTTAACAGCGCCTTCAATTGCTCCACCAATACGACCTAAATCAACACCTTCATATTCTAATGCATCAGAAAATTGAAGTGCAACAGGTAAATATAAATCTATAAAGGAACCATCAATAAGTCTTCTAGGATTCATTACCTTTCCGGAGTTTGAGCCTCTAAGTTGATTACGTGAATTCTTTTGTCCTCTATTTCTTCTATCGCTTGCTGCAGCGTCATCGGCAAAAGAAGATTCAACAGGTGCAGCCGCGTTATCACTAGATGCTGCAGCTTTCTTTGCAGCTACCAAAGATTTAACTGATATTTGTTCAGACTCAATCTTCTTAACTTTAAATCGAATGAATGCTTCATATTGATCTTGGTTATCAATAGGGAACTTAAGTTGTTTCCTATTCTTTCCAAAGTTTTGATCTGCTAAGTTAGGACCGAACCCAGTGCCAAGCAATGATTCAATACCGTTGGTGAAACCACCAATCTTATCATTAACGAATCCCTCAATGTTTCCCGTTACACGAGATTTTAAACTACTTAGGTTTATGTCGGTCACTTTATATCTCCAATAAATAACAATTAATCAGGAATTATTAGTAGTATTTATATGGCTTACAGTGGTAAATATTCAGTTATTAACAAATCAAAATATAAGGGTGATGCCAATGGTGTTATTTATAGGTCGCTGTGGGAGAAGCATACCTTTGCCTGGTGTGATAAGAATCCTAAAATAAAATGGTGGTGTTCTGAAGAAATCGTAGTACCATATTATTGGGAGATAGATAAAAGGTATCATAGGTATTTTGTAGATCTTCAAATTGCCTTTACATCTGGAGATATTGTATTAGTTGAAATAAAACCTAAGCGTCAAACGTTACCTCCGAAAGGAACAAGGAAAACTAAATCATACTTAGGTGAAGCAAGAGAATACGTTAAGAATATGAATAAATGGGAAGCTGCAGAAACATATGCTAAAGATCGCAATTGGCATTTTCAAATCTGGACAGAATTCACATTACAAAAAATGGGTATAATGAAAAAGCAACTGAAACCAATAAAGCCTCTAAAAAGGTTATAAATAGAAGTATGAGTAATATATTT
>Ga0115004_10004781_pt1 | contig 10777 bp, 11 predicted proteins | sample ArcticOcean_MG_C_10_FD_88737 | JGI IMG/M metagenome (GOLD analysis project Ga0115004, IMG submission 88737) | Marine microbial communities from western Arctic Ocean - ArcticOcean_MG_CB11_90 | ecosystem: Environmental > Aquatic > Marine > Oceanic | place: Arctic Ocean: Canada Basin | collected... | reverse complement strand
TTCAGCGTGTTCAATAGACCCTTGTTTAGGTTCTTTTTTTTCAAGGTAATATTGTTCTCTATAAACAAATAGCACAACGTCTGCATCCTGTTCAATAGATCCTGATTCTCTTAAATCTGACAGTTGCGGTATTTTATCATCTCTTTGTTCAACTGCCCTTGATAGCTGAGACAGCGCTACAACAGGCAAGTTAAGTTCTTTCGCAAGTGCTTTTAAACCTTGCGTGATTTCTGATATTTCTTGAACTCTTCCATCCATTCTATTTGAATTTGTTCTCATTAGCTGTATGTAATCAACAACGATCAATTTCAAACCAAACAATCTTTTAATTCTTCTCGCTCTATTGCTTAGTGTCGAAATTGCAATAGCAGGAGTTTCATCAATATAAAGAGGTAGGTCATATATATTTCTTGATGTCTCAATGTAACGATTTAATGTTTCCTCGGTTGCTTTACCAGTTCTTATTTCATGAGAAGAAATTCTAGCTTGTTCAGATAAAATACGTGTAGATAGTTGTTCTGAAGACATTTCCAAAGAAAAAAAAGCAACAGATCCTTTTTCATTATTTTCCTGCATAGTCTTCGCAGCGTGATAAGCAATATTAGTAGCAAGAGCTGTTTTACCCATAGATGGTCTACCGGCTATAATAATAAGATCAGATCTGTGTAAGCCTCCTAATTTTTCATCTAAATCTGTCAAGCCAGTAGGAACTCCCACTATGCCCTGATCACTTTTCATAGCTAATGTGGCCATCTCAATAGTTTGATCAATAGCTTGATTAAACTTTAAAAAAGTTTGCGAAAAATTTCCTCTTTCAGCTAAATCAAATAATGATTTTTCAGCATCTACAATTATATTTTCACCAGTTTTTTCAATTTGATCGTCTTTAGCTTCATCTAAAATACCATCAGAAATAAAAATTAGCTCTCTTTTAACGTACATTTCATGAATTATTTTTGCATAATCTATTGCTTGCTTTGCGGAAGAAGAAAATCTTGTCAATTTGACTAAGTAATCAACTCCACCAACTTCACTTAAACCAGAGTCGTTCTCAAAATAGTTTTTTAAAGTAATAGGGTTAGCTATCATTCCTTTGTTATTTAAGTTCTCAATTACTTCGTAGATTTTTCTATGAATAGGGTCAAAAAATTTTCCAGAATTAACAATATTCGATATTTCATCAATAATATCATTATTAACTAAAACAGAACCAATCAAAGATTGTTCAGCTTCTATATTTGAAGGTAATTTATTTTTTTCTTTGTTGCTAACGCTTAGCTTTATTTTTTCCATAAGAAATATAATAGTTAAAGCTAATTTAATAGAAACTTAAAAGTTACGCACTTTTTTTTCTACCTGTGGAAAAACATAAGTTAAATTGAGTCTATCTTATCAACCTGTAGGTTAACGGTAGCCATAACTTCAGCGTGAAGGTTTATGTTAATTTTATACTCACCAACACGGGTAATTTCTTGTCTTAAATCTATTTGAGAAGGATTAATTTCAACTTTTAATACGTCTTTAAAAACATTTGACACTTCTTTTGGCTTTATAGAACCATAAAGCTCACCATTTTCTTTAGATTCTTTATTAAATTTTAAAGTTTTATTTGAAATTTTATCAGCAATCTCTTTAAATTGTTTTTTCGTTTCATCATTTTTTTTATTTAATTCTGTTTTTTTCTTACTAACAAACTCTATATTTTCTTTACTAGCTCTCAATGCCTTACCTTGTCTTAAGAGGTAATTTCTACCAAAACCATTTTTAACTTCAACTTGATCACCAATCTTTCCAAGCTTCATTATATTTTCTAAAAGTATTATCTGCATAACTAAATTAGTCCTAAAATTTTGGCTTTTTTTATTTCACTCGTTAGCTTTCTTTGTTTGTTCTGAGAAACGGAGGTAATTCTTGAAGGCATAATTTTATCCGTATCAGAAATATATCTTCTTAGTAGCTTTATATTCTTATAGTCAACTGCAGGGGCATCTTTTCCTGATAATGGACACTTTTTTGAAAACCTGGAATCAGATTTTTGAAACAAACTTAGCTTGTTTAAAGGATTCTGAGGTCTCTTGTTAAATTTTTTATTATTTTTTCTTTTCATTAATATCTTTTTCTTTAAAATATTCTGTTTCTGTATCTAGTTTTTTGTATTTTACTGCTAAATGTCGAAGTAAAGAGTTATCAATAACACTGTTTTTTTTTATTTCATCTAAAGTTTTACTTTGTCCTTTAAATTTGTAGTGAATATAGAATCCTTTTTTATAGGCTTTAATTTTTTTTGCAAAACTTAACAGCCCCCATTTTTCTATTTTAATGATTTCACCTTCAGTATTCGCAATAATATCTTTATATTTTTTCTCAATTTTTTCTAATTCTGGCGTAGAAATGTCTTGTTTAGCTATCAATGTATGTTCGTAAAAGCTCATAGTGAGATCATTTATTGTTTATTTATTAAAAGAACGGTTTTATACTATTATAAATACGTCAATTCAATACTAATAATGTTATAAAAACCAATTATACAAATGAAAGCTATATTATTTCCAGGTCAAGGCTCCCAAATAGTAGGTATGGGATGTGAATTTTATAATAATTTTCCAATTGTTAGAAAAATATTCTCAGAAGCCGACGAGGCAGTTAACTTTAAGATATCTAGAATCATACTTGAAGGTCCAGAAGCTGAATTAAAACTTACACAGAACACTCAGCCTTCAATACTTTTAGTTAGTTATGCAATTTTTTCAGTTCTAAAAAATGAATTCAATTTCAATTTAGAAAAAGTGAAATATTTTGCTGGTCATTCATTAGGTGAGTACAGCGCTCTACTCTGCGCTAATTCTCTAACCTTTAAAGATGCTTTACATCTACTCTTTGAGAGAGGAAAATCAATGCAAGAAGCTGTGTCGGTCGGTAAAGGTGGTATGTTAGCTATTATTGGCTCTAATCTGGAAGATATAAATAAATACATATCTCAATTGAGGAGCAAAGGTGTATGTGAAATTGCTAATGATAACGCAGAGGGTCAAATCATTGTAAGTGGAAACATTGAAACCATTGAAGAGTTAAAAAATATTTTAAAAGAAAATAAAAAAAAAAGTATCACACTTCCTGTAAGCGCCCCTTTTCACTGTTCTTTAATGAATCCAGCCGCCATTAAAATGAAAAAAAAAATTGATAATATTAATTTTAAACAACCTGAATATGAAATCATAAGCAACGTTACTTCTATGCCGACAAAAAACCCTCAAGATATTAAAAATTTATTAGTCCAACAAATTTACTCAAAAGTTAAATGGAGAGAAAGCATGCTTTTTATGGCGGATAAAAAAATCAATGATTTTATAGAAATTGGACCAGGTAAGGTTTTAACTGGTTTAGCCAAAAGAATATTACCTAATAGTAATTCCTTTAGTATTAATTCAATTGATGATATTAAAAAGTTAAACAATGAATCTTAAAGATAAAAAAATATTAATCACTGGTGCCACTGGTGGAATTGGCTATAGTTTAGTAAAAAATTTTTTTAAATTAGGGTCTCAGATCATGGCCACTGGAACTAATCAAGATAAACTAGATAAATTAAAAAATGAATTTAACGATATTAACATCAAACAATTTAAATTAAATGAACACTCAAAAATAGAAGAGTTTATAAATTTATGTCACAAGGACCTTGGGGGTCTTGACGTTTTAATCAATAACGCAGGCATAACGCTTGACAATCTTTCCATTAGACTGGCTGAAGAAAATTGGAAAAGGGTAATTGACATCAATCTAACGTCAACTTTTTTGATGTGTAAATACGCCATAAAAAAAATGTTAAAGAATAAATATGGAAAGATTATAAATATTACCTCTATAGTTGGCCATACAGGTAATGTAGGCCAGGCTAATTACGCTGCATCTAAAGCAGGTATAATTGGTTTTTCTAAAAGTTTAGCAATTGAATACGCAAAAAAAAATATAAATGTTAACTGTATTTCCCCGGGTTTCATAAAAACTGAGATGACAGACAAGATTAATGACGAATTTAAGAAGATACTTATAGCTAAAATTCCAAGCGGAGATTTAGGAACCGGACAAGATATCGCTAACTGTGCCTCTTTTTTATCCTCAGATATGTCAGATTACATTACAGGTGAAACAATTCATGTTAATGGTGGGATGTATATGTCTTGACAATTATTTTTAATAATTTAATAACAAATTAAATCACAAATTGAAAAAAGAGGAATTTAAATGTCAGATGTTAGTACGAAAGTTAAAAAAATAGTAGCAGACCACCTTGGTGTGGAAGAGGAAAAAGTTACAAACGAGGCAAGTTTTATAGATGATTTAGGAGCTGATAGTTTAGATACCGTAGAATTAGTTATGGCGTTTGAAGAAGAATTTGGCTCAGAGATATCAGACAGTGAAGCAGAGAAAATATTAACAGTTGGTGATGCAATTAAATTTATTGAAAGCAAATCCACTAATTAACTTTCACTTTAAATCTAAATCAATATGACTTCCAGCAATGGTAGCACAATGGTAGTGTTGTCCTCGCCATCAGGAGCAGGCAAAACTACCTTAACTAAAAAGATACAGCAAAAATATCAAAATTTTAAAATCTCTGTTTCTCACACAACGAGAAAACCTAGGTCTAATGAAGTAGAAGGAATTGATTATTTTTTTGTAAGTCACAACGAATTTAAAAAAAAAATTGCTGAAGGTGGATTTTACGAATATGCCAAAATATTTGATAATTTTTATGGAACATCAAAAAAATCAGTAAGCTCTCTTTTAAAAAATAATAATAATATTTTATTTGATATTGACTGGCAGGGGACGCAACAATTATCTAAGTATAAAGAATTAAAATTAATTAAAATATTTTTAGCACCACCTGATAAAAAAGAATTGAAAAAAAGACTAATTCAACGAAATCAAGATAAGCCCGAGGTAATTGCAAAAAGATTAAAAGCTTACGACAACGACATTGTGCATTGGTCAGACTATGACTATGTTATAATTAATGATAATTTAGATCACTGCTTTATGCAGATTGAAAAAATTATCATAGAAGCAAAAAATAATTAATATTTATAATTTTTTTTCAAAACACTCAGTAATTTTGTAGTATAGTTTCTCAGATATTTGATTAGGGCGTAAACTTAAATCTATTTTAATTTTTTCAGCTACTAATTTTGGTCTATTAAATATTAGTTTAAAAACTTTATTAATCATTTTCCTTTTTTTTGAAAAAAAAGCGTGCGTAATTTTTTCAAGATTAGAAATATTCTGAACTGTAAATTCCTTATTTATAATTGGTTCAAATACTAAAATTGTAGATTTAACTTTTGGAACAGGATAAAAACAATTTTCCGAAACATTAAAACTGTCAACAACTTTTAATCTAGAGTTAGTTAAAACAGCCAGTCTACCAAAAGAGGAAGACTTATGTTTTGCTAGTATTTTATCTGCCACTTCTTTCTGAAACATTAGGATTAATCTTTTATATTTAGGTAGCCATTTATCAAATTTAATTAATTTAGCTAATATTTGAGAAGATATATTGTACGGTAAATTGCCTATTATTATAGAATTGGTTTTAATTTTATCTTCCAGCTGAAATTTTAAAATGTCTTCATTAAAAATTGTTAAATTTTGTTGATTAATAAATTCGCTCCTTAAAAAACTTACTAGTTGACGATCTTTTTCTATTAAAATTAAACTCTTGGGTTTTCTTTCAACAATTTTTTTTGTTAAATTTCCTGTCCCAGGGCCAATTTCAACAATATTATTATTCTTAATGGCAGAGAGGTTTATAATTTTATTTATAACATTATTGTCGATTAAAAAATTTTGTCCTAAAGATTTTTTAGGCTTAATCATTAATATTGTGAAGAAAATTAATCGAACTAATTAAACTTTGAGGATTCCCTTTATTTTTACCAATTATATCTTGAGCAGTGCCATGATCTGGAGATACGCGTAAATAATCTAAACCCAGTGTAATATTTATAGCATCATAACCATAAAGTGCTTTGAAAGGAGCTAATACCTGATCGTGATACATTCCAACAACTATATTATATTTTAACTTTTTTTGATTATTAAAAACAGTGTCTGCAGGGAAAGGTCCCTTTACGTCTACACCCAATTGTTTTAAACCTTGAATAGCAGGTATAATAATTTTGTTCTCAACTGAGTTTTTTCGGTTTTCACTATTATGTGGATTTAGCCCTAGAACAGCAATTATAGGTTTTTTTTTGAAAAGTTTTTTATAATATTTATTTAATAAAAATATTTTTTTTTCAATGAGAGTTCTTTTGATCTTTATTGTAATATTTTTTATTTCCAGATGAGTGGTCAACGGCACAACAGATAATTTTTTATTATAAATTATCATAACTTCTTTTGATTTATTTTTATTAGCTAAATATTCAGTTACCCCTAAATATTTATTAGAAAAAATTTTTTTATCAATAGGAGCATTTACAAAACTATGAATTATTCTGTTAAAAGCCAAATTATGTGCAGTATCTAAGCACTGTAAAACATATTTTTTTGTATCAAGAATATTCACCTTAAATGGAGATTTAAATTTTAAAGGTATGTTCAAAACATTAAGACTATTTATATCCGTAAAATCTTCAATTTTATTAATTTGTAATATTTTGATTTTGCATTTAATTTTTTTTAATTGTTTTTTTAAAATTAAATAATTACCAATAACAAATATTTTTTTTTCTTTTCTTAATTTCTTCCATGTTTTTGCAATAATTTCAGAATTGATACTATTAGGTTCCCCGGCAACTATTGCGATTGACCTTTTCATTGAAAATCAATTATAGTTGTATTTTCTAGGTTAGAAAAATGTGATCTAGAAAACAAATTAAGCTTTTCTTGTTTTTTTTGTGATAAAATTTTTTTTTTTAATTCATCTACGTTATTATTGACGGAGTTATATTTTTTTTTCTCATTTAATTTAATAATAAGTACAGATTTATCAACAAGAATAGGTTTAGATATTTCTTTAACATTAAGTTTTTGAATTTTCTTTAAATAATTTCTAGGCATATAAACATCCTTAACCCAACCAATCAAACCACCATTTTTGGCAGATACTGACTGACTAAATTTTTTAGCAGCAACATCAAAACCTAATTTGTTAACTACTTCTAAGATTTCAATAAGTTTGTTTTTATAATCTTTTGAATTTGTAATTGATATTTCAGACAAATTATATTCATATTTATTTGTATCAATTACTTTTTTAATCTCATTTTCCACTTCAATTATATTAACGTTTATCTGATTAGCATACATCGTAAAAATCAATGTATTCCAAAGTAGTTCAGTTTCTTTATGTGTAACAAATAAATCATAACTTATATTATTTTTTTTGAAAATTTCTTTTAGACCGTTGACATTGGTGTTAAAGCTTTTAGCTGTTTCACTTATATAGCTATTTAAGTCACTTTTATTATAATCTATTATTTCATACTTATTTATTTCATTTCTTTTTATTGAATTATTAATTAAATTTTTTAACGCATAATTTTTGTTACCATTAACAGCAATTTGATTAATTTCTTTTTTTCCTAAAACTAAATTAGTGATTATTTGATTTTTCATATCTATCGACGTAACTATTGTTTCTCCAACTTTTACAACAATATTGCTAATAATTTGAGATCTTGCTTCTAGCATATAAAAATTCTCGAACGAGAGAAAAAAAATTAAACTTATTAAAGTTTTATTCATTATTTTTTAAAACCAGGGGTATTTATTTGAGCAAATGGGATTATTGATATTGTAAACATTAGGGTATTTGCTGGCTCTACATCTCTATCTGCGTAAAACTCTCTTCTATATGCCACTCCTGCTTTAAGACAATCGTTAATATAATTATAGCTTAAATTATAAAATTCTGCAGAACTGGTTAGAAGATTTCTTTTTGTTGAAATATTTAATTCTGTAGAGTTATTAAACTTGTAATCTACACCAGATTGTATGTATTCTTTATTCCCAATATGTTTTTTTTCCTGAAGATAGGCAACGTTAAATTTGGCACTATTGATATTAATATCACTGCTAATTTCGTTATAATTGGTTTCTTTATAATTTTGATCTATTGAAAAATTGTAATTTATATTAATCGTATCATTTATTTTATAAGTAGCCTCACCAACAACATCAGAAAATTTTTGTCCTAAAGAGGTGCTTGATGGCATGTCTTTATTTTCTTGACCACTAATTACCTGTCCAATAGAAAATGTAAAGATTTCGTCGGTTATATTGTTTTGATCGTCAAGTTTATTTTTCTTATACTCAACCCCAATAGATGTGCTAAATCCATTTTCAATAACATCTATCTCGCTAGTCTTCTTTAAATTAAATAAATTTGAGTAATACAGATTTCCCTCGTCAACTTTTCTCATATGTCCAGGTGAGTATCTTAGAAGAACTTTAGGAGTTAAGGTATCAAATATTTTTTTAATAGGGTCACTTTTATACAAACCAAGTTTAGCAAAATAACCAATAACAGTACTTAGCTCAGTATTTGTGTCATCGTTCTTAAAGTCATCTGTATTCTCCGATTCATAATTTACCGTTTTAAGTATGCCTTCAAAATAGTTTTGTATTCCAAATTTATTTAACCATTGATTAGATTTCCACTTTAAATCGTTGACAAAAAAATTTGTTTGTTTATTAGTTTCATAATTACGAACTCTTAAATTTGTAGACAGATCTAAAAATCCATACTTCTCATTGGCCATAATATTTTTTTCAATAGTTAATGGTAAGAGATATTCATGTCTTAAATTGCCATTTTTATTTGTGTCTTCATAATAGCCAGGAGTCAAACCTAAAAAAAAATCATTATTTTGATAGCTAAAATCAATTATATTTTCTAAAATATTTTTATTTTTATCTACGAGAGAGGTATCAATGTCATAAACTTTTAAATAAGTGTCGTTAGTAAGTTTTTCTAAATTTATTTCTAAATCACTTTTTTTATTCTCTGAATCGAATAAATTCATTTTAAAATTTGAAAAAAAATGCGAGCGACTGCCGCTAGTTTTTTTTATATTTTTTTTTTTGTAGCCTTGTGTGTAGCCCGCATCAACAAGTAGAGAAGATTTTTCAAATTTTTGTCTGTACGCTGCGAGAATTAGAGGTTTTTCATCAAGATAAATTTTAGGAGTAAATGTAAGGTCCCGATCATTTGAAATATTCCAAAAATAAGGAACGCCAAATCCGGTGCCAAGAGTACTACTATTTGTTAATAACGGAGCTAAAAGTCCAGATCTTCTTTTAACAGATGGATCAGGATGAGAAAATTTTGGTGAAAAAAATATTGGAAAATCATATATTTTTAAAACTACATTGTCATAGTAAATAGTTTTTTTTGCCAAATCATGCTTAATTTTATTTGACTGTAGTGTCCACGGAGGACATTTTTCATTCTGTCTAGTTTTACAATATGTAACAACTCCTTTTTCGAGTGTGCTTATATTCTCTGAAATTGACATCGTATTAGCAAAAATTCTAGGTTCATTATTTTTATTTGAAGCAATAAAACCCTGATTTAAAAATGCTTTTACGTCAGTACCTATAATTTTTTTTTTATTTTCATCTATATAGATTTGAGAAAAATTATAATTATTATTATTAATATCCAAAACTTTGATATTACCTTTAGAGAAAAAAATGTTTGTTAGTGTTGAATAATCAAACATATCAACAAATATTTTATTTCCCTCTTTGTCTGTAACCTTGGTTTTATAAGAAGACCTTATTATCTTCTTCTTGTTATCCAGTGAAATATCAGAGCCTAAAATCTCATAGCCATTTGATGTTATAATTTTAGTTTCACCTTTAGTTACAATTAATTCGCTCAGTTTATTGTATTCCACGTATTCTGAAAAAATTTTATTACCTTCTTCATCTTGAACGTCAACACTTCCTTCAAAAATTGTAACTTTGTCAATATTATCATATTTGATTTTAATTGAATTAATTTCTAATTCTTTGGCTATTAAGTTTAAATTTAAAAAAGCAAAAATTATGAAAAAGGTATAGAAAATATTATTTTTCATTTATTTGAATAACTCCTATTGAGCAGAATAAACTTATTGCTATTAGTGGCATCCAAACAGACCAAGCCAAACTAATTTTTCCCGTTTGGCCCAAAGCTATAGATAGATCTTTAAAATAAAAAATAACTACGGAAATTAATATAGATAATATTATATAGTAATAATTTTGTTTAGATTTTAACGAACCAATACTAAAAATTGATGCTAAAATAACCATTAAAAATAAAAAAAATGGAAGAGAAATAGACCTATGTATCTGTTCGTTTAATAATTTTTTTGAATAACCAATTGCATTTAAATCTCGATAATTTTTAATTAAATCTACAAAAGATAAAGTATTTAGATTTTTATATAGTGAGTTAATTTTGTCTAAAATTTTATCAGTTTTTAATTTATAAGTTTCAAAATAGTTTGAACTATTATTCTTAAAATCATAAACATAAACATTATTCATTTCCCAAGGATTCTCAGAAATAAGAGCTGATTCAGATTCAATTCTTTGTGTTAATTTGTTGCTGGTATCAAAAATATAAATTGATACATTTTTTAAAATATTTCCTTCTATTTTTTCTGCATTAATAATTTTATAACCAGTATTTTCAACTTCTTTTATCCATACACCATTTTTATTTATCGAAATTAAATGATCTATATCTTTAGCGTATATTGCTTTTTCCGTTTCG
>Ga0115004_10004780_pt1 | contig 10780 bp, 6 predicted proteins | sample ArcticOcean_MG_C_10_FD_88737 | JGI IMG/M metagenome (GOLD analysis project Ga0115004, IMG submission 88737) | Marine microbial communities from western Arctic Ocean - ArcticOcean_MG_CB11_90 | ecosystem: Environmental > Aquatic > Marine > Oceanic | place: Arctic Ocean: Canada Basin | collected... | reverse complement strand
ATTTGCTGATGAGGTATATCGTGAGTTCTGTTATGATGGCGCAATACCACTTTCAGTAATGAATTTGGAAGGGATCGATCAAAATGTAATTATGATAGATTCTGTTTCTAAGCGTTACTCTATGTGTGGGGCACGAATAGGCGCACTTGTTTCTAAGAATAAAAACGTAATGGCAGCAGCGCTTAAATTTGGTCAAGCAAGGTTATCTCCTCCAACAATTGATCAAATTGCAGCAGAAGCAGCATTATCTACACCACAATCTTATTTTGACGATGTAGTAGCTGAATATGTTGAGCGTAGAAACATAACGGTTGAAGGATTAAATAATATTCCAGGTGTATTCTGCCCAAAGCCTAGCGGTGCATTTTACTGTGTGGCTAAATTCCCTGTTGATAATGCTGAAAAGTTTTGCCAATGGTTACTAGAAAGCTTCGAATACGAAGGAAATACAGTAATGATGGCGCCTGCTAATGGGTTTTATTCAACACCAGGTTTAGGAGAACAAGAAGCGCGTATTGCTTACGTTTTAAATCAAGACTCATTAAGAAAATCTGTTAAGTGCTTAGAAGAAGCACTTAAAGTTTACCCAGGGAGGACCGTATAATATTAAAACAACTACTAATGAAAGTGCCATTTTCTGTATATTCATCCTTTACTAAATAAATTTATGGCGGTTTATCTTGATAATGCAGCTACTACACCTATAGCACCTGAAGTTGTAGATGCAATGATTCCTATTTTAAGAGATGGTTTTGGAAACCCATCTTCGACGCATTCGTTCGGAAGAAGATCTAAAGCTCTTATTGAAACTTCCAGGCGTTCTATTGCAAAGCATATAAACTGCCATCCTGCTGAAATAATATTTACATCTGGTGGAACCGAAGCAGACAATATGGCAATAAATTCTTCTGTTCATAAAATGGGAGTTACACACATAATTACATCTGAAATAGAACATCATGCCGTTTTACATAGCACAATTAATATCAAAAATATTGACGGAGTAAAATTATCACATGTAAAAGTAGACACCAATGGAAATATTGACTTAAACGACCTAGAGCGGTTATTGCAAGAAGATGGAAAAGCATTGGTTTCATTGATGCACGCGAATAACGAGATAGCAACATTACTGCCAATTCAACAAGTAAGTATATTGTGCCGACGTTACGGAGCACTGCTCCACTCAGATACTGTTCAAACGATGGGACATTACAAATTTGATTTAAAAGCATTAGATATCGACTATATTACCTGTGCAGCACATAAATTTCACGGACCAAAAGGTTCTGGGTTCTTGTATGTAAACAAAAAAGTAGCAATAGAATCTTTTATTCATGGTGGCTCACAAGAACGTGGATTACGCGGAGGAACGGAGAATGTACCTGGAATTGTTGGACTAGCAAAAGCAATGGACTTGGCTTATGAAAATCTTGAGGCTCACCAAAAACACGTACAGGGATTAAAAAGATATATGATAAACGAATTGAAAGGATTCTTTGATTATGTTGACTTCCATGGAGAAATTGATCCAGAGAAATCATTGTACACAGTATTAAACGTTTGCTTCCCAAAAACAAGCAAGGCAAGCATGTTACTTTTTACGCTTGACCTAAAAGGAGTTGCCGTTTCTGGAGGTTCAGCATGTTCTTCTGGAGCAGCTGTTGGCTCTCATGTTTTAGTTGGTATTGGAGCCGATATGACGCGTCCAAATACACGTTTTTCATTTTCTCGATATACAACAAAAGAAGAAATAGACTTCGCTTTAGAACAAGTTAAGACTGTTTTCGAAAAGACTTTGGTTTAATTTCGTATTTTGCTCTGAATGGCAAAACGCGAGATATTAATTCTAAGTTCATGGTACCCAACAAAAGAACAGCCTTTCCTGGGTAACTTTGTAGTTAGAAATGCGCAATTACTCAGCGAAGCTCATAACATTACCCTAGTTAATACTATCCCTTCAGACAGCGCTACAGAATTGTCGTTAAAAGAAAATAATACACAGGGATACCGTGAAATACAAGTCACTCATCCACGTGGGGGAAATCTCTACAGCAAAAAACGCTGGCAAAAAAAAGCCTTGAAACGAACCTTCTTAGAAACAGATAACTTTGATTTAATAATCGGACATGTATTATTGCCAAAAGCATTGCAATTTGTAGTCACTAAGAATAATTTTAATGCGCCACTTATTTTAATAGAACATGGGTCTTATTACCGCCCAGAGTTCCGACATAAATGGAATCGTTTGCATGAGTTTATATTACAATATACCCGTAAACATTTCAATGAGGTGGTTGCTGTTTCTCCATTTTTAAAGCAAGATATGAAAGCTGACTTCCCACAACATGAAATCAATGTTATTGGAAATCATATCGATACAGAAATGTTTAGCCCTGGTAAAGAAAAATCAAATTCCCACACTGCGTTTTTGCATATTTCAACCTTAGATCCATCGACGAAAAATCCACAAGGAATAATCGACGCATGCGAATTGTTAAAACAAACGGAAAACAATTTCCATCTGACTATCATTTGCGATGAAGACTATTCTGCATGGCAAAAAGAGGTAGTATCAAAAGGTCTAAGTGAGCACATAAGTTTTGAAGGACCAATAGCACCCCAACACTTAGTTTCTTTTTATCAAAAAGCAGACGCGTTCGTTTTGAACTCAAGCTATGAGTCATTCTCTATTGTCCTTGCTGAAGCCTGGTCTACAGGATTGCCCGTCATCTCTACCTCGGTTGGAATTGCTCATGAAATAGGCCCAACACTGGGTATTCAAACTGAACAAAATAATCCAAAATCATTAAAAATCGCAATGAAGGCGATGATGGAAAATAAAACCAATTATTCACAAGATCTCCTTCGTGAAAAAGCAATGCAGTATAGCGAACTAGTTATTTTAGAACAATGGATACAACTAATCAACAAACATGTTAAGTAAGCAAATCGCATTCGATGCCGTTCGAAAAGAACTTAATGGACGCACCTCTAGAATTCAAGTAGCGTTCGATGATTTAAAAAATGCCTTAAACTCAGAGTCGAAAAGTACTGCTGGCGACAAACACGAAACAGGGCGTGCAATGGCACAGTTGGAACAAGAAAAACTATCTAATCAGCTGGTACAAGTAGTTAATTTAAAGGAAGCATTAAGCAAGGTAGACCCCAACGAATACCATAAAGTTGTGCAGTACGGAAGCTTGATAAACACAAGTAATGGAACCTTTTTCTTCTCTGTAGGACTTGGTAAATTAGACATTAATGGCTACGATGTGTTTTGTATAACCGCCACTACTCCACTCGGACAACTATTAATAGGAAAGCGCAAAGGTGATAGTATAAAAATGAATGGAAAATCAATGAAAATTTTAGCTATTCTTTAACCTTTGGAACCTCATTAAAAAATTATCGATAAAAGAAATGATCTAATCCCTTATTAATTAAATCTCTCATGTTTCACATTTCCCCTAAGTTATTGAGGAATTAATAATATATCAAACACATCATATACGATTAAAAATGGCTTGTCATAGCTATGTTTTCTTAAAAAGAATTCAGTAAACGCCTTGGAATACTTTTAAAAAAAATCTAATTAATGTATATTGCCAGGCTATCTAAAGATGAAAGTTATGAGAGAGAATAAAATGCTAAGTTATATTAAAGATGTATTAGAAAATATACCAACTGAATGGTTGAACTTAACAACACATCGACTAGACGTTTACGATGAAAAATCAGCCAAAATTAAATTCTTAGAACAATTTGAAACCTTATTTAATAACACTAATTCTGAACTATCCGCACTGAGTGAATTACCTACTGCTTTCGATTATATTCGATTAGGTCATCCATTATCTTGTTTACTAGAGTGGACAATTGCTAACTTAAACAATATAGAGCCAAATAATGTGATAAGTTTTTCATCAAAGACGGTTCCTGTTTTGGCAATTCTAAGAAAGAATTTATTAGATAATGAGAACACTCAAATCATTTATAAAGGTGAATTACCAGATTTTTTTGATGTTGATGTACTTCGTTTGATTTATGGTTATAAGTTTGATTTAAAGAAGATTGAGAAAACAGAAGATATTCCCGTCTATAGCGGAAGGAACATTTTCATTACGCAACAAGATGAAATATCCAATTTCGATCTTACTCCAAATATTGACTTTCTAGTCAGTATTCATTCTCATCTGGGCAGTGTTTTATTAGTAAATGGTAAGCAAAACGAAAGCTACATATCAGAAATACAGCATGTCAGAAGAAGAGAGACAATTGCAATGACACCAGCCAATTCTCTAGCTGCCTTAAAATTCATACTAGATAAGACTTCCTTTGATAAGACAAGTAATATCGAGAAAGACAAAACACTCGTTTTAGATTCAATAAAAGAGATTACGGGTACAAAGACAAATGCACTAGTTGCTTCTAGCGGGCTATCTATTCAATATGCTATTTTGATGGGGTTAATTCACGATGCTCTAGAGAAACATAAAGGAAAGGCGATAAAGATTATTGTTCCTCCAAATTGTTATGGCGGCACAAATGACCAAGCCAGACGAGTTGCCGCTTGCATTGATAATGTTGAAGTGTTGGATTTACCAGTTGATGGCGGTAAAGATATGGTTCAAAGTATTGATCTAGTTTTAGAGAAAATTGCTATCGAAGATGCTATACCATACATAATTGCAGAAATACCAACAAACCCTAGGGTTGAAGTGCCCGATCTTATAAAATTAAAAGATGTTTTAAATGTAATCCGAAAAACTGCAACAGGGAAAATTGCTATTGACCCAGTTTTTATTTTAGATCAAACATTTTGTCCTAATATATACTTTTTAGGCGAAGGAGAAATGTTATCAACTGTTAGAGCCATTTCATATGCTAGCGGATCAAAGTTTCCAAGTGGTGGACTCTGCACTGCAGGCTATTGCGTGGCAAATGGGAAATCTGAAGCTTTGATGGCAAAAATAAAATTACACCTAAGGCTTTGTGATAATGAAGCCACTACTCTTCAAATGAAGATATTGGCAAAGCAATTACCATCAATGAAACAAAGAATTCATGATGCTTATAAAAACACACGTGAATTTGTCAATTTTATTAACGACACTTTGCCAGCAGCGAAAATTAATTTTGTTTCAGAAGAATTGGCCCATAAAGGTTTTACTCCATCAGTATTTTCATTAGACCTTCCTACTAAAGGGAATACTGATGAAGAAAAAGAATCTTATAAAAGAGCATTAAATCATAAATTAATCAATTTAATGATTACAGAAATCCCCAATGAGAGCAAGTATTGTGTGAGTTATGGACAATTAAATGGATGTTATTGGACGATACCCGCAACATCTACCCAAGGAACGACGAAAGAGGGTGATAAAGATTATATTGCCCGTGTAGCACTTTCTCCTAATATGAACCTTGAACTTCATAAAAAAGTCTTTTTAGATTTTGCTAAACAAATTTAATTTTGATGGAAAAGTTATTAAAAGGTCAATATAATCTCCGATACTTAGGTCTAGCAATAACAAAATCAGGTCAAAAGTAAAGGAAAAAAGAATATTTAGATCTGGAGTTTTATCGCAGATTGATGAAAGTGACTTCTCGATATTAAAGAATTTAAATGTGGGGGGATATTATTGATCTAAGAATCTAATATCAAAAAAAATCCTTCAAGAAGAGTCTGATTTGTTTTTTTTAACCAAAAAAATTGTGCTGTTGGTTTATAATGATTTATAAAATGTACTTCTATTGATAAATAAATCGTAAAATATTAGAGTCTGTTTTACTCAAAAAATGAGTTTCAAAGAAGTTTATTATAGCCACCCATACCCCTATATATGAGCAAGCTTATGAAGGGATAATTGTGAGTCATGGTTCAGTAGTAGCTAGAGAGTATGGAATCTCTATCGATTGTAAATATGCAAGGAGCAATGATGAAATTTACAGAAAATAACGCGATAGAAATCAATACGGATTTATTAAGACAGTTTAAGTTGAAAACAAGCAGCTCCAAAAAGTACAATCGTAGCCTTATTCTAATTATTTAGAAAAATTCACTACATTAAGAAATATGAAACAATTTACTCTCTCCCTCTTTCTCTTATTTAGTATTACATTATTTTCTCAAAACTTTGACTGGCTGATTACAGCAGGTGGAGAACTGCCTGACAAAGGAACAACAGTAGCCCATGATGACTTGGGAAACACTTATATTACAGGGTATTATAATGAAGAAGCTGAATTTGGAATAATCCAAACTGGGTTTTCATTTTCAAGTAGTAAAGAAGTTTTCGTGGCAAAAATTGACCCCGATGGAAATTATCTATGGGTAAGAAACGGTTTAAACTATTACGATGACCGTGGATTAGGACTTTGCCTCGACCCTAACGGGAACGCCTATGTTACTGGCACATGTTGGGGAGGGCTTGAATTCGGACCGCTTAATGTTTATAATAGCACCAGTTATACAGATCAAATTTTTGTTACTAAAATTGATCCCGATGGTAATGTAATATGGATGAAGAACGCAGGTGTCGACAATAATGGTGGATTTCCATATAGTGATGATCACGGATTAGACCTAGCTTCCGACAGTCAAGGTAATATTTTTGTTACTGGATTCCTTTCAAATACAAATGACTATAATACACCTGCAACTTTTGACGCAATTGAAATTGACATGGGTGCAGAGGATACACTTGCATTTTTGGCCAAATTAGATAATGACGGAAATTGGCAATGGGTAGAGACCTTTCAAGGTATTGTTGACCATAGAGATAATGGCATAACAGTCGATGATGAAGATAATGTTTATGTAGTGGGTGGTTTTACTGATTCGAAATTTTTTGGGACGGAGATAATTACAAGTGATGGATCAATAGATATTTACGTAGTGAAATATGATAATAACGGAAGTTTTCAATGGGTAACACAAGCCGGAAGCACTCTAAAAGATAGGGCTAACGCAATTGTTGATGGTCATGATGGCTATATGTATGTCGCTGGTGAATTTAGAGATGAGTGCTACTTCGGGCCTCAATTTCTTAACAACTATGGAAACGCCAGTAAACGTGATATATTTGTTGCCAAAATAAATAAAGATGGTTCTTGGACATGGGCAAGGAAAGCAGGGTCAAGTAAAGGAAGTGATCGCGCAAATTCAATAACCTCTAATAACAATGGAAACATATTCGTTACAGGGCAGTTTAGTAGTGACGCAAGTTTTGGAGATAATGAAATCGATTCTAGTGGAGATAGTATTCAAGTTTTTATTGCAGCAATAGACACACTAGGTGAATGGCGTTGGGTAAAACAAGGTGGAGGGCCTAGTTTTGATCGTGGAAATGGCATAACATGCGATAACGATTGTAATCTTTGGGTCGTAGGTTATTTTGAAGATGAACTTACATTAGAAACAGTAAACGCCGCACCATTTAAAGGAAAAGACATCTTCACCGTTAAAATGTCTGATGTATGCTTTGATTACACAGTGCCACCACCAATATCACCCGAGTTACCGGAAACATGTATCCTTGATGTTCCGAACGTTTTCACACCGAATAATGATGGCTTAAACGAATTTATAACTTTTTCAACATCGTGTAATGTGCCAATAGAAATAAAGGTGCTAAATCGATGGGGACAAATAGTATACGAAGATAATAGTGCAGCAGCTCAATGGAATGGAATTTCAACATCAGGAGAACCTCTTTTAGAAGGAACCTACTTTTACTCTGTCACTGCATCTTTTAAGGATAATACCCAAGAAATTCATGGCTTTATCAATTTAATTCGCTAAAATAAAATTCAAATGATACTGCTGAATAATAGTTATTAATGTATTTTCAGGTCAGATGAGTTCATTAAAAACTCATTTACTTCAAATTCATTAAGTTCTCTACTCCGGGGAAACGTTCTACAGTAAATCCTTCAGCAAAATTCGCACCTATAGGTCTACCAAATTGTATCATGCGTGATGTTATAAAATCAAAAAAATATTCACCTGAAATTGGTGTTTGTGGCTCTTTTGATTCAGGATCGAAGAACTGCGTCTTAAATGTTTTAATAACTTCCATTTTACGATCAACATACGATGATATATCAACAACAAAATCTGGTTTAATGTAATAGTCTTGAATATAATGGTAAACTGCTTTAGGACGAGTTGCAACTTGAGTATCATTATCCCACATTGTTTCAAACTTACGAAGACCTGATAAAAAACAGGCTTCAGAAACTAACTGCCCGGCTCTTGCATGATCTGGATGACGATCACTGATTGCATTTGCCAAAACAACAGAAGGTTGAAATCTTCTTATTTGTTCAACAATTAAACGCTTGTTCTCTTTATTTATTTCAAAAAAAACATCCGCTAGTTTTAAATTAACACGTGCATGAACCCCAAGTAAATTCGACGAAGCTTCAGCTTCAGCGTAACGTGTCTCAATAGTTCCGCGTGAACCCATTTCACCTTGAGTTAAATCAATAATTCCAACTTTTAATCCGGCATCAATATGTTTCATTATCGTTCCAGAACATGATAACTCTGCATCATCTGGATGCGCAGAAAAAACAAGTATATCTAACTTTTCAATCATACCTCTTCTAATTCTTTTTTCTTCATGTCCTTGTATTGACCGTTTCTAATAGCAGCAATAATAGTAAAGACTACAAAAATGATTATTGTAATGATTATTGAGTTTGGGATTTCACCTAAACCCTCACCTTGTGCATAGGAGTGTAATCCTACTAAATAGAAGTTTACTCCAAAGAAGGTAAAGATAATTGATGAATATCCCCAAAAACTTACCGTATTAAATAAAAACTTACTCTTCAATCCTGGAATATATCTCAAGTGTAAAATCACCGCATAGACCAAAACAGCAACAAGTGCCCATGTTTCTTTTGGATCCCACCCCCAATATCTACCCCAAGATTCATTGGCCCAAATACCTCCAAGAAATGTTCCTATTGCTAACATAAAGACACCAATAGTCATAGTCATTTCAGTTACATATGTCAATTCGTTTATGTTCATTGTAATTACCTTTCCATTCTTCTTTGTACGGAAGACGTATAACACCAAATTCAATAATCCAAGAATACATGCAATTCCTAATGGCCCATAAGAACCTGTAATAATTGCTACATGAATCATTAACCAATATGATTTTAATACCGGTTGCAATGGTGTAATTTCTGGATCCATTAAATTCATCTCTGTAACAAAAATCATTAATCCTGCTAAAATTGCAGTTCCTGCTATAATCGCAGCATTTTTCTTAGAGAAAATCAATCCGAAGAGCATTGAAACCCATGCAATGAAAATTACAGCTTCATAGCCATTACTCCAAGGAGCATGTCCTGAAATGAACCAGCGCATGTATACACCATACCCGTGATATAAGAATATCACACAAATCAATGCTGTTAAAGCAATAGTAACCGATCTAAATTTTTTCTCTGACTTTTTTGTTGGCGAAACAAAAATCTTAACAAAAAACAAGATCAACATCGCTAATCCTAGTATCAAATATGAACTATATGAGTTTTTAAAAACATTCATTTTATTGTAGCTCACCTCCATTCTAACTTGCCTTTCCGAAGGTATAACTCCTGATGCTAATTCTTTTTGGAATTTCTTTAATTGATTCAAGTAATCTGTTGCCTTACCAAAACTACCTTCTTTAGCACCTTCATCCAAACTAGACAAATAGCGTAATGCTAAACTTGAAGAAAGTGAATCCTTCTGCATCAAAGCCATATTCATTGGGACGTACCATGTATTACTAGGGTCTTTTGCTAACGGTAAAATCTTTATGTAACTCCAGCTGAAGATGGCCTGAACTACTTGATATCTTTCTACCAGTTTAATCAATCGCTTTTCATATTCACCTCTCTGGGATTCTAGCATTTGGTGCGCTACAGAATATTCAGCTGCGAACTTGAATTCGCCTTGATCGTTTGTTAAATCAGCATATGAAATCAAGTTAGACGCCATATCTAAATCTTTTCGTAATGACGACTTACCTGAAACATAAATCATTGGAATTTTAGACCAATATGCAGGGTACATGTGCATGCTCATTACTGTTTGAACCGCATTGTATTCTTCGTAAGTACTACTTCTTGAAATTTTACGTAAGATTTGATCTGTCAATGTATGCATTGGTGCTATCCTTCCTTGGAAATCTTGAACTAATAATGTTTCAAACTCTACTGAGTGCTCTTTTGACATAAAACGAATAACCGCCTCTGATTTTATTTCATCAGTATCCTGCACTTTACTTATTGTATGATTATGTCCCGAATGATCTTCAGCCTGTTCTATTTCATTATAATGTCCTTCACCTGGGGCATGATTATGCCCCTCATGGCCTTCTTGTGCATAAACACCTGTCAACATGATCAATAGTGCAATCACAGAAATCATTTTCTCACGTTTCATACGTGACTTTTTGATTTTCTGATTTAAGTCTTTAAAGCGACCATTTGGTGAAATTAGTGCTAAAATCATTCCAATCCCCATCATTAAATATCCTAAATATGAAATATTAGTTCCCCACCAATCATGACTTACACTTAAACGTGTCCCACCTTCATCTGGATCATAACTCGATTGGAAAAATCGATATCCTCTATAATTCATTACATTATTCATAAAAATACGTTGCTCTCTTGTATAGCCAAGTTCTTCATCAATAATAGTTACCTCACTTGCAAAAGAAGATGGTGAATCCGAACCAGGGTATTTATCTAATTGAAAATCTCT
>Ga0115004_10004776_pt1 | contig 10781 bp, 9 predicted proteins | sample ArcticOcean_MG_C_10_FD_88737 | JGI IMG/M metagenome (GOLD analysis project Ga0115004, IMG submission 88737) | Marine microbial communities from western Arctic Ocean - ArcticOcean_MG_CB11_90 | ecosystem: Environmental > Aquatic > Marine > Oceanic | place: Arctic Ocean: Canada Basin | collected... | reverse complement strand
TGTTTTACTAATAATAAATATGTATGGTTGCTTAACAGATATCAATGATATAGTCAATTAATTAACAACGTGTAAAGAAGTGAAGCTAAAGATACGATACGGATACGATCTTAAGTTAGAGGGTGAAGAGGTTTAGGGTATCTACCCAGAATTTTACAAGAAGTTGTAGAGAGAGAGAGAGAGTGTTTTACATTTTCCGCGTGAACGCGTTCGGGGAGAACTTGAAAGGACCATCTTCAGTGGGCCACTGCGAAGCGACGTCGCTTACGGTTTCGGCTATGGTACAATTCGGACCTTTAATACCTTTCCAGCACTTCTCCGAGGCGTGGACGACGCCTAGGATAACGGTATCGGAGAACGTCGCGGAAGCGTAGTTATCGAACACTAACGTATGCGATTGACCGCCATCGATGAAGGTTTTACACATCGTCGTTGAGGAAGTGTCCCATGACCATACGCCTCCGATGTTGTTTGTGATCTGTGCATCCGTGATTAAGCATCGAGCGTTGTTTGAGATGTCGATCGCCGGAGCCTTGTTATCGCGTATGATCGTTTGATGTACGAAACATTCAGAGTCTTGCATGCATACTATGCCTTCTTCGCCGCAGTTTTCGATGACTGAGTTTCTTATTGTACACTGCGCGGTGTCGTTGATTTTGATTCCAGCCTGTTCAGCGCCGTGGATTCGGCAATCGATTAACTCGACTTCTGCGGAGCGCGAAAGTCTTATCGCGTTGTTCTTACCAGTAACGTTGCAGTTCCGAAACGTCGCTTTTGATTTGTCCGTGCAAACGATACCGTCGCATCCAGTGCAAGTGAATGAACACGTTTCAATTAAGCATTCGAATGCGTTTTTGTTCGTTGGATTTCCCTTTTCGACTTGAGAGACTCTTAAGGACTCGGCGAAACCAGAGAAATCGAAATCGACGTTTGAGACGACGCTCGAACGCGTGATCCTAAACGTCGGTGAATTCGCGCGCATATCAATCGTTGCCTCTTTTAAACACCCTTCGCCCTTAATCCAAACACGTTTTGTCACGTCGACTGTATGCCCTGAACCGTTGTGTATGCCTCGGAGTAACAAAATTTTATCGCCGTCGCTCGCGATATCAATCGCTTGTCTCAAACTCCTCGCGTGTATAACAGTTTTTCTATCAATTTCTGCTTTTCGTCTAGCTTCGGCCATTAAACCATCTTCTTTGCCCCATCTCTCGGCGTGTAATGGTACGCCGTCTGCATCAGTGACATCGAACTCGGCGTTCGATGGAGCCTCTTTCCCTAACCAAGCGTCTTCGCCGCCGCTTCGGACGTAAATAACTCTCCCATCGAAACCGGCGGTTGAGCCGTGCTTTGCTGCTTTTATTGCAACGATATCTAAAAAATCTTTAAAAGGCTGCGATGACGATCCTCGTTCGTTCTTTGTTAAATCCTCACCAACTCTTAAAGAAGATACGGCCAAAGTCCACGCCGAGAGCGCCGTATACGCCTCAGCCGCTCGAAAACGCGCTTTCGACCACGTCGGTGCCAACTTCGTCGCCTTCAAAGCATCCTCTAAAGCGCCAAGAAAATCTTCGTCTCTCAATTTCGCTTTCGATCTATTGCATAAAGTCACGACGACGATGAGATCCTCTTCTGATAATTCCACGGCTTGGTAATTCACGCATTGCTCGCCGCCGTCGTCCGCCTCGTTCGTACGATTTTGTGTCGTCGTCTTTGTATTACTATTATTATTAAATTGATTCAACACCTCGTCATACATTGCAACCGCCATTTTCAAATCGCTCGATCTCAACATCGCGTTCGCCTTCTCTCTCACCGCATTCGCTGGATGTTCTGACTTCAAATCCTTCAATCGCATATCAGGCGTGATCATTTTTTGCCTCTGAAACACGTCCACTAATTGGTTCGAGATCTCCTCGGCTTCGACGTCTTCCTTTGAAACGATTTCATCGCCGTTAGGTCTCTTCGGAACCGACGTAAACGCTTCTTCTGGAAGCGCGTCTTCATACGCGTTCGTTATTTCCACCGTCGCCTCTTTCCTCTTCCGTTCCAAGTGCGCTCGATCTTTTTCGCTCTGGATTAATTTCGAAGACAGATCTCTTCTTTCGATCTGTTTGACTTCCTCGCGCGCTTTCAACGTCTTCTTGATCAAATCGAGTCTCGCTTGGACGTCTGGGCCTTGACCGGTCGCGTTCCATCGCTTTTGTAATCGGTCTTCGATCTTTGATACCATTTCTTTCTCTTCTCTTCTCTTCTCTTCTCTCGCTTTGTTCGTTCGTTTGAAGTTTAATTCGTTTTCGCTCGTTTATTAAATATGCGTTTTTTTTTTAAGTTCTGTGCAAAAAAGGTCTCGTTTGTCTCTTCAAAATTGATTTTACGAGGTTGTTTTTTTCCGAGATATACGCGTTCGTTCGTAAATGAACGCTCGTCGACATCGAAGGGAAGAAAACGAGAAGCGAGCGCGAGCGAAGGAGGACGATTTATTAAAAGGCGATGATGAAGACGACGACGAAGAAGACGACGTCGTAGGATTCGCTCGGTCAACGACGATGATCTCGAGATCTCGAAGACGATTAGTCTTTTCAGATTCGGATGAAGATATAGAGGCATTCGAGCGCGAGACTGCGCGAATGGAAAAACGGGTGCCAAAGAAAAAAGCGCGCGAGAGTTCTTCGTTAATCGAAATCGAAACGCCGTTGAAAGCGCGCGAACCATCGAAAAGATTGGAGGAGAGTTCCAGGAGTAGGCAGAAGATCAAACGAAAAATGAATAAAAAATTCCTGAAGTTAAAATCGAAACAGTTCGAGAGCGACTCGTCCGATATCGAAATGTGCGATGATTTGAGCGATGATGATGAAAGTGACGACGATGAAGAGGAAAGTGATGATGATTATAAAGTTGAAGTTGATACACGCAAAGTTTTAGTTGACGATATCGAGGAGTTCAAGACGGGATTTGCACCCGAGTTTGATACGATTGACGACAGGCGGGGGAAGAGCAAAACAAAACGTCGTTTGATTCAGCGTCTAATAAGAATCGTGGCATCATCCAAAGTTGATTTACCTGAGATTTTCCAGTTTCTTTTAAATGTGTACTGTGCAAATGGTTATATTCTCAGCGATCAAGTAATCGCTGATGCTCTGCGAAGCGCTTTTAAGAGAGGGAATGCAAACGTGATCCAGGGAATTAAACAGTTCGTTGGCGAGGATCGATGGTGTCCTGAGAAACGTAACGAACCATGGCCTCGTGATTCGAAAAATAGAACGTTTCTTCATATCGCGGTTTTAAACGAAAACAACAGTCTCAGAGTTGTTTTGCTTGCTTTAGAAGCATCCATCGATGAAATTCGAGGAAGAGATGAACACGGAGAAACGGCCTTGATGAAGGCATGCAAAAGAAATAAAGGAGCGCTTAAAATCGTGAAAGAAATCGTGCAAGTGGGTAAATATACAGCTTTTGATTTGTTCAGAGACGAAAAGGATAACGATGGTGCGAATGTCTTTCATCACGCGGCCGCTTCCGGTCATGTCGACGTCCTGAAACATCTTTTATCGTGCATAAGTCCGTTGACGTTTGAGTCAGCTTTGCTTTCGATAGACAAAGAAGGAAAGACGCCCGCGCACTATGCAGGTGAAATGAATCAGAAAGAAGTACTCGAGTACTTATACGACGATAAAGACAATAGTCGCGTTAAACTTTCTACGGTACAAGATTCTTTTGGGTACGTTCCGGCTGTAGCCGAAGATCATTGCCCAGTATGTTTCAGAGATGTCGAGAAAATAGGAATGGGGGACAACAGTGAACGCGTTTATTTTGAATGCGGTCACGGCTTTTGTGTTATGTGCTTGTTAAACGCGAGTTTCTTTCAAGGTGGTGAAAAATGTCTCATATGTCGGAAGATGCTCACGAAAGAAGAAAGTTCCGCGTTACAAACATTGAGAGAAAACGGAGGTTTAAACTCGCCACAGAAAAGGATCAATGAGAGGGAACTTAGTCTAATACGCGAAGCGGTTACAATCGTACAATCGAGAAACATAGTTCCAAAATCCAAATTAACAAGTGCAATAAAAGGCTCGAAAAATACCTATGCGACGCGAACTGGAGGTTTCCGTGGAACTGATTATTAACTAATTAATTGTTTATTTCTAATAACAAAAATGCGTTGATGTACCAAAATTTTATTATATATCGCGCGAATGAATCTTTCTTTTTGCTTTTCTTTTCATCGCGTTCACTCTCAAATTTCGGCACAGCAATGAACTATCTTGTGCGTTTGTTTCTTTCTACACGCTATTTACTTAAATCCCTAACGCCTTTTTCAAATCAGATTCCAAACCTTGGTCGAGCGGGTCGCGCGGAGAATATCGCTTGATAACTTTCCCATCGCGTCCTACTAGGAACTTTGTATAGTTCCACGGAATATCGCCCCCTCCCGTTTCTTTTTTCAAATATTGATACAAAGGCGAAGCCGGACCGATTGCGATTACGTCATCAATTAAAGGAGCCATTAAAGAAGCATCTGGATCATCCTTATATTCTTCCCAGGCAACGGGGTCAACTACTTTACACCTCGTCCCTTTATCTTTCACGGCGACTTCGTCAAAGATTTGAAACCCTTCGTTCTCAATCTTAAACTTCTCCTTCGCCCTCTTTCGCTCGCCGGCGCTCCCTAACGGTCCTTGGCATCCAAACTGATTCACTGGAAAGCCAATGATCTCAAATCCATCCTTATTATATTTCTCAAACATCTGTCTCAACGAAGGGTAGTTCGAGTTCGCGAGAGGTCACTCCGACGCGACGTTCACTACGACGGTTACTTTCCCTCTATACTTACTCAACGAAACATCCTCACCATACTGTTTCACGACGAAATCATAAACGCTTTCTTCTTCGTTACTAGCAAACGCTGATCGCGCCCTTTGTCCCGTCATTAACGATACTAACACCTGCGCCGCTACACTCGCACCGATCGTTCTCTTACTCACTTTAATCCGATCCTCATCAGCTTTGTTAAATTCTAATTCTGCTCCAGAGTTAGTTACGAAACAGATCCTCCTGTTCTTCATCAACGGCTTCATGGAACACTTCCAGGACTTCTTATGCGTTGCATTAAATATCGCACTCGACCGCGATTTGGCGATCATCAGTACCTCGCACTTCTGCTGCTGCGTCTTCATCAGCAACATCGTTTATAAATCGTTATCGGCGTGATTTAATCGTGTTCATTAATTGAATTTCTCCCGCATTTGAGTAAAACACGATATTATCCATTTTTATCCATTCCGTCATTAGTAGAAACACGCGCGAGAGGACAATAAAAGCAAACGCGAGAGAGAGTAAGTAAAACGGAAACATAACGACGAAAGAACGATCGCGCTGAAAAAACAATCATTGATACAATTTTAGTGAGTCATAATCGAACGTACGTTCGCGCGTTGATTGAAGAAGAAGAAGACGCGGTCGATACGCATTTACTACTGATTCAGATTTATATATCTGCTGGTAAGTTTGTTAAAAAGGATGCCGTTCTCGACACTGCTCGGGGAAGATGGATTGCCACCGAGAGCGAATACGAAAAACGAAGAAGAAGAAGAAGAAGAAGAAGACCGCGCGTATGATTATGCGTGCGATGAGCTCTTGAAGTCCGGCGCTCTATCACCTATAAATGACTCGTTTTTAGATGCCTCGCAGGAGCTCGAACGAGGTCGGTCCAGGGACGAGTTGGCGGATTTCATCGCCGAAGAGTTACAGCAAGGGAATAATAATAACGCGAGGACGAGGAAGATTAATGCCGATGATTGCGATGACGACGATGATGATGGTGATGATGCGTATTCAGGTGGTACTGTTCCATCGACGTCGAAGAGGTCCAATCAAAGCAATAGCTCGAATGGGATAAAAAAAGGGAACGAAAGTAGGAAACGCTCGAGCGATAATACGAACGACAAAGGCGGCGTAGGATCGAGATTAAGTAACGATTCGCAAAGGTCTCATAGTAACGACTCAAACGTCGGTTCTACAAAAGGTGGGAGTAATAACAGTACTCATAACAATCAAAATCAAACGAAAAATAAGCAAAGTAAAATAGGTGGTTTAGGGGCGCATCAAAGGACTTCGTCGTTCGCTTTACTCGATAGCTTATCGCACGAGCAACCGAATCCTTTCATGCTCGGACCGATTTTAGATGATTCGGCGATGAGGTTCTTAGAGCGCAACCCGAGTTACTCAAAATTCGATGATTTAGAATACGCTCCAGTACATCCGAACTTAATGGCTGGCGAGTTCGATAATCTTGGTCGAACGCAAGCGCAACTACAGCAGCAGCGACATCAAATGCAACTCAATCAACAACAACAATATCAACACCAAATGCAGCAGCAGCAACAACAACAACAACACTTTCAACGATTAGCACAACAACGACAACCTACTGAGTTCACTTCAGTTAATAGATCGGGAATGGCCGGTCCGCCTCCGCAAATGATCTCGGCCCATCCTCCTCAATTTCAGCAACAACAACAACAATATCAGCTACAACAACAACAAGAACAAGAACCGACATCGCAAGCTCAAATGACTCGCCTCGATCGCTTGAAAAGATGGAAAGAAAAACGCAAGAACAGAGTGTTCACGAAATCTATTCGATACATGTCCAGGAAGGTTTGCGCTGATAACAGACCGAGAATTAAAGGAAAGTTTGTAAAGGTTTCTTCCTTATCGAGTTTACAAGATATAGCCGAGAGCAACGAAGATGCGGACGAAAAGATAAACACGAATAAAGATGATGATCTAAAATATGAAAAGAAAGATAGCACTAAAATCGATGCGAACGAATTAATTCGCGATTTGAGAGAAAAAGCCATCGAGGCTGGACTTGGCGCCGGTAAACCGTTATCGCGATTGCGCAGAAACACAGGAAACGCTTCCGCGCCAAACTTGGCATCGTTAGGTGAAATGTAACAAAAATATCAATAGCAGAGCGCGAGATATGTACAACCATATATCAATACAGTGTAAAATACAACCAAACATATACACATAAACAAATAATTATACTATACCTAAACCTTCGTTGGGTCGTTCAAGCCCTCCTCAGTCAAAAACGAATCAATCTCTTCCAACAAAGGCGAGAACTTCTCGACTAAAACGACGGCGCTCGTCTTCACGACGTCTTCGCCTCCAATACTCGCGACGAAACTCGCTCGCGTCGGCGGGAACTTCAAAACGACCGAAAACGCCGCCGCAGAAACCCATCCATGAAACGGCTTCAAAGTCCTCTCATACGCACTCACCGCAGCATCTCTTAACTCTTTCTCTGAATCATCCGTAATCTCTCGCAGTAACTCGATCACAAACTCTAAAAATCGCTTCAACCATAACAAAGCCTTCGCCGTACTCCTCGAATCATTCGATTCGTTCCTCTTCTTCTCTTCTCTTACGACTTCATAGATATCATCATCATCACTCGCTTCCGATGCCTTCTGTATTCTCTCGATGTTCCCATTGACATCCGCCTTCGCCGGTTTAAACGCCATACCTAAACAGTCCAATATTGGAGAAAACCTTTCGCATGTCGTCAAGAACATGGTCGCTTTCAATCCATTCGTTCGAGTCGCGCTAGAGGCTACACTTGCCACGCGTCGATCGTTGAACTCCATGAGTTTGCTCGTTATTGGTTCTATTAAATTTGTTTGATTTGTTTGCATCGTTTTTATGGTCAGTACAGGTCTTCTTCCTCTTCCTCTATCTTCTTCGAAAGTCAAAAACAATCGCGCGAATTGATTGGAAAATATCTTTCCCGCATTGAACTGAAACATTGAGGAAATAAGGCCGATATACATGCGCACAATATGTTTATGACGACGCAGAGAGTTTGGAAAACGAATCATTCGACGATATCAAGATCGAGCGAGTATGCGCATTGCAGAGCGTGCGATTGTCCCACTCGTAGTCCTTGTCATGTTCACATCAGTCGTAGTTGTAGTCAGAGTTGGAGTTTAAGGAAGACGAAGAAGAAAAGAAGTTTCATTGGCAGAGCGAGAGCTTTTGCCGATTTCAACGAAGAAGAAGAAGAAGAAGAAGAAGAAGCAGATGAAGATGATGATCAGTTCCAAGGCTCGATATTGCAAGACGTGAGGAAAGGTCAGGATGGGTTCGCGACCGCCATGCGGATCAAGAAAAAAAGGAGCAACGGTGCGGCGACGGACGACGACGAGAGGTTTCCAAAAATTGGAGACGTCGTCGAAATCACGTTCTCGTTAAGGACGAGCGAAGGGCAAGTGTTACAACGGGAGGAAGAGGCGAATCCGGTGACGTTCGAGGTCGGCGCGGCGGATGTGGTCGGGAACCCTTTGTTCAAGGCGTTCGATAAGGCCGTGCGGAGTATGCGAGTTGGAGAGAGCGTCGGCATCGAAGCGTCCGGCGGCGAGTACGACGCGAACTTGTTGTTTAGAGTACCGACGGAGCATCCGGAGATCGCGCGCCTGAAAGAGGTTTGGGCCGAGAATGGCGGGTTGCAGGAAGGGGGGACTGTGACGTTGATGAATGGGAATCCTGCGGTCATTCGGTCTATGGATGATGAGATGGTTACGTTAGATGCGAATCATCCGTTTGCTGGGAGCGATATTTTGTTCGATTTGACTTTGCGCGAAATCAAAAACGAATCCGAATGATTTCTCAAGTAAGCGCGGTGATGATCTACTATCGTTCTTAAATTAACACACAAACTATTATTATGATTTATTGACCGTATACGCATACTTTCCCTCTTAAACCAGTAGCCATCATTAAACGTCTGATGTAATGTTCGACGGAGATGATATGTTCGTCTTTCACGACTGCGGATTTCTTGAAATATTTACCTCCCCCACCGGAGAAACCGTAAATATCTACTCTCGTACAAGCACCGGACTCCATTAATGAAATCATTCTAGCTAAACCTCCCGTTGGAGTTCCTTTTGTGATCTTCTTGTCTTTTTTGTAGATTTTATAAATTTCTGTAATCGCTTTGCGCCACGCCGGTAACGCGACAGAATACCCTACAACTCTCGCGCCATCGACTCTCTTGAAATTCTTTGGAATAATTTTAGGTATCATGTAGTATTTCGCAGGTTTCTGAGTACCTCCGATTGCGCCGACGTAAGAGTCTTTTTGCCACAAACCATCGGTTTTAAATCCAATATCTTTTTCAAACCCTTTCATTTTTGAGTTGAATCGAACGACGAAATCATGAGCGTCAATTTGATTTCCCCACCCCTTTTTCAACATGTTATCGGCGGATCCAATTAACGCACACGTTCCTAATTGCCCTTTGCCGAAATCGGGCAAATCTTCTAAAATATCCGTAACGGTCGTTTCGGCTGACATATATTTCCGAATCCATTGTTTACCATTACCTGGAGAAACGGCATCGACGCACGTTTTATCCATGAACCAACAGTCTCGCGCATCCGTGAGTTGCTCGGCAATTTTCAAAGCCGCGGCGACGCTTGGCGCGCCTTTTGTGACTTTCCCATCAGTCGGAAACGCTTTCTCACCGTTCACTGCTTGGTAACAAAATTTTGGTGGCGTAAGATCGACGGCGAGTTTCTTGAACTCGTTCGATTTCAAAAACGCCTTGCGCTCCTCGGTCGTTTTGAAATCTCGAAGATTGATTGTTGCACCAGCACTGCTGCTAATATTGTCGTTGTCATCATTATCGCCGCTGTTATTGCTATCTTTATCATCATTACTACCACTATTGTTATTATCATCATCGTCTCCATCTTCTTCGTCTTCAGTTACTACTACTTTTTTATTCGTACTACTAGCTTGTTGTTTCGAGCCAAAATGACCGAACAAATTACCAGCCGTCCAAACTGTACTACTTTTCTTCGAAGAAGAAGCTTGATTATTACTGCTACTACTACTCTTCCCATACGGTGGACTTGGAGGCGGGTGCGCCTTCTTCCAAGCGATATCGTGCGCCTCTATGGCGGCCATAACCTCCTCCCCAGTCATCATCTTCCCCCCATCCCCACTCCTTTTTTCCATCTCTTCCTCATCTCTCCTATTCTCCTCTCTCGCTCGCTCCATCTTCGCATCATCATCTTCGTCGTCGTCGCCTTCGCTCGAGCTTCGTCGTTCTCTCTCCTCTCTCTTCCTCTTATTCTCCAAATGTTCCCGTTTCTTCTCCTCTAACCAATCACTCATCCCAGGAACGACTAACCCACTGCCATCGCGTTTACTCTTCTTCATCGCGTTCTCAATCGTATCCGTGGCTTCCTCGAACAAATGTACTAAACTCGCTGCCGACATATCCTCGAAACTCTCGATTTGCTTCAAATCGTACCCAAGCCTCAGTAACTTCTCTCGGTACGAATCTTCGAACTTGCCGACTCCGACGTGCTCGCGTCCATCCGCCGACGATAAGTATTCCTTAAAAAACGCATCCATCGACCGCAACGACTCTGCTCCTCCCTCATCCATGTTTACGTTGTGCCTCCTAGAGCTCTCCAGGAAGATCCCATTCGCGTGTTTGATATCCGCCCTGTAGAGCATCGCCGTTCCAAAGATCACGAATACGCAGAGCAATAACAACGCCTTGTACATCATCACGCGCTCGTTCGCGGCGTTTTTGTTCGCGGTGCTGAATGGATTCAGAGAACTCATCTCTCTCTCTCTTAATCTCTAATCTCGTGTTTCCTTTCACTCGAAAGTGTGTGTTTATGTGTGTGTGTGTTTATGCGACGCCTTTGTTTTGTGGATTGGAAAGAGGATGGAATTGAAAGCGTACACTTTGA
>Ga0115004_10004775_pt1 | contig 10781 bp, 10 predicted proteins | sample ArcticOcean_MG_C_10_FD_88737 | JGI IMG/M metagenome (GOLD analysis project Ga0115004, IMG submission 88737) | Marine microbial communities from western Arctic Ocean - ArcticOcean_MG_CB11_90 | ecosystem: Environmental > Aquatic > Marine > Oceanic | place: Arctic Ocean: Canada Basin | collected... | reverse complement strand
CATCACCATCACCATCACCATCACCATCACCATCACCATCACCATCAACATCGGACAGCGTGAGGTGCGCCGCGAGTGAGTGTGGGCAGTTGAGGATGAGGGGGAGTGACGGGTTCGGGATTGGCGTGCTGCCCGGGAAGTAGCGATACACGTCTCGGTCCTCCGACGCGGTTGGTCGCAGAGGGTCGATGAACCTCTCGCGGCCGCGGTCGTCGAGTGGCAAGACGTTGTGCGCACGCGCTTCGTCCCACCAAAGTGCGACCAGCTCTGCAAGCTTTTCCGGATGCTCGCCGGCGAGGTCGTGCGCCTGGCTGTAATCGATGTCTTGGTGATAGAGCTCCCACGGGTCATCGGCCCAGTCGGTCCCGGGCCGGTGCCAGGTGACTGCAGTCCAGCCGTCGTGCCAGATGGCGCGGCTGCCCAACATTTCGTAGTACTGCGTCGTCTTGACATTCGGTGTGTCGCCGTTGCTGATCGTGGGGGCGAAGCTGTGCCCTTCGAGCGGTTGTTGATCGACACCGTTGACGCGCGTCGGGATCGGCAGCCCGGCCATGTCGAGCAACGTCGGGTAGAGGTCGGTGATGTGGTGGTACTGCGTGCGAATCGCGCCTTGGTCGGCGGCGGGGATCTGTGCCGGCCAGTGCACGATCATTGGGTCGGTGTTGCCGCCGCGGTGCGTGTCGCGCTTCCATCGTTGGAACGGTGCGTTGCCCGCCTGGCTCCAGCCAATCGGGTAGTGCGGGTCGGTATGGCGGCTGCCCATATGTGAGATGTCGTCGAGCATCTCGTCGACCTCCATGAACATCATGTTGCGGAACCGCTCGGTGTTGGTGGTGCCGTGCTTGCCACCTTCGGCCGATGCTCCGTTGTCTGACAGGAAGATCACGGCGGTGTCGTCAGCGATCCCCATTTCGTCCAGCGCATCCATCAGCCGACCGATCTGCGCATCTGTGTGATCAACGAAGCCGCAGAACGTCTCTTGTAAGCGGGCGTAGAGGCGCTGCGCGTCGCCATCGAGGGAGTCCCATGCCGGTACTGCGTTGCTACGCGGCGGAAGGTCGGTCCCCTCGGGGATGATGCCCATCTCCAGCTGGCGCTCGTACGTGGCCCGTCGATGGACATCCCACCCATCGTCGAAGCGGCCCGCATAGTGGTCGATGAATTCGGGCGGGGCGTGGAAGGGGCAGTGCGGAGCGCCGAAAGGGAGATAGAGGAAGAACGGACGACCAGACGACACCTGTTGCTGGTCTCGCAACATCCGGATTGACGCGTCGACGATGTCTTCGCTGACGTGGTAATCGTTCGTCGATCCGTCGGGGTTTTTCCTGCCGACTGTCGGAGTCTCGACGCGATGGTTGTCGACGGTGAGCATTGGATGCCACTGGTCGACCTCGCCGGGCAGGAAGCCATGGAAGCGTTCGAAACCGAGCCCGATTGGCCAACGGTCGAAGGGGCCGGCGGCGGTCTGCTCCGACGTCGGCGTCAGGTGCCACTTGCCGGCGCAGTAGGTGGAGTAGCCGGTCTGTTTCAGCACTTCGGCGATCGACGCAGCGCTCTTCGGCAGGAACGCGTTGGCGCCGGGGAAACCGCTTGCCATTTCGGCAATGGTGGCGAAGCCGACCGAATGGTGGTTGCGGCCCGTGAGGAGCGCAGCGCGGCTCGGTGAGCACAACGCAGTCGTGTGAAAGTTGGTGTATCGCAACCCCTTGTCAGCAAGTGCCGAGAGGTGTGGGGCTTCAATCGGGCCGCCGAAGCACGACAGCTGTCCGAAACCGAGGTCGTCCACCATGATGACGATGATGTTCGGTGCGCTTGCCGGGGGCCGGAGCGGCGGCGGCCAATCTGGAGTCGACTCGACATACGTGTCCTTGACGACGCCGCGGAACGGAGCCGGCTCGGGTGGGAGTTGGTCCATTGGTGGATTCGAGCTGTCGTCCATTGACGACAGCGTGCCAGACCTGCGGCCTCTGACCGAACGTGTACTACCTTGACCGAGACGCGAGGTCGCGGTGAAACGACTGGGGAGCCGATGGCAACGAAAACGAGCATCAGTGCACCACCGTCATGGATGGTGGCACTCGAGTGCCGCGCATTCAGCGAGCGTGTCGCGATGAGCGCAGCGCTCCCGCTGCTGCGGCGGATGCCAAAGGGCGACGGCCACCACGTGATCGTGCTTCCCGGGTTCACTGCTGGCGACGGATCCACCAGACCACTCCGCCACCTACTCCGCGACCTCGGCTACCGCTCTCACGGCTGGCGTCTTGGGAGCAACCTTGGGCCGACGCCCGAGATCCTCGAAGGCCTCGGTGCGCTGCTTGAACGCGTGTATGCGCAGGCGGAAGCGCCGGTGTCGATCGTTGGTTGGAGCCTCGGGGGCATCTTTGCTCGCGAGCTGGCGCGCGCCGCTCCCGAGCAGGTCCGTCAAGTGGTCACTCTTGGTAGCCCGATCCAGATGGTTGCTGAAGACGGCTCGTCGGCGCAGATGATCTGGAAGCGTCTCCAGCGGTTGCATTCCCCGGATTTCGCTACGTCTCGCAATGTGCGCGCTGGCTACCTCCCGCATCTCGAGGTGCCGTCGACCTCGATCTACTCGAAGACCGATGGCGTGGTGCACTGGCAAACGGCACTCACGCGCCGCACCGAACGCGCCGAGAACATTCGTGTCTACGGAAGCCACTGCGGCCTGGGATTCAACAACTCCGCACTGTTCGCCGTTGCGGATCGACTTGCTCAGGCCGAGGGCGAGTGGAGCCATTTTCGGGCGCCGCTCTGGATGCGCGGTGCCTACCCGTGCTCCGATGATCTCGACGTCGATCGTCTCCCCGGCGACGGCCTCTCGGTCGCTTAATCGCAATCGCCTGGCAAGATGCGCTCCGGATCGCGCAGGCCGGCGGCAATGTTGCGAACAGCGCCACGAACCAGATGTTTGACGATGCGCGCTCGTTTTACACCGATGATTAAGTCGCAGGAATCGTCGCAGTGATGTCGATGTTCGGCTGCCTCAACCGGTGAGCAACGCCCTTGCTGCCACGCTTGAACCCATCCCCATCCCCATCCCCATCCCCATTCCCATCCCCATTCCCATCCCCATCCCCATCCCCATCCCCATTGCCTTTGGAGAAAAGGTCCTTGCTGATTGCGGCTGGACCCCTGGAAGCCACGCGTAGCTGACCACGCGCGAAGCTGTCCGTATGGAAATCACGGTGTTCACGGCGGCGTTGGTCGTCACGGTTGATGATGAAATGTCGACGGCGCAGGCGGTGGCTGTCGATGACGGTCTGATTGTTGCTGTTGGATCGCTCGACGAAGTGATCGCCGCACTCGGCAATCGCGTGCACACTGTCGACACCAAGTTTGCCGACAGCGTCATGCTGCCGGGACTGATCGATCAGCACCTGCACCCGATCCTCGGTGCCACGACGCTGGCAACCGAAGTCATTGCAACCGAAGACTGGGTGTTGCCCGACCGCAGCTATCGCGCGGCGCATTCGAACGCGGAATACCTCCTGAAGTTGTCTGAGGCCGACGAGCGGATGCGTGTTGACGGGCTCGCTGACGACGAGTGGCTGTTCTCGTGGGGCTACCACCAGCTGTGGCACGGAGAGCTCAACCGCCACGTCCTCGACTTGGTCAGCGCCACCCGTCCGATCGGCGTCTGGCAACGCTCGTGTCACGAGTTCTACCTCAACACTGCGGGCCTCCAGGCGCTCGGCGTCCTCGATGAGGGGTGGGGTGAGGGCGTCGACCCGGAAATCTTGGCAACCGCCGAAATCGAGTCCGGTCACTTCTGGGAACGCGGTTTCTTCAACCTGCTGTTCCGCCTTGTGGCCCCGATGCTGTTCAGCCCCGAACGCCTCGAACGCGGGCTTCGTCAGATGGTCAGGTACCTCCATCAGAACGGCGTCACGGCGTTCAACGAGCCCGGCGCGATTCTGGTGCCTGGTGCGTGGGAAATGTACGAGCAGATTCTCGGCGATGACGAGACGCCCTTCTTCAGTTACTTCCTGACCGACGGACGGGGCCCGGCCGAGCAAGGCATGGCGCACGACGAGACGTTGGCCCGCGCTGAGAAACAGTTCCAAATGGCACCCGATGGTGTGCCTGGAACCGGCAAGATCGCCTTCTTCGCGAAGCAAGTGAAGCTCTTCGCCGACGGTGCGATCATCAGCCAACTGATGCAGATGAAAGACCCCTACCTCGACCGTGAGGGCAACTCGAATCCGCATCACCATGGCGAATGGATCCTGACACCCGAGATGTTTGAGGAGCGCACCAAGCTGTACTGGGACGCAGGCTTCCAGATTCACATTCACGTCAACGGTGACCTCGGCTTAGAGGTCGTGCTCGACACGATTGAGCAACGGATGCGGGAGCACCCGCGGATCGATCACCGGACCGTGATCGTGCACTTTGCGAACTCGACCGAAGCTCAGATCGATCGCATCGACAAGCTCGGCTGCATCGTGAGCTCAAACCCGTACTACCCGGTCGGTTTTGCTGACAAGTTCGGCGAGGTCGGCCTCGGCCCAGAGCGCGCCGATCTGATGGCCCGTAATCAGTCGGTGGTCGATCGTGGTATTCCGCTCTCCTTTCACTCCGATTTACCGATGGGCCGCAGCGATCCGATTGGGATGATGTCGTGCGCGGTCAATCGAATCACCCAATCAGGCCGAGTCGCCGGACCCGAGCAACGCATCTCGATTGAGGCCGCGTTGCGGGCCGTCACCATCGATGCCGCATACTCGTGGCGCAAGGAGCACGAACTCGGTTCGATCGAGGTTGGCAAGGTCGCCAACTTCACCATCGTCGACCAGAATCCGCTGACTGTTGCTCCGCTGGATCTTGATGGTATTGCGGTGGTCGGGACCGTCTTCCAAGGCCGATGGTTTCCGGTTGCGCCCGGCGTTGCGGGACGCGCCTCACTCGCTGCCGCCCGCGGTTCAGGCGCACCGGGCTCTTTTGCTGACGCCGGAGCGGCCGGTTGCATTTGCGATGTGGCCCGCGAGATCATGCGCGCCGTCGCAGCGAACGCGGCCTGACCAACTCGTGCGGTGCGCGTTCGAAACCACGTCGACGCTGCCCGGGCTTCGCTACGAGCCGGAGCGATCCCACACTCTGGGAGAGAGATCCGTGCCAGGGCGGTCGCCCGGCTCGAGGCCGTACTCGGCCATGATCGCGCTGTGATCGGGATCCGTCTCGCATTCACGGAAAACGACGCAGACGTCATTGCCAAGCCACTTCGAGGTGACGGCCAGGCCGTCGGCGGCCTCAGTCGGCGTGTTGAGCGCAGCATCAGATGCGCCATCAGGGTCGGTTCGCCCGGTCATCTCGCCTCCTGGGTCTGTCGGCGACCGGCTCCGCTCGGATGTGTCGCAGAAGCGGCCAGTACGTTCCAATGATGGACTTCGACATTCCGGCATCGACGCAGCAACTCCTCGGCGAGCTCGATCAATTCATTCTTGACGTGATCAAGCCGATGGAGGACGAAGACGACAACATCCGATTCTTCGACCGCCGTCGCGAAGACAGCCGGACCGACTGGGATCGTGACGGCCTGCCAAATGCCGAGTGGGAAGGCCTGCTGCGCCGGATGCGGGTAGCAGCTGACGAAGCCGGTTTCTATCGGCAGCAGTTGCCGGAACGGTTCGGCGGCCAAGACCTGGGCAGCCTCGAGATGGCAATCGTGCGTGAGCACTTGGCGCGTAAAGGGCTTGGCCTTCACAACGACCTGCAGAACGAGAGCTCGATCGTCGGCAACCTTGTCACCGTCTTGATGATGGAGAAGTACGGATCGCCCGAACAGCAAGCCGAATGGATTCCGAAGATGCTTGCCGGTACGGCGCGCATCGGTTTCGGCCTGACCGAACCGCTCCACGGCTCCGACGCCACCTGGATGGAGACCACTGCGACACGTGACGGCGACGAGTGGGTCATCAGCGGTGAGAAGTATTGGAACACCGGCCTGCACCACGCCACGCACGACTACATCTTCGCCCGCACATCTGGTGAGCCAGGCGACGGTCGCGGCATCACCTGCTTCATCGTGCCGACCGACTCACCCGGTTTCAAGATCGAAGAGTTCATGTGGACGTTCAACATGCCGACCGATCACGCCCATGTCCGTTTGACCGAAGTGCGGGTCAACGACAACACGATCCTCGGCGACGAAGGACTCGGCTTGATGACTGCCCAACTGTTCGTGCACGAGAACCGGATCCGCCAGGCAGCGTCGTCGCTCGGAGCCGGTCTGCACTGCATCGATACCGCTGTTGGGTATGCCAACAACCGAACGACGTTCGGCAAGACGCTCTCGACCAATCAGGCAATCCAGTTCCCCCTCGCGGAGCTTGCGACCGAGGCCGAGATGCTGCGCGCACTGATTTGGAAGACGGCCTGGCAGCTCGACACGGGTGTTGACCACATGGAAATCACCGACAAGGTCGCAATGTGCAACTACCGCGCCAACCGTTTTGCGTGCAACGCCGCCGACCAGGCCATGCAGACCTGTGGTGGGATGGGCTACAACCGGGCCATGCCCTTCGAGCACATCTACCGTCACCACCGTCGTTACCGAATCACCGAGGGCTCAGACGAGATTCAGATCCGCAAGGTCGCCGGCAAGCTCTTTGGAATTACCGGCCGCGCCAAAGGCTGAGCGATGAAGTGGGTTGATTTTGGTTAGAGGGCGACGTCAGCAACGGTGACGGAGAGCACCTGGCCCTGGGCTGCATGACTCACGGCGGTGGCGATGTTGCAGAAGAACACGTAGTTGCCCGGCTCGAGATCAAACTTGATGGTCTCGGCACCGCCGCCCTGCATGTTGCTGGTGCGACCAAGGAAGTCGGTACCAAGCGTTGCTTCATCGATGGAGCCGTCAGCGAGCTGTGGAAGTGTCTCGTAGCTCTCGCCGCGAGCAATCGCGAAGTGATGCCCAAAGTCGCCGTCGTTGGTGACGTTGAATGTGATGACGCCAGGAATCAACTCGATTGGTGACTCGACGGCCCACTCGACGAGCGACACCCCGACGACCTCCGCGACCTGTTCAGCAGGAATGATCGCCTCGGTCACCACAGGTGCTTCGACCGCGGGCACACCGGGGTCGGAAATGGGGACCAGAATCTCGGGCTCGCCAGGGTCAGATTCAGGCTGCTGGGGGGTTTCGCCCTCGGCCTCAACTGCATCAGCCGAGGTCGGAGAATCGTTGCCCCCGCCGCAGGCGGAAAGGGCAAGTATGGAAACGATGGAAACCGTGGCGATGAGGGCGGAGCGACGCATTTGCACACTCTGACATGTCGGCGGTTCCGAAGGGGGTCACCGGTTGAGGGGACTCGGTGCTGGCACGCTCCAATCGAGGGGCATCCGTTCGAAGTCGAAGAATGGAGCTTCGTCCTGCTCGGCAATCGCATCTTCGATCTGGTCGTAGAAGCCCCGGCCGGTTTCTTCGGCGAAGGTGATTGCCACGTCGTTGCCGTCGTTGCCGAGTTGTGGACGCTCGACGTACTCGGGGAAGGTCGCTTCTGCGGCATCGCCCTCGGCGTAGCCGCGAGCGAACATTTGCTTCAGCACGCCGAAGCCGTCGTTGCGTACCAGTGTCTCGCCGCGTGGCGTCCCACCCATTTGCTTCATGTGTGCTTGGAACGACTCAAGGTCACCCGTGTCGTATGCGACGTGCTGGCAGGAGTGGTCGCCGTGGCGGTCAACAAATTTGGTCACCTGCGACTTCTTTGCCCGGTTGATTCCTTCGATGAGCGCAATGCCGAACTCGCCGTAGTCGATGCACCAGATCTTCATGCTGCTGTCGAGATCGTCGGGCCGGACGTCGTCGATCCGGTTAATGAGCGTGCCGCCTTCGACTTCGATGTGGAACCACGCCCACTTCTCGATGGTGCCGCGTTCGCAGGCGTAGGTGATGTGGTCGACTTTCTTCAACATGTGGAACAGTTGAACTAGTTGTACATAAAATGTCAACCCAACTAAACATCCTGGCTGCAAAAAGCGGAATTGAGGTACAATATGTTCATGTTGATCAGAAGACTGTTCGATCGAATGAACAGATGAATCGAGCACTCGACGAGGTCGACCTTCGCCTGATCGCGGCATTGCGGCGCGAGCCGCGCCGGTCGATGGCTGACTTGGCACGCGTGCTGGGGCTGGCCCGAGGGACGGTGTACTCGCGGCTCGATCGGCTCGAGTCCGACGGAGTCATCTCCGGATACGGACCCGAGGTCGACCCAAGCAAAGCGGGCCTCGGTGTTGTCGCGTTTTGCACGCTCGAGATCGCCCAGGGTTCACACGACGACACGGTGCGAGCGTTGACCGCGATTACGCAGATTCTCGAGATTCACACCGTGACTGGAATCGGCGACCTCCACCTTCGCATCGTGGCCCGATCCAACGATCACCTCCACGACGTGATGCAGCAGATTGCGGCGGTGTCAACGGTGCAGCGAAGCCAAACGCAACTGGCGTTGTCGACGGTCTTGAGTCGGACGATCGCTGACGTTCTCGCAGGAAACTGAGCGACGCATCGGCGTGTGGTCAGAGTGCTGCGGCGGATCAGGTCACCCCCCGGAGACCTGATCCGCCGCAAGCGAGCCGACCCGACAAGATCTAGTCGACTACCAAACGTTACCGGCACTGTGCCATAAGTCGCACCGCGCGTGCCTCGGGTTTCGTCCGAACCGCCGACTCTCGCGGCGAAGCGAGGCACGGGCACGGCCTGATGGGCGTGAACGGGAACATCCAAAATGCTGCTCAGTCCGTGCGGCCACGTTCGAGTATCCGCCGACCATCCGCCGACCATCCGCCGACCAGCCGCTGAGGGTCACGATCTCGCTGTCTGACGTCCAAGCCCCTGCCGGCGCGGCGCTGGTCGTTCGCGAGGCGAGCAGTGTCGTGGCTGGTGTCGAGGGGCAACGGCAACGAGATCTGCGCTCTCTACTGCGTCGAGAGCTACTGCTCTTACTGGCCGGTATCGACACCACGTGGAGCGCAATCGGCCAAGGCCTGTGGCATCTGGCTAGGAATCCCGACGACCTCGCTCGCCTGGTTGCGGTGGTCGAGGACCCGGACGACATGCTCTGGCTCACGTTCGCCGAGCAAGTGCTGGTCACTTTCCCGTCTGCAAATCACGACCCGCTCGCCTCCGAGGACCCTCACGAGTTCAGGACTGACCGAGCCGAGAACCGCCACGTTGCATTCGGGCTCAGCGTTCGTTGTTGCCGTGGGTCCAACCTCGCCCGATTGGAGATGCACATCGCGATTCGAAGGTAGGCGCACGCAACCTCGTACTGGCTGCTGCGATGCTCGGTGTACTCGTCTCGGTGCTCGAACGGTGGCAGGTAACTGGCGGAGCCAAGTCGCTTGCCAAGCAGATCACCAAGGCTCACTTCCAACTCTTTCTCTAGAGCCCCAGGGGCTCAGAGCGCCAAGACCCGGAGCCAGCGTCAGAGTTCGGCCGAGCCGATCGGCCCGGTAATCGTCGCGGTGAGGCCGCCGCGTTCGGCTGCCACAACGTCAATATCAAGGCCAAGTGCAGCAAGCGGTCCCATGACGTTGAACGGCAGCGGATGGTTGACCGCAAAATTCTCGAGTTCGACACCGCGGGGCTGCGTGGTGCTGGGGAGCGCTGTGTCACCCCAGTCGATGATGAACGGCAGCGTCGGCGACGACGGGAACGTCAGTGCCCAGACCAGCAGATCGCCGTTCGGCGCTTGCCGACTCATGTCGCTGATTGGACCCGTGTCGTAGCCAGATTCCAAGCAGCGGTCGACGAGATCCTCGATTGTTTCATCGTCGGTGGGCCGCACCGCAAAGCCAACGAGCCGCGGGCCGTCGAGGTCGTCGATGCCGAATGGTCGAGGTATTTCGGGGTCGGGTTGGCCGGGATCCGGGGCGATAATTTCGAGGTAGCACTCGCCGAGGGAGACCAGTGCGTTGTGCGTGCCGAGCCCTTTGTGGGCGCCGCCCATTGCTGGTCTGATACCCGTCTGTTGCTCAAACCAGTCGATGCCTTCGGTGAGGTCGGCGACTGCGTACACGAGATGATCGATCACGGCCATCTCACGATCCTTGCAGGCGAGCCCAGGTTCTCTAGTGTCAATCGATATGAGCACAAATGAAGAGTTCGCCGGCAAGGTCGCATTGGTCACCGGATCGTCGAGCGGTATCGGCGAGGAAACTGCCCGCCGCCTGTCTGCGCTCGGCGCCACCGTCGTCGTCAACTCTTCGCAGTCGGTCGAAGCCGGAGAAGCGGTCGCGGCAGCCCTGCCGGGTACGGCTGTCTACATCCGCGCTGACATCAGCAATCAGGACGAAGCGCACGGCCTCATCGACGCGACCGTCGAACGATTCGGCCAGCTCGACTTTTTGATCAACAACGCCGGTTGGACCACCGAGGTACCGCACGGCCAGCTCGACGACCTCACGGACGAGATTTTCCGGAAGACCTTCGACGTCAATGTGTTTGGCACTTGGTGGCTGACGAAGCGGGCAATCCCGCACCTCCGCAAGAGCGACGACCCGAACATCGTCAACATTACGTCGATCGCAGGCGTCAGGCCAGTGGGCTCGTCGATGGCGTATTCCATGACCAAGGCAGCGCTCAACCAGATGACGTTGTTGCTGGCGAAGTCCTATGGGCCGATCCGTGTGAACGCAGTTGCACCCGGCCTCGTGGCCACCCCGTGGACCAAAGACTGGGATGCGCTGCATGCCGCTGTCGCTGCCACCGCTCCTGTGCCACGTTCGGCAACGCCGCAAGACTGCGGCGAGGCTGTGCT
>Ga0115004_10004767_pt1 | contig 10789 bp, 8 predicted proteins | sample ArcticOcean_MG_C_10_FD_88737 | JGI IMG/M metagenome (GOLD analysis project Ga0115004, IMG submission 88737) | Marine microbial communities from western Arctic Ocean - ArcticOcean_MG_CB11_90 | ecosystem: Environmental > Aquatic > Marine > Oceanic | place: Arctic Ocean: Canada Basin | collected... | reverse complement strand
GTTATGATTATGCCCTAGTCAAAGTAATATCTAAAGAAAAAGTAGCGGATTCAGTGCTATTCAAAATGTATATAGATCCATTAAGATATTATCGTAGACCAGAGGAGAATGACCCTGCTAACTATACTTTACAGCAATTAAATGACAGTACCCACCTATACATGGAAAAGGTGGAGATTGAAATTCCCAATAAGCTACGTGAGTATTTCAGAAGATCCATTGACAATGGAGTTGGTTTTAGAGGCAATTTCCAGTTTATTAAGGAACACAGAATTAGATTAGTAAGTGTTGAGTAAAAACAAAACCCACTCTATGAGTGGGTTTTGTTTTATCACCAAGTGGAGCTGGCGGGAATGTACAGCATGCCGCACCTGCAGTGCTCGCCTCGCCACATCCGTGGCTCATCTGCTATTTCCCTGGTGCCGTATGGAGTGGATCATCTTCATACAAAGCCACCGTCCGCTTCGCGCCCGTCTGTCTTTTCCATTTCCACGACATCTAGCAAGCAAGCTTGCGATGCGTGGAAATGAAAAAGCCAGCGCAATTTCTTGCGCTGACTTTGTTCTTCATGGGGATCACCAAGTGGAGCTGGCGGGAATCGAACCCGCGTCCAAACAAGGAAGCCTGAGGCTTTCTACATGCTTAGCTTTTTATTAGGTTTTCGACCGATCTCTGAGAAAAAGCACCCTAATCACGGCTTAGCTTCTTAACTTGAACAAGCCCGCGAAGCGAAGGCAAGTAGCAGTCCTGAGTTTTCTACACCTCGTAATCAGTCGCCTCAAGACGGGGGCTCCTGCGAGATGTTCAGCTCCTACACCTAGTGTAGGATTAGCAAAATCGACATACAGTCAGATTAAGCGGCCAAAGCGTAAGAATCTTCGCCAGTTATAAAAAATTGGAGCGGTGTATTAACGAGCAGCCCCTCCAGCCCTCGGCATGCTTACATCAACCTTCGACTTGCTGTCAAAACCAGTCAGCCCCAGGTAATGTTATTACTCACTTCTAAAATACAGTGAGCGCGCAAAGATACGTGCAAAGAATGTGAATTGAGCCTTTAGTGCAATAGGAACATTCTTAAAAGAGCCGATTTTCTTCAGTACTTTTACGGTAATGAAAATAGGAATACTAAGAGAGGGTAAAGTCCCTATAGACAGACGAGTGCCTTTAACCCCGGCTCATTGTTCAGCGTTAATGTCATTATACGATTGTACAGTCGTAGTGCAGCCCTCGCCAATACGCGCCATTATCGATCAAGAATATCTCCATGCAGGGATTCCATTGCAGGAAGATTTATCTGATTGTGATGTGTTGTTGGGAGTGAAAGAGGTACCCATTAGTCAGCTAATTTCTGGGAAGACCTATTTTTTCTTTTCACATACCTATAAACTACAGCCCTATAATGCTGCGCTACTGAAGGCCTGCGTTGACAAAAAAATAAGACTTATTGACTACGAACTTCTGACAAATGGAAGGTCTAGGGTCGTCTCTTTTGGAAGGTTTGCAGGACTTGTCGGCGCTTACAATGGACTTCGTGGTTGGCGCGAGAAGTTTGGTGGCTCACCTTTAAAGCCTGCACATGAGTGCCATGATCTTAAAGAGATGTGGGACGAGTTAAATTCTCAAACCTGGTCGCCTGATTTGAAAATAATTGTCACGGGCAAAGGAAGAGTTTCCGGCGGTGCCGTTGAAACATTACTCGCTGCTGGGATTAAAGAGTGTACATCAGAAGCATTCTTATCCGGGGTTTCAGGCCCGGTTTGGACACAACTGGATGCAGAAGACTATTATGCCTCCGGAAATGGTGAACCATTTAGCAAAAAACAGTTGTATCAGGATCCATCTACTTTTATAAGTAAGTTCATGGATTATGCGTCACATGGCAGTTTGTTTATTGCTGGACACTATTACGATGCGAGAGCTCCATTTATTTATTCGCGTAAAGATGCTCGCTCAAAGGATTTTAAGATAAAGTACGTAGCTGATGTGAGCTGTGATATAGATGGTCCAGTAGCGTCTACTCTTAGACCGTCAACCATTGAGGATCCCTTTTACGGCTACGATACTATGAAAGAAACCGTGGTGGATCATCTGGATCCAAGTGCGATAGGAGTCATGGCGGTTGATAATTTACCCTGTGAACTACCTCGAGATGCCTCGTTAAGTTTTGGAACCGATTTATTAAAAGAGGTCCTTCCAGCACTTTTCAATGGAGATAAAGATCAGGTTCTTTTTAGAGCTACACAGTGTAAGCAAGGAAGTCTAACGGCTGATTTCGAGTATCTTAAATCTTATATTTCTATAGTATAGTGGCAAAAAGCACTCTACATATCTCTAAAGGAGTGGAAGACGCACCGTCCATCAACCCCAAGTTGAAGGCGAAGCCATTTGCCAGAAGAACTCCTCAAGAATTGGCACGTATGTTGGCCAAGGGCGATCTCTCTGCCTTAGCTCAAGGAATTACTTTGGTAGAAAGTCAAGCGCCATCTGATCAATCAGATGCATCTGAATTATTGAACTTACTCATGTTAAAATCGGGAAATGCCATCCGAATAGGAGTAAGTGGTGTGCCTGGCGTTGGGAAAAGCACCTTTTTAGAAAGCTATGGAATGTACCTCTTGGAAAAAGATCCTATGGCAAAAGTAGCTATTCTGGCAGTTGATCCATCTAGTGCCAAGCACCAAGGAGCCATTCTAGGCGATAAAACGCGCATGGTTAACCTAGGTAAGCATCCAAGAGCTTTTATACGCCCTACAGCTGCTGCTGGTGCTCTAGGCGGTGTTGCTAGAGCGACAAAGGAAGCTATGGTATTATGTGAGGCAGCGGGATTTAACCACATTTTTGTGGAGACTGTTGGAGTTGGTCAAAGTGAAACCATGGTTTCACAACTAGCAGATTGCTTTTTGTACCTGGCCATGCCTGGAACCGGTGATGAACTTCAAGGTATTAAGAAAGGTATAATGGAAATGGCGGATCTCATTGCGATGAATAAAAGTGAAGGAGAATACCGCACTGCAGCTGAGCGAGGGGCATTAGAGGTAAAACGAGCTTTACAGTTGGTCACGAGAAACAAAGAGGAATGGATTCCCTCGGTATCGCTTGTCAGTGGATTGTTTTGTGAGGGATTCGAAGCGCTCGAAGCTGATTTTGAACGTTATTTCCGTCATGCTAAGATCAAGGGTGCCTTTGAGCAAAAGCGAAATCAACAAAACCAATTCTGGTTTGAACGGTCTATTTCTGAAGGAATACAGTCTTTGTTTGCATCGGATGTGAACTGGATCTCGCTAAAGTCGGAATTGAAAAAGAAGGTACTCTCTAAAGAGGTTTCCCCATTTGAAGCGAGCCGCCAATTACTACATAGTCTGAAAGAAAAACTCTAGAAATTACGGGCTGCCTCGTGCTTGATGAGAAGGACCGCCGCTTTTGTAGGGAAAATCTCAACGATCATTTCCGCTTCTATTAACTTTCTAGATAAATCCAGGGCTGTGGCTTCCGCACCTAATTCAGCTGCTGTTTTGTTGATTAAGCTCACCACCTGACTTTTCGCGCTTACCACGTGATCCCAGCTCTTGTCTGAAAAGTAAATCTGTTGGGTAATGTTGTAGTCGAATTCCTGTCTTACACTCTCTACAAGAATTTTTCGATACTGACTGATCGATTGTGATTCTGGTCGAACACGAATGACTAAATGGTTTGGCGTAATTCGTTCTAACAGCATTATTACACGTTCAAATGCCTGAAATCGCATGGGAAGCGCCTGTTTTTGCATGTCTTTTCTTAAATAGAATGCCCTACTCTTTTCTTCATTATCCACAAAGTTGGATAATATTAAGTACGTGAGTAGCAGCATTAAAGCTGCTGGAAAAGTGTATTTAAGGATTTCAATAAATGCTTCCATGAAAGTGTGTTGAGGCTTACAAATATCGTTATTTTTGTGGTCTTAACAATAGATTTATAATGCAACCACTTTCACAACGTGCCCAGGAGATGGGTCTTCCTATGACAATTGAAATGGCACAGAAAGCTCGAGAGCTTAGTGCCACAGGAAAAGACGTCATTAGTTTATCACTGGGTGAGCCGGATTTTGATACGCCGGATTTCATCAAAGCCTCTGCAAATGAAGCGATGATTCAAAATTTCACGCATTACATGCCCGTTCCGGGTTTTGCAGATGTCCGTCAAGCCATAGCAGATAAATTTAAACGAGATAACCACCTCGATTATACTGCTGAACAGATCGTGATTAGCACGGGTGCTAAACAAAGTCTGTTAAATATTTTCCTTGCACTCGTAGATCCTGGGGAAGAGGTTATTATTCCAGCCCCTTATTGGGTGAGTTATATGGATCAAGCTAAATATTGTGGTGCTGAGGTCAAGATCCTTCCTACGACGATGGAATCGGGTTTTAAAATAACGCCAGATCAACTCGAAAATTCGATTACAGACAAATCTAAAATATTCATATTTTCATCCCCTAACAATCCATGTGGAGCGATATACACTGAGGATGAACTCGCTGCCATTGCTGCGATTATAGCAAGGTACCCCAACCTTTATGTCATCTCTGATGAGATATATGAATTATTGAATTACGGAGAGGTAGCTCATACGTCTATGGCTAGTTTTCCATCGGTATACAACCAGACGATCACAGTGAATGGCTTATCAAAAGGGTTTGCTATGACTGGTTGGAGAGTCGGTTATATAGGCGCGCCGGCATGGATCGCTAAGGCATGTACCAAGCTACAGTCAAACTTTACTTCAGGTGCTAATTCTATTGCACAGCGTGCGTGCAAAACAGCTGTAGAAGCCGATCCTACTCAAGTACAGTATATGGTGGATACTTTTGCGCAGCGCCGTGACAAAATGGTAGCTTGGATGAATGAGGTTCCTGGTTTTGAGTTAAACAGTCCACCTGGCGCATTTTATGTTTTCCCCAGAGTGGCTGAACTTTTAGGAAAAAAATTCGGTGAGAAAGTAATCGAAACATCCATTGATTTAAGCATGTATTTGCTCGAGGAAGGATTGGTGAGTACTGTTCCAGGAGACGCATTTGGATTGCCCGGATATATTAGGTTTTCATACGCGGCAGCGGAGACTGATTTACAGGAGGCTGTTCGGAGAGTAAAGGCCGCAGTGGCGAATTTAGAAGACTAATACATATATCGTTTTGGAAATAGCAGTTTCACATGGAGAAGTAATCGACAAGCATACCATTCTCGTTATCAAAAGCGAACGAATCGTTGATGTAGTAAAACTTGAGTATATTAATAAGGAGCTCAGGGTACTTGTCGCATCAGTATCAGTTATTTATAAAAACGTTTCAGATCAAGCGTCTCTCCATCATCTTGCTGAAAGGCTTAAGGCGGTTAACGAGCAACTATGGGATGTAGAGGATGCGCTTAGGGTTCATGAGAACCACTCGGACTTTGGATTAGGTTTTATAGAAAAAGCGCGGAGTGTTTATTTTTTAAATGACGATAGAGCGGCTATCAAGAAGTCAATCAATGTATTGACTAAGAGCATTCTTCATGAAACTAAGTCTTATGAAGATTATTCCAATAGTGGTAACGAATCGGTAGATTAGCGTACTTTGGGTACCTCTTAAATAGGATAATTTGAGTCTAGACAATCAAATAAAAACGATCAGGGAACGCGTTAATATCCGTCTCTACGATAGCAGAGATAGTGCTTTGAAGCTGTTGTCTTTCGGTTCGCTATTTGTGGCTCTTTTTACTATTGTATCTCTTGTGATCTATCACGGTTTCCAGTTAAACGACGTGCAGAATAAAATCATAGGGTACATCGTTCGTGGTTCAATAGGTTATTACTTGGTGAAGTTTATCATAGAATTAATTTACAATTTTCAACCCCGTCAATTTTTGTTGGATCGTAAATGGGAAGCTGGACTTATGGCCTTTTTGATAGTCAACATATTGGTTATTAATATAGCTCATGTTGAATTGCTCTATTACCTCGGCAATATTTTGGGAATTCCTGGTTTGCAATCTGGTTTTCTGCTTTTTCTTCAGTTTTATGTGCTGGTCATTGTAGGATTGGAGTTTGGTCGAGTAGGAGAGTTCCTTCCACGAAGTAATTTTAGTGCACCATCGTTATTGGTCTTTAGTTTCTTATTTCTAATTGTATTGGGAACACTATTGTTAATGCTTCCAGAGATGACAGCAGGATCCGGACATCTTGATTTTGTAACTGCGTTATTCACCAGTATATCAGCTAGTTGTGTTACGGGATTAAGTTTGGTAGATGTCTCCGCAGTACTCAGTTTTAAGGGCCAATTCGTTTTAATGGTGCTCATGCAGCTTGGTGGCTTGAATATCATCTCATTTGCCGCGTTATTTGCTATTTTAAGAGGTGGGTTTGGGATGCGCCAGCAAAATTTCATGAGTGAAAATCTTGGTGAAAATTTAAAGCAAAGTAGGTCGCTCGTAGGGTCTATATTTCGATTAACGTTTACCCTGGAACTTATAGGTGCATTGCTTTTAGGCCTTATTTGGTACACTTCATTTGATTCTTTAGGAGATACTATTTTCTTCAGTTTGTTTCATAGTATAAGTGCATTTAATAATGCAGGATTTTCATTATTCTCTGACTCTTTAGCCACCCCTGGCGTGGCTTCAAATGGAGGTGTTCATGCCATAATAGGGATACTTATTGTTCTAGGGGGTATAGGTTTCGGAACTATATCGGACGTTTTACACCAGCCTTGGAGGAAACAACCAATGTCTAAATCGTGGAGAGGGTTGAGAATTGGAACGAAATTGGGTCTTGTCGTCTCTGGAATACTTATTGTCTTAGGAACAGTGATTTTGGCAGCTACAGTTGCTCCAGATCAAGGTTTGGGAAAACACATCGGTGAAAGTGTCTTTCAAAGTATCACAGCCCGTACGGCTGGTTTCAATACTCTAGATATAGGCTCAATGGCCACACCTGCACTATTACTACTTATATTTTTAATGTTTGTTGGAGGTGGTTCGGGTTCTACTGCTGGAGGAATTAAAACCAGTACGTTTGCACTCGTTTTTTTAAGTGCCGCTGCAACTATTAAGGGGAAAAAGAACATCAATTTATATAAACTTCAAATCCCGTGGGAGTTGATGAATCGTGCTTTTGCTGTGTTTTTATTCGCCGTGGTATTCATGTTTATAGGCATTTTTTCTTTGGCGGTTTTTGAGCCTCAAATGGATCTTTTAGACCTGGTTTTTGAGGAGGTAAGTGCATTTTGTACGGTGGGTCTGAGTATAGGGATTACAGCGGATCTTTCGTTAGCTAGTAAGGCTGTTCTCATGGTGAGTATGCTTGTGGGTCGTGTAGGAACTCTAACCCTAGCTTTTGCGCTTAGTGCGAAGCGTCCTGAATCTAATTACTTTAAGTATCCTAAGGCTCGTATGAACGTTGGGTAACAAAAAAGGCCACTATAATTAGTGGCCTTTTTTGTTACCCGATAAGTAAATTACTTGTTCTTATCTTGAAAATCCAAGTTCGTAATCCCAAGTGCTTTCAATAATTTCTTGCCGTTAATTTTTAGTATTTCTTTTAAGCTTGTCGCGACTTTTCTCGCAGTATTATCTTCTGGTCTGGATACAAACTTAGAGTCTCGGTAGGTTATTCCCTCGGCAGGCTTTGTATAGTAATAGGTGTAGAAGCTCTTGCGAGACTCTCCTTCAGGAATATTTATTTTCTTATAACCATGAGGACTATTATCATCGGTATAGAAAATCACTGCTGTGTTAAATGTAGGAGGTACTTTAACGACACATTCGGTCATCTCTTTATTCCATAACTCTAGATCGCCGCCGTACTCTGGCTGCCAATTCTTATTGAGGTAAACGAGGAGGTTAATTCTACGCCAAAGCCCAAGTTTTGGATTCATATTAACATCAATATGAACATCAACATAGGATCCGCTTTTACCTTGATGAACTCCAGAGCCCAAGGCGTCTTTGGTGGTATGTAAATCTTGAATTCCTGTTATTCGGGAAAGTTGTTCTCCCCATTCAATTGATCCTATCGCTTCACGAACTAGAGAGAAAGAGGGGTGCCAACGATCGAAATGATAATCTTCACTTTTATCTTCGTTTAAACTCTTACGTTTAACGTTTAAATCCTGGATGGGCGGAAAATTATCAAAGAGCTCATTGGCAATTTCTTCGGTAAAAAAATCCTCCATGACGAGGTATTTACAAGGTTTTGCGTTCAGATAACTATTACTCAATTCTTGAGCGAAGGCCTGATCTAAAAACTTTGGATTGATAATACCTGTTGCCATGAGTGTAGATTTAACTTTTTCAAATATAACAGTTAGCTTTTCTTCTTTCTTGTGATGTCAGTGAGTTTTCCATAAATAAAGAAAAACAAGGAAGGACTGAGGCGTTTAAATAGAACGGCAAGTGTCTCATAGCCTCCTATAAATACTTGTTTAGAAGGGTTTTTGCGTCTTGATTTCCTCAAGAATATTCGAGCCAATTCCTTCGGATGCATTCCTCTTTCTTGGGCAATACTATTTTTACCAATTGGCTCACCTTCAGGGCCAAGACTACTCAGAGTGACATTTGTGTTTATAAACCCTGGACTTAGAATACCAATATGAATGTTCGTATTTTTCATTTCGTACTGTAGACTTTCGAAATAGCCAATAATACCAAACTTACTAGCTGAGTATGCTGCTAACCGAGGACTCCCGAAATAGCCTAAAATACTAGCTACGGTCCATATTTGACCAGTGTTATTGCTCACCATATGAGGTAAAACAGCCTTGGTTAACGCCACGCTTCCCCAAAGGTTAACTTCCATTACCTTTTTTTCAATTTGTAGGTCCATGGTTCGCACGGAACCCAGATGCCCAATGCCTCCATTGTTAATAAGGACATCTATGTTACCCGTAGGTTGAAGAGCGTCATCTACCCATTGTTGAGATTGATGATGTTGTTCAAGGTCAAGTGGAAGAATGAAGCATCGCTCGGGAGAGGATAAGGTTTTCCTAAGATCCTCTAGTAGGGATGTTCTCCTGGCGGAGATAATAACAAAAGCGCCAGCGTGGTTATAGGCTTGGGCTAATGCCCAGCCTATACCACTGCTTGCTCCTGTAATCCAAACGGTTTGCTCTTTCATGATAGTAGCGTGTTGTTTGGCAATTTAATATTTATACGCTTATTTGCGTTTAGGTGCACCTTTAAATTTAGAGGTACCCTTGAATTTCGTTCTTCCACTACTTCGGTCCGTACTTTCAGCACTTCCCCCTTCAGTACGGCGTGCTGCTCCACGATCACCTTCAGAGCGACCAGCAAAACCGCCACCACCTTCAGTACGGCGTGCTGCTCCACGATCACCTTCAGAACGACCAGCGTAACCGCTACCACCTTCAGTACGGCGTGCTGTTCCACGATCACCTTCAGAACGACCAGCGTAACCGCCACCACCTTCAGAACGACCAGCGTAACCGCCACCGCCTTCAGTACGACGACCAGCGTAGCCACCGCCACTGCCACCGCCTTCGCGACGACCACCTTCAGAACGACCAGCGTAACCGCTTCCTCCGCCATCACGTCGACCACCTCGATCTCCTCCACCTTTATAACCGCCACGACTACCGCCGCCACCGCTATAAGAGGAAGAACGCTGAGGTCTCCCGCCGCTTTTACTTTCTTCGGAATATGCCTTAACTGTGTAAGAACCAGTCGTAGATCCAGTTAGTTTCGTTGCGATTTCATCAGCAAAACGCTCTTCTACATCAATTTTTGAAAAAGTCTTGTCCATGTCAATCTTACCGATTTTCACTTTTTGACCTTCCATAATGTCGTTGATCAAGCCCATAAGTCGGCTCGGATTTACGTTTTGACGATATCCTAAATCAACTACTACTGTTTTGAAACCTTCTTCAGAGCCACCTCTACTACTGCCTCCGCCTTCGCGTCGTCCATGCTCTTTAGCTGCTCTTGCTGCTTCGTTAATATCTCTAGCTCCGCGGTAACGTTTGAGAACCATAGCCGTTTCGTGTCCTAAAAATCTTTCGATCAATTCAGCTTTACTCAAGTGAGCTAGTTTATCTAAGGCTTCTTCGAGAAGCTCTGCATCTAATGCGGCTTGTGGTTTGAGTGCTACTAAATCATCAATAGCTCCACGCATTTTAATCTGACAAATCGCGTCACCTGAAGGAACTTCTTTAGTTTCGAATGTCTTACCAATCAAACGCTCAAGCTCCTTAACTTTTCGCATGTTCCTTCCGTGTGTTATGACGATAGAAATTCCGCTAGCACCAGCACGACCTGTTCGCCCAGAACGGTGAACATATACCTCAGGATCGTCAGGGATATTCAAGTTGATTACGTGGGTCAAGTCTGTTACATCAATTCCACGGGCAGCAACATCGGTAGCGACCATGACACTTAACGACTTTTTACGGAAACGTGCCATAACATCATCACGTTGTGCTTGACTTAAGTCACCATGAATAGCTTCTGCTCGGTATCCGTCATTGACGAGTTGTTCGGCAAAACTCTGCGTCTCACGACGAGTTCTACAGAATACAATACCATACATATTAGGGTTGAAATCCACAATACGGCGCATTGCTTCGTAGGTGTTTCTCGGGCTTGTAACATATAACTCGTGCTCTACATTAGAGGCACTTATGTTTTTCTTACCAGCAGAGATCTCTTTGGGATCGTTTAGGTACTTGTTGGTTAGTTTTTTCATACCGTCCGGCATGGTAGCACTAAAACATAATGTTTGCTTCTCTTCTGGGGTGTTGGCTAGAATGGCGTCTAATTCGTCT
>Ga0115004_10004763_pt1 | contig 10793 bp, 9 predicted proteins | sample ArcticOcean_MG_C_10_FD_88737 | JGI IMG/M metagenome (GOLD analysis project Ga0115004, IMG submission 88737) | Marine microbial communities from western Arctic Ocean - ArcticOcean_MG_CB11_90 | ecosystem: Environmental > Aquatic > Marine > Oceanic | place: Arctic Ocean: Canada Basin | collected... | reverse complement strand
GCAACTGATGATGATGGTTCTTGTATAGCTTTAATATTAGGATGTATGGATGCGGAAGCTGTCAACTATGATGCTAATGCAAATACTGATAATGGTATGTGTCAGCCATATACTCTAGCGGATGTTGAATCTGCTGAAGACTCTGCATATGCAGATGGGTTAGTAGCTGGTTTTGCAGATGGTCATGCTCAAGGCGTTATATATGGTTCTCCTATCCTTATTGATGCAATTATAGATCTACCAGAAGGATGGAGTATGTTCGGTTATACATGTATCGAGTCGATGAACGTAATTGATGGGTTTTCTGAAATTGCAAGTAATATCGTAATTGTTAAAGATGAGTGGGGTCTAGCTTATTTACCTTCTTATGGCTTTAGTGCTTTTGATAATTTAGAATATGGTGAAGGTTACCAAATTAAAATGACAGAAGAAGTCGATTCTTTCTATTTTTGTCAGACACATACTCTAAAAATATATGGATGCATTGATGAAACAGCATTGAATTATAACTCTGGTGCAAACACAGATGATGGGTCTTGTATTGCTGCTGTGATTGGATGTATGGATGAATCTGCGCTTAACTATAACCCAGAAGCAAATACAGGTGATGATTCTTGTAATGACGTTGTCTTAGGATGTACTAATGAAGAAGATACTGAAAATTATGATGAAAGTGCAAACACAGATGACGGCTCATGTGAACCAATTTTTGATGGAGATGGGTGTGCACAACTTGTAGCTAATGACCCATGGACACCATTAGAATTCTTTAGCATGATGGGAATGGGGACAGAATGCGAACAGGTTTTAAGTGCTTGTTCTGACGGCAACGATGAAGCTTGTGATTTTATTTGTGAGATTTCAGATCAATATTATGAATTCGGTTCATGTGGTTGCTCAGCAAACTTGAATTGTCCAGATTTTGCAGTCGTAGATTATGCCTCAGGTGGAGGTACATATACTTATAGTCAATCCGAAATTCATTTTATTCATGGTTCAGGCGCTCAAGTAACTTATAATATATTTGCTCCAAATGCAGAAAGCGTTACATTAGTTGTCGAGTCTGGTTCTGATATGATATTTAATATTTATTATGAAGGATCTGAGCCTGTTGTAAATTTAATTACCCAATCGGGAACAGGATCATTTAACCTCATCCAACAATAGTTTAAAAAAGCCACTCTACGAGTGGCTTTTTTAAACTATAACATCTCTTTTTTATCTTGAACACTAGAAATAGCAGGAAAATTAAGCCACAAAAAAAAGAATAACCAGTTAAAAATAACCAATTCTCCACTTTGGGTGATCTCAAGACTAAGTTCTTCGAGTTTTTTGGAGATTAAAATAGGTTTATATGTGCAAACGTATAAACCCATTTTTTTAATGCTTGGTATGTTTTGCCTTTCCCAAATTCAACATAACTCTTATTCATTTTCAATTGGGACAATTAAAACGCTAAATTAAGGCTATATTAAAAAAGTATGAAGAATTATATTTTTACGCTATTATGTGTGCTTAGTATAACTAGTAATGCACAAACACCTAAAATAGATAGTTTAGAGAATGCCTTAGCACAGCAACAAATAGACTCCTTAAAGGTAATGACTAATTACGAGTTGTTTTGGCAGCATTTTCAATCCGATTTAAATAAAGCCGAAATCTATGCCAATAGGATTATTGAGTTATCTAAAGAACTTAATTATTTAACGGGTATGGCAATGGGCTATGATTGCAAAACAAGTTTAGAGATCAATCAAGCCAAGTATCAGGAAGCCCTAAAAAGTGCGAATAATTTAAAAAAAATTAATCTTCAGCTTGAACACGAAAATGCCAATGCTATTTATCAGAATAAAGTAGCCTGCATTTATTATTATAAAGCAGACTACGATTCTGCAATTTATTGTTGGAATAAGGCGCTTGCAGATTATGATCGCATAGGAGATGTTGATAAAACAGTTCAAATACAGTCTAATATAGGTTCGGTGTTAATTTCGCAAGGAAACTATGAAAAGGCTCTAATATACTTTAAAGACGCTCAAGAAATATTAGAGAATGAGAGCCAAGACTCCACAACCTTAGTTAAGGTTTATAACAATATTGGGATTGTATTTCATGATTTAGAAAATTTTGAAAAGGCAAACAATTATTATAGTAAAGCTTTAACTATTGCCAGACAAAACCATTTAGTATTCGACGAAGAAATGCTCCTGTTTAATATTGGGAATCTTCTTGTTACTCAAAACAAACACCAAGAAGCTATTGCCTTTTACGAAAAATCGAAAGAAATTAGAATAGACAATGGAATGTCTATTGGTTCGAGTTTATTAGTTTTAGGTAATTGTTATTTTTATATAGGCGAATACAAAATATCAGAAGACTTATTGTTTAAAGCCGTAAACTTACTTGTAGGCACCGAAGATGAGTCTTATTTAAATCAAGCATATTTGTATTTAGCTAAATTATACAAGCAAATTAAGCAGCTAGATAAGGCCTTAAATTTTACATTAAAGGCCGTTAATTCAATACATAAAATAGAAAATAATCACACTGTAATTAACGCTTTTTCCGAAATAATTGAATTGAGTTTTGTATTGGAAAAATACGAAATGGCGCAAGAATATACTTCTAAATTAAAGGTATTGCAAGATTCCTTATATAAAGAAGATGTAATTATTAAGGTTCATGAAATTGAGTCGAAATATGATTTGGTGAAAAACGAAAAAGAAATTGCCGTTTTAGAAACTGAAAAACTAATAGCAGAAAAAAAGAAACAACAATTAATTTTGTCGTTTGGTTGTGGTGCATTTATACTCATTATTGTTGTGATAATTGTTATGTACAGAAATAGAACCTTAATAGAAAAAAGAAAAAATAGTGAATTGGAGTCTAAACACAACAAGTTAGTCTTGCAACACAAAACACTTCTTTTGTCCAAAAAAAGAGGGGATATTGAAGATGTGGTGAAAAAATTAAATATTCTTCAAGCAGAGCCAAATAAAAAAAACGTTGAAGATTTGATTTTAGAAATAAGTACCAATGAAAATATTGAAAAAAACTGGATTGGCTATTTAGATTCCTTCGAAGAGTTAAATCCTACCTTTTTTAAGAATGTACAGAAATTGGGAGTGAAATTATCAGTAAAAGAAAAACGACTATGTGTGTTTATATGTCAAGGATTAACCATTAAACAAATAGCTACAGCTTTATCTAATAAACCTCGTTCTATAGAAAATGCACGATCTCGCCTTAGAAAGAAATTTAATTTACAGCCTTCTCAAAATCTTTCAGATTATTTAAATGCACTGAGTGCAACCGAATAAGTTACAAGTTCCTTTCTCCTTATATTTTAAATTAGTTATAGAATCTGTTGTTTACAATTCCTTAACATAGTTTTAAAAAGTGATTAACATATACTGAGGATTCTAAACATACATTTGCACCATAAACAAGAAAAACACACTATGAGAAAGTTTATTTATTTATGTATAGCTACCTGCTTTTCTACCTTGGTGATAGGGCAAGAAGTTGTAAACAACAGTTTCGGAAATGGCTTTTACAATGTAATCGCTGCAGACAGTTCTTACAGCATGAAGCTTGCAGCGCGTATGCAATCACTCTATATAGCCGATTGGGATGTAAATGATGCAGACGGAATACATAATGGGGGCTCTCAATTCTTAGTGCGTAGAGCTCGTTTAAAATTTGGAGGTTTTGTATTCAGTCCTAAAGTAAAGTATAAGTTAGAATTAGGTTTGTCTAATAAAGATTTGGGTAAAGTAGACGATAGAAATAACAATGCTCCCAAAATGATTTTGGACGCTGTTGTAAAATGGAATTTTTACAAAAATTTCACACTTTGGGCAGGTCAAACAAAATTACCAGGTAACAGAGAGCGTGTAGTTTCATCTGCAAACTTACAATTGGTCGATCGTTCTTTATTGAACAAGCGTTTCAATATAGATCGTGATATGGGTATTCAGTTACGTCACCATTTTACGATCGGAAAAAACTTTATTGTACAAGAATCTCTAGCTGTGTCACAGGGTGAAGGTAGAAATGTAGTGCAAGATAATTTAGGTGGTTACCAATGGACGAGTAGAATAGAGGTTTTGCCATTCGGTAAATTTAAAGGTGCTTATGCTGGTGGTGCTCTAAAAAGAGAAGAAACACCTAAGTTGGCAATTGGTGCTACGTATGATTATAATAATGCTGTAAAAAACAAGTCAAATCAAGGTTCGTATATGTTGATTGATGATGGGGAGGCTTATTTCCAAACTAACGTAAACTCAATTTTTGTGGACGCGATGTTTAAGTTCCAAGGCTTCTCTTTTATGGCTGAATATGCTAATAGAGATTCTGAAAATCCTATTGCAATGAATTCAGATGGTACTGAGTCAGAGTATGGAGATGTAGTTCAGGTAGGTAATGGATTGAACCTAATGTCTGGTTATTTGTTTAATAACGATTTTGAAATAACAGGTCGTTATACTTCTATCGCATTAGATAAAGCTATTACAGGTAAGGACTTAGAAACGCAATATACATTAGGGCTTTCTAAATACTTTAAAGGTCATAAGCTAAAAGTTCAATCTGATGTTAGTTATTTAACTGTAGAGAATAATGGAACGAGTGGTTTGATGTACAGAATGCAATTTGATCTACATTTCTAAGCAGAAAACTCTCATCATACTTAAAAACGGGCTTCTACAAAAGCCCGTTTTTTTGTGAATAAATTTAAAATAATCAGTTTACATACTTTATTAATAGTATTACTATTATATTTGTAATTATTAGTTCCAAAATGAAAACATTAAACATACAGATAGAAGTAGGCTCAGAGCTATATATTAAAGATCCTAACTCATCAGAGTTGGGTAGAAAAATCATTTCAAAAAGTATCGAAATGATTAATGAGATAGGTTTTGAAGCGTTTACATTTAAAAAATTAGGCTGTTTAATTCAGTCTAATGAGAGTTCTATCTATCGTTATTTTGACAGTAAACACAGTTTACTCATTTATTTAACGAGTTGGTATTGGACCTGGACTGAGTGTAGAATTGTTTTTGCAACCACCAACGTTAGCGATCCAATAGATCGTTTGCGAAAAGCAATTCTCATATTAACAAAGCCTGTGCTAGAAGACACTTCAATATCTCATGTAAATGAAGTATTGTTAAGCCAAATTATTTTTTCTGAATCCTTAAAGACATTCCATACAAAAAAGGTAGATGAAGAAAATAAAAAAGGATGTTTTAAAGCCTATAAATCCGTGGTGCAGAGGGTGAGCTCAATAATGCTCGAAATTACACCTAACTTTCAATTTTCTCATATGTTAACTTCTACAGTTATTGAAGGGGCACATCAGCAAAAGTATTTTGCTGATCACTTGCCTTCTTTAACCGATATGTCTAATGAAGAAGACGCAATATCTAGTTTTTATTTAGAGCTAGTTTTTAACTTTTTAAAACCATAATTCATGAAAAATATGTTCAATTTTAAGCACCTAAAAGGTGATATTTACGGTGGTATTACTGCCGGTATTGTTGCCTTGCCATTAGCTTTAGCATTTGGTGTAAGTTCAGGCTTAGGTCCAAGTGCTGGTTTGTACGGCGCTATTTTTGTAGGTTTTTTTGCTGCACTTTTTGGTGGGACTAACACTCAAATTTCTGGGCCAACAGCACCTATGACTGCTGTTAGTATGGTGGTAATTGCAGGGATCATTGCTTCCTTCGAAGGAGATGTATCGAAGGCACTTCCAGCCATACTAGCCGTATTTTTACTATCAGGATTAATACAAGTTTTACTAGGTATACTTGGTGTTGGTCGTTATATAAAATATATTCCTTACCCAGTAGTTTCTGGTTTTATGACGGCTATTGGAGTTATTATTTTAATAACACAACTCTTACCGTTTGTTGGTTATTATCCAAAAGAAGATATGTCTTTTGTGAATCAGTTTAAGCCACAGGCTGAAGAGGTTCTTTTAGATAATATTTTAAAAGATGAGGCAAGTGATGGAATTCTTGTTTTAGAAAATTTTGAAGTGACAATTGAGAGAGCTGCTGATATTACAGATACTCAAATTATTACAGAATCTAAAACAATCGCAGGTAGAGAAGCTTCCGGTGTACTAGGTTCTTTAAAAATATTACCTAGAGCTTTACAGCATATAAATTGGTTAGAGTTAATACTCGCATTGTCTACCATTATAGTTATTTATGGATTTAAGCGAATCACCACTAAAGTGCCAAGCACATTGGTTGCTTTAATTTTAATATCTGGTATAGCAGTAGGTTTTGGATTAGACTATCGTCCAATTGAAACTATACCAAGTGGTTTTCCAGTTCCAAATTTCTCTGTCTTTACCGACTTTAGTTTAACGAGTATTATGCCTTACTTTTTTACGGCACTTACATTGGCTCTTTTGGGGGCAATAGACACTCTATTAACCTCCGTAGTTGCGGATAATTTAACAAAGACAAAGCATTTACCAAATAAAGAATTAATTGGACAGGGTATTGGGAATAGTGTTGCTGCACTTTTTGGTGGACTTCCAGGAGCTGGGGCAACAATTAGGACTGTAGTGAATATTAATGCAGGTGGGGTTACTCGTTTATCCGGTATGATTGCTGGTTTAATGTTGTTAGTTATTATGCTTGCATTTAGTTCTATTGCTTCTCAAATCCCTGCTGCTGTTTTAGCTGGTATATTAATAACGGTTGGTATTGGAGTAATGGATTATAAAGGCTTAAAGGCGATGCCTTACATGCCAAAGTCAGAAGTAGTTATAATGATTGTTGTACTTGTTTTAGCTTCGGTTTGGAATTTAGTTTACGCAGTAGGAATAGGTTTAGTTATTGCCTCCTTAATGTTTATGAAGAAAATTGGAGATTTAACTTCCGAACATTCTGAAGTAACTCAATTATCAGATAATGAAAATTGGGAAAGTTTAATTGATTTGCCAAGTGCGGTCAAAAATCAAATTGTAGTAAAGCAAATTAAGGGACCTCTATTCTTTGGTTCAACAAGCGAGTTCCAGAGTTTGGCTCAGCAAATTCCATACGAAGCTGCATACATTATATTTAAAATGGATAGTATGCAATACATGGATCAATCTGGCTTATTTACTATGGAAGACATATTGATCGATTTCGTAAGTCAAGGAAAGAAAATCTTGTTGGTAAATGTATTGCCCCAACCTAAAGCCATGTTAGAGCGTATAGATATTATTCCGGCTCTTATTCCAAGTGAACATGTTTTTGAATCTATGGAAGAGAGTTTGATTTTTATTAAAGGAATTAAGAACAACTAATTATTATATTATGAAAGCATTAACAAAATCTACACAAGAGCAGATTACTCCTACAGCAGCATTACAAATGTTAATCGATGGGAATGCTAGATTTGTTCAGAATAAGATGATTCAAAGGGATTTGCAAGAGCAAATTGCGGACACAAGTGAGGGTCAATTTCCTTTTGCTGCAATTTTAAGTTGTATCGACTCTAGGGTTCCTGCAGAAATAGTCTTCGACCAAGGTATAGGCGATGTTTTTAGTGCTCGTGTAGCAGGGAACATTGTAAATGAAGATGTATTGGGCTCTATAGAATATGCTTGTAAAGTAGCCGGTGCTAAAATTGTTGTAGTAATGGGGCACACTAAATGTGGTGCTGTAACTGCAGCATGTAAAAATGTTGAATTAGGGAATATCACTGCTTTACTTTCTAAGATTAAACCTGCAGTGGTTGCAGCTAGTAAGGGTAAGCTCATGAACGATGAGACAATTGAATTGGTGTCTGTACAGAATGTGCGTTTGTCTATGGCGAATATTCGTGAGGAGAGCCCAATATTGGCAGAAATGGAGCAAGAGGGTGACATTCTAATTGTGGGTGCAGTTTATAATGTTTCTAGCGGAGAAATTTCATTTTTAGAGTAGTAGTGCAAAATCAAAACAATAAATAAACAAAGCCCTCCAATTTTTGGAGGGCTTTGTTTATTAAACTTAAATTCAACTAATAATTGTTGGTTTTTTGTTTTTACCCTTATGTTTAAGAACAAGTGCTTCAACATAAAAGATGAGTTCTTCCGCTATGTTTTTTATCAAATCGCCATTCCGTTCTAACTTTCTAACTGCAGATAATAAATACAAATGTTTTTGTAAATCTTCAGGATTATCTAGTATGTAAGGACTAATAGAATTAATCACTTTGTTGTTATATACATTAAGTTGTTCGTCCATTGCATATACTTTTCGAGCCAGCGTAGTATCTTCATTCTCGTAAGCTTCAATAATGTTTTCTAGCATTTCTAGACAAATGTTAAACATTTCAATTATTCCAAGACGTATAATAATTTCTTTGGAAAATGGAGTCTCCTGCTTTAGAATATAAGATGCTATTGCATCAACGTTGTCAGCTAAACGCTCTAGATCGCTATTCATTTTGTAAATAGAAAGTACAAAACGTAAATCAATTGCCACAGGAGAATATAATGCTAGAATATTTTCGCAATCTGAGTCAATTTGTAGTTCGATGCCATTTATACGTTTTTCTGTTTCTCGTATTTCAGCTGCTAAATCTTTATCAAACTCAATAAGTGCTTTTTTTGTTTTTATTACTTGACGCTCAACATTGAGAAACATTTTCAACATTGTCGTTTTAAGTCGTCTTATTTCATGGTCTAAGTGTGTCATAATCTTGTAAATTAACCGAATCTTCCGGTAATGTAATTTTGAGTTTTTGTTTGCTTAGGGTTTGTAAATATTTCGGTGGTTTTACCAAATTCAATCAGTTCTCCCATATAGAAAAAGGCTGTATGATCGCTTATTCTTCCAGCTTGTTGCATATTATGTGTAACCATTACTATGGTGTATTTTTCTTTCAATTCGAAAATCAAATCTTCAATTTTAGCTGTAGAAATTGGGTCTAATGAGGACGTTGGTTCGTCCATTAAAATCACATCTGGATCTACGGCAAGAGCACGAGCAATACATAAGCGTTGTTGTTGTCCTCCCGATAAGGACAAAGCAGATTTCTTTAAGTCATCTTTTACCTCTTCCCAAAGAGCGGCTTGTTTTAGGGCTATTTCTACACGTTCTGAAATAAATTTTTTATCCTTTACTCCTTGAATTTTTAACCCATAGGCAACATTTTCGAAAATGCTTTTTGGAAATGGATTTGGTTTTTGAAATACCATTCCCACATTAGTTCTTAAGTCTTCTACTAGTACCTTAGGCTTGTAAATGTCCTTTCCATCAATTGTAATGGTTCCTTTCATAGAAAACACATCTATATAGTCATTCATACGATTTAATAATCGAAGGAAAGTAGATTTACCACAACCCGAGGGGCCTATAAATGCGGTTATGGTATTAGGAATAATAGATAGGTTTATGTTTGATAAAGCTTTTTTATCTCCATAATACACATCCACATTTTTCGCTTGTATTTTGTATTCGTTTTCATTCATGGTTCTTTAAGATTTTACCAATTAATTTTTTTCTGCCACTTACTTCTTAGCAACATCGCTATACCATTCATCGTAAATGTAATTCCCAAGAGTATAATAATGGCTGCCGCAGCATTAACACTAAAGCCGTGCTGAGGTCTAGATATCCAATTGAATATTTGGATGGGTAAAACAGTAAACTCATCCATTGGGCTGCTAGGAGCAAAGGGTACATAAGCTAAAGCTCCAATAACAATTAGTGGAGCAGTTTCTCCTACAGCCCTCGAAATCGCTAATATTACTCCTGTAAGAATCCCACCCAATGATGCAGGAAGTACTTGATTCCAAATAGTTTGCCATTTGCTAGCTCCCAAGCCATATGAAGCCATACGCAATGAGTTTGGCACTGCACGAATAGCTTCGCGAGTGGCTACTATAATTATTGGTAATATTAACAGTGCCAAGGTTAAGGCTCCAGCTAATAAGCTGTTTTTTAGGTGTAGTATTCTACCGAATATTTCCAAGCCTAGTAATCCGTATATTATTGAGGGTACACCAGCTAAATTTGAAATGTTAATTTCCAGAAGGTCAGCTAATTTACTTTTCTTAAGATATTCCTCTAAGTAAATTCCTGCAGATACTCCTAAAGGGAAAGCAAAGAGTGTGGTAAGACACAACACCCATAGTGTGCCTGTCCAAGCTGTAAATATACCAGCCTTTTCTGGCTTTCTTGAGGGTAAATCTTGTAGGAAGTTAAAGTCTATTCGACTACATCCTTCGTAAAAAATTTGTCCAATAAAGAAGCTTAAAAGGACTAAGCCAGATAGGGTTGCCAGAAGCCCCAGGATACCAAAACTTTGGTCTTTAATTCTATTTATTTGTATTTTATTCATACTCTTCCCGGAATTTTTTTCTTACTAAAAAGGAGATGTTATTCAAGATAAAGGTGAATACAAATAGAGTCATTCCTGCAGCAAAAATTGTTTTGTATTCTAAAGACCCATGTGGTACATCCCCTAAGCTAACCTGTACAATATAAGCGGTAATTGTTTCTATTGGTACTAGAGGATTAAATGTTAAGCGTGGCTGTTGTCCTGCAGCAATAGCAACAATCATAGTTTCGCCAATTGCTCTCGAAAAAGCTAAAATTACTGAGACTACAATCCCTGAGGATGCTGCAGGTACCATTACTCTATATGAGGTTTGTAGTCGGGTAGATCCAAGTGCGTATGAGGATTCTCGTAATGATTTAGGAACTGCTCTTAATGCATCCTCACTTAATGAAGACACAAAAGGAATAATCATTATTCCCATAACTATCCCAGCTGATAAAGCATTGAAACCTGAG
>Ga0115004_10004762_pt1 | contig 10794 bp, 8 predicted proteins | sample ArcticOcean_MG_C_10_FD_88737 | JGI IMG/M metagenome (GOLD analysis project Ga0115004, IMG submission 88737) | Marine microbial communities from western Arctic Ocean - ArcticOcean_MG_CB11_90 | ecosystem: Environmental > Aquatic > Marine > Oceanic | place: Arctic Ocean: Canada Basin | collected... | reverse complement strand
ATACAAAAGACCCAAAATTGGCCGCATTTTAAAAGAAGTATACGTTCAGTAGTAGCGAATAAAGAAGAGCAGAGAGAGATTGAGAGACCGGTGGTTAATTAGACAGCCGTGACAATCGAGCGTGCTCGTAGTCTCGTAGTCTCTTACTCCTTCTTTTAAGTAAGTAAAATCTACTTATTAAAGATATTTTGTATCTAGATACAAAAGACCCAAAATTGGCCGCATTTTAAAAGAAGTATACGTTCAGTAGTAGCGAATAAAGAAGAGCAGAGAGAGATTAGAGAGATTGAGATTGAGATTGAGATACAAGATTGAGCAGTGATCGAGAAGAAGATGAGGTTCATAGCAGCGCGACAATCATCATCGAACTTTGGATTCGGTCGCCAGTTTAACAGTAATTCTGGAAAGCGCGGCGCGAAGGAGTTCGTAAAGCACTCAAAAATATCATCATCATCAGCGATGAGTTCGATGAGTAATAGTAGTACAATCAATGCCGGGACGAATATTGGGAAGATGAACCCGTTGTTGAAGAGTGCTTTGACGAGCGCGTGTTTAGGCATCGTCGGTGATTTCGTCGCGCAAAGTTTAGCGAAGAAGCCGTTCTGGGAACAAAAAAGTTCTGCGCTCGCGGATGATGTCGCAGGCGTCGCGAAGAAGAAGAACCATGCGAAGAACCATGCGAAGAAGGAAGCGAATGCGACTAAAGATAGTACTGCTACTACTACTACTCAGTATGATTATCAACGAACAGGACGCCAATCATTATTCAATTTCGTGTTCTATGGCCCATTACAACACCATTGGTACATCTTCCTCGCGAAACGGTTCCCAACCGTACCGGCGAGTTTCGCTAAGGCGAACTTGGCCCCGTTTGCGACTAAAGTGTTCTTGAACCAAGCCGTTCTCGGTCCAGTCGTAGTCGCTTCGTTCTTCGCATGGTCGCAGGCGTTCACTACTGGGTTCACTTTAGATAAATGGTCCGAAAAGGTTGCGAGAGATTCTATACCAACCTTGAAAAAGGGGTGGGCGTTTTGGGTACCGGCGAGCGCGATTAATTTCTCGTTCGTTCCAGTACATAAACAAGTCTTATACATGTCTTGTTGTTCGATCGTATGGAATTGTATTCTCTCGCAGGCTGGGAATAAAGATCCAGTCGTTGTCGCCGTCGACGATCTTAAGAAGAAGAAGAAGCGATAAAAAAAATTGCATAGTCGTCGTCGTGAAAACCGTTTGACGAAAGAGCTCAAATGTATCAAAATGAAAATCCGACGAGACCCGAACTCTAAAACAAACGCCATTACGATTCGAAAAGAATTCACTCCTTGACGATCGTATGGAGTTCGAATCCTCTTCTTTCTTCGAGCAGTATTTTCTGCGCGATTCGTTACGCGCTTCTTTTTTTAGATTCTCTCTCTCGTCGGATTCAAGTCGGCCGCTGAAGCGACGCGCAAACTTTTCGACGCGCGCGCTCGTTATCTCTAATTTCCTTTTTTTTACATTTGAGCTCTTTCGTAGCATGTTTATGTAATAATATATATATACTACTGTATGTATCTGTGTAGTACTTGAGTAAACGTATGCTTACTCTTATTTTTGCGCGCGCAGTAAAATGAATGAAATCCCCCTTCTCCTCACAAAAAAGCTCTCTCGTTCCAAACATAAAAATGAACAAAACACAGCGCGAGTTATTCTGGCAAAACGACCTAAAAGATGTCAGAACGTTCAGAATAATCGCGTGTACTCTATGGGCCTCATTCGGCCCATCTCTGCTCGTACGTTTTACTTCGTTCGTTATCGATTCTCTCTCGTTCTATTTATTCGGTCTTTTCCCCTGATTTTGAACCGCAATTTCCAAAATCACGCATTCTTCTTCTTCTTCTTCTTCTTCTGAAGAAGAAGAGGAAGAAGAAGAAATGAGTTCATTGTCACTGGAATCCAATACATTTCTTGCTTCAAAAGTACTGACCTGTGCATTAAATTGAATCGAATTTTTAGGTCTTTTCGATCAGTCTGTTGAAGAATTTCGTGCAAACTTTGAGTGTTCACTCGAGCTTCAGGGCTGGGATGGTTGATTTTTTGAAAACGGTCGTAGCGTTCGCGCCGGTTTCGTACGTCACGGCGAAGGCGGCGAGGCCGAGCAGAGAATTGTTTAGGATCGATCGCGCGATGGTCGATGGGTCGCATGGAATAGGTCTTTGTGATAGGAGAGTCTGTGCGAGTAAGAGCGAGGAGAGCGCGAGGTATAGGAGCGAGAGCGCGAGAGACGTTTGTTCGTTCTTGGTTTTGAGGGTGTTTGCGTGTTCGGTGTATTTGATGCCGATCGTGGTCGGTACCGCGACTGCGAGTGTGGATGGAGTGCATAAAGGATATGTGGGATGGGGGAAGAATGGAAGGTGGTTTTTTGGAGCCGTTTTAGGTTTTTTGACATGCGTAGGGAGCATCGGCGTGTTTAGGGATGTAGCGTTGTACAAGAAGGTTTTAGGGGGACGAGCGAAGAGGTTTTTGATTTCGTCCGGGTTGGAGAACAAACTGATAACGACGAACTGGGTGACAGCCGTGCTCCAGCAGACAACGATTTTTACGTGGTTGGATCGTTCGAGGAAGCAGTATAACAGTGCAGCGAGTAGTAAAGAATCTGCGATGAGAGCGAAAGTGATATCGGCTTCTTCGGGAACTAAACTGGAAAAGTTACAGCTCGCTTTTCTTACGCCTTTACGATTGAAGGACGATTTGAAGTTTGAATTTTCGCAAGCTGGGCGTCGAGGACGCGTTCAACGCGTCAAACGCATTACTTTTGAAACGGCTACAGACCCTGTTGTGATTTTACATTCGCTCAAAATGGTGTGTTGCGCTTTTCTCGCGCAACTAATTTTGAGTTGGTTTCGATTGGCGCCGTATACTTCTGTTTTCGCAATCTTTTCGAGATTCATTCCAGGGGTTATCGTTTGCATATGTATAAAGATTTCTAGAGATATATGCGAATCGATTTTGACTGAACCATATCCATTTCGCCCGGATACTCTAAGATCGGGAACTAATCACGTACCGTTAGAGCCTTTGATGAGGGCGATGAGAGGCGAATATATCGCCGAATACGCGTTTTCGCAAATTCTAGCGTTTGACGATTGCTTAAAAATTGCAAGCGAAAACGATTACGGAAGATTACATTTGTTATACGGTGGAAGTGATGCGATATCTTCCGCGGCATTAGGTGTTGTCGCACCCGGAATTAGACGAACGTTTGCCGCCGACAACAACGTCGGGAGCGAAAATTATGAGAAAGACGATAGTGTTAGTCCAGATTTTCTAGAATTTTTGTCGACGAAACGTGCGTTTTTAGCATGCGCGTTAGCGCCAGTGACGCAAATTGCACGAGTCATGCGTGACTTTGAAGAAAAAGCTATAATCGCAGATGCTCGATCGAGCGCGGGGCCTATGTCGTTCGCAAAAAATGATAGCAACGGTCTAGGAATGGGTAATATTGAAGAAATGCAAATGCGTAAGCATCGTGAAAGTCAAGCTTTGATTGCTTCAGTTGTAGCGGCTAATATGGTCGAAGATTTCGGAGCGCTAGCGAATTTGGGGATTAAAATTGCAACTGCGATGTTTAACAATAAGGTTGAGTTTGGAGACGAAATGAGTGGGGATATGATCGAAAGAAGGGCTAACGTTCTCGGTGAGAACGAACGTCCAACGTTTAGAGATGCGGCTATTGCAACCTGTGCGTTTCGCGAAGCCACTATGCGCGTGCGAGAGGTGACTTTCCCAGATTCTGTTAGAACGGCTATCACGTCGATTCCCTCATCATTATCATCGCAACGACAACAACAACAAAAAACAGAACTCGTCAACGATGAGTTTTTAACGAAAGCAACAACGACGACGACGAGCAAAACATCATCAGCAACTGCTATTATGTTTCAAAGCGGCTGGTCGAATACACATCAAGCAAGCGAAAATTCATCGGTCTCACATTGGTCTAACAGCATCGATGACGCGATTTGGCACGCGTACCCTGCTCTGGCGCAACTTCAAGTCGCCGAAATCGCTCGAAAATCAGAAGACGTCGCTTCAAGCGCAATCATGCGAATGGCTCTGATTTCAAAAAACGGCAAAAACTTCGCCAGACCTGGCTCTCGCGTAGATTTCCTCGAACGCTTTCAATCGAAACCGGAAAGTCCACCGATATTGGGCGATTTTAAATCCAAAAAGCGTAGTATACCGTTCAGCGCAAACGTAGGCGACGACGCGACGATTCATGAACGCGAAAAAGACTTCTTGCAATGTTCATATTTTGGAGACGTCAAGTCACACGAGAAAGTTTTAGCCTTAGCCGTATCTTCGTTCGTTAGTAGTAGCGCTTAGTCCGACGTCACGCTGCGCTCGGGCATCTTCACAATTTCATAAAGAAAAATAGAAATGTGCTGACAGCTGATGCTGTGATAGGGATTTGGGGAAATCAAAAGTGCAAAAAATAGTTATTTCACACACAGCGCGACACTTAAAGGTCAACGCAACGCTCTGTAGCGCTCGCGATAGAGCACGCGAAGCGCGTACTCCTCGTCGTCTTCTCGAAAATCTTAAGCCGGTGATATGACGCATCGTTCGAACGCCGTCCTTTGTAAAGCATTTTTCTTAAGAAGCAACTTCTCACTTCGCTCGAGTTGTATCCATGGATATAAAAATAACATCTAGCATGTTCGAACTTCTTCTTCGCTTTCATCATCATCGACGTCGCGAGCGACAAACGAAAACAACGGTAAAAATAGAGAGAACAACGAACACGAAATGAGAGAAGATAGTAATCTAGACATTAAGTGTAGACCGGATACGTACGAAATCGAGCTCGAGGAAAAGATCGAAAAAGCGCTCAGTTCGATGAACGAAAAAGCAAAAATCTCTCTGATGAGAAGAGATGTGGAGATTTTTGGGTCCAGGCAACAAGCGGGCGGGTTTAGGATGCGCGCCGTGTTCGGTATACATCACGATGGGCCAATAGAGAGCAGGTATTGCATGACCGAAGTTCTCTCTACGAAAGTGTTAGAGAGCGGGAAGGTGTTTAAGGAGAAGAGGATCGTCTTCGTGGACGAGTTTCCGATGGGTTCTGAAGCGATGAAAGAGTTGATGCCTACGGTGCGAGAGTTAATAGAGCGCGATGATGAGAACATGAGGAAGAGGTTGTTTCAGTGCGAGTTTTTGACCGCGACGACTGGCGATGTTGTTTTGACGATGTGTTATCATAGGAAATTGGACGAAAAATGGGAAATAGCGGCTAGGAAAATGCGAGATGAGATTAACGAAAGACATAAAGATTTGAACGTTTCGATCGTTGGGAGGGCGAATAAGATCAGGAAAGTTGTCGGGGACGCATTCGTGAATGAAATAGTAAAAATTGATGATGATGGTGATGTTAAAGTATTAAAGTATAAGCAATTAGAAGGGCAGTTCGCGCAACCAAACGCGGAAATTGCTACAGAAATGATCAAATTCGCGCAGTCGTGTTCAAGAAACGATAGCTTTGATACTCTTAAAACGGATTTTCTAGAACTCTATTGCGGGAACGGACATTTCTCAGTCGCATTAGCTCCAATGTTTCGAACTTGTCTTTCAACGGAGATTTCGAAAACAAACATCGCAGCAGCTCGCGAAAATATTGACCAGAATAACATCGAAAACACGTTCATCGTTCGCCTATCGGCCGAGGAAGTCGTGCAAGCAATCGATGGCACTCGCGAATTCACTCGCTTAAAAGCGTGTGATTTAGATTTTTCAAAGTTAGATATCAAAACAGTTCTCGTTGACCCACCTAGAGCCGGATGCGGAAAAGATGTTTCGAAGATGTTGCAAAGATTCGATCGCATCATTTACATCTCGTGCAACGCGGAGACTTTGGCGAATGACTTGAAAATCTTATGCGAAACGCATGAGATCACAAGATTTGCGATTTTCGATCAATTCCCGTATACGCCTCATTTAGAATGCGGCGCGTTACTCGTTCGTTCGTCATAAAACGAACAAGTTCTAATAATAATAATTATAATAATCAGTGATCATAATCAATGATGATACGGTTCGCCTCTGATTATAGTCCACGCTCGATAAATTTGTTCCATCAAGAACACTCTCGCAATAGCGTGATTCGTGACCATATCGGACACCGAAACTCTCAAATCCGCTCTCTCAATGACATCTTTTCCATGCCCAAAAGGACCGCCGATGACGAACACGACCCTTTGCTTCCCATGATCTCTCCCAATAACCTCTCTCGCGAACTGCTCCGATCCCATCCTCTCCCCGCGCTCGCACACTAAAACCACTAAATCTTTCCGTCCATCCACTTTCCTTAAAACTCGCTCTCCTTCACCCTCTAATTGTTTCTCGATCTCTTTCGCATTCATCGGGTTCTGCGCTACGCTAACGAGCTCGAACTTTGTATATCTCTGAATCTTCTTCTCGAAATCCTTCTCGAGACTTTGGTATAACTTATCCTGTTCCGACGACTGCGATTTGACCGATACGATCACGATAGGTGTTTGTTTACATTCAAACCTGTTCTGTTTCCGTTTCCAATCGATCGTTTCTTGTATCGACGCAGACGCAGACGATGCCGTATTATTATTACCATCTTTACTGTTATTACTAGATGAACGCGTCAACGCTCTCTTCGCTCTCGTCGTCAGTACGACGCTCTTAACACTTAGCGCCGTATTCATCTTCGTCGTCGATAGAACTCGTTTCATCATTTTTATACTTTTCTGCCGTCCCACCTGTTAAATGAAGATTTGAATTTTTCACTTATACTCTTTAGTATTCCTCTTCATTCTGTCATTAAAAAAAGTAAAAAGAAAGTTCTTTATTATTGTTACAATATTAATACAGAGAATATAGTTACTACTGCCACTGCTACAGAGTATTAATAATAGTAATACTGATCGCGTGTGCGTGTGTGCGCGTGTGTGTGCGTGCCATTCAATGTCATCAGACGCGCATAAGGCGAAGAAACAAAAGCTGCTGATTCCGGAGATAATCTTGAAGGAAAAACTGGTAAAGAAAGCAGACGTGTTCAAAGGCGCAAGAGTACAAATATGCGCGTTTAATGTCGCAGGATTACGAGCGATGATTAAGAATAAACCAGAGACGTTTAGGAGAATAGTTCAGAGCACGGAGTGTGATGTTTTAATGTTCTCCGAGCATAAGTTGAACGAAGAGAACTGCGAAGACGTTCGCTTGGAGTTGAGGAAGGTCTTACCGGAGTTTATGACCTGCGAGTTCGCGGTGAGTAAGGCGAAGAAAGGGTATTCCGGCGTGTGCGTGTTAGCGAAAGCGAAGATCGCTGGTGCGAGTGTTGGGTCTCCAATGAAGCAGAAGACGTTGACTGATATGTTCGGTGCGCAGCGGCAGCAGCAGAAGGAGGAGAATGGAACAGGAGAATACGGCGGTCCGAAGATCTTGAGCGTTAAAGAAGGGTTGCTAGAGAAGAAGCATCTTGAAGAGGGAAGGTGCTTAACTATCGAGTTTGAGAAGTTTTTTGCCGTGTTCGCTTATGTTCCGAATAGTGGGCAAAAACTCGATAGGTTGGATTGGAGAATTAATACGTGGGAAGCGGATATGCGCGAACATTTGAACGAGTTACAAAAGAGTAAGCCGACCGTATACGGAGGAGATTTAAATGTCGCGCATCTAGATATCGATGTGTATAATATCGACGCGAAGCATATACCGAAATCTGCTGGGACTACGCCGCAAGAACGCGAGGCGTTTCAGGTGATGTTAAACGATTGCAAAATGAAAGATTGCTTCCGCCATTTTAACGCAGAGAAGACTGGTCACTTTAGTTATTGGAGTCAACGAGTTGGTAACAGACCGAAAAATAGAGGGTTGCGTTTGGATTATTTCCTTGCGAGCGATTCTATGTTTGATGAAAACAGCGCAGTGCGCGTTGTTTCGAGTGAGATTTTCACGGAATTAGAAGGCAGCGATCACGCGCCAGTGACGATTACGTTAGACGTTGTACTCTAGGTGCTAAAATGATACCTAATTTTCTAAATCAGTAAATCGTCGACGTTGACTTTATTTATTTCTTGCAATACGTTTAATGCTTCTTTATCCTGAGCACTTTTGTTATCGTCGTCGTCGTCGTCTTCGAAGTCATCATCGAAATCTTGTACAGGACGGCCTTCCAATTTTTTACATTTCTCGAATACGCGTTTGGTTAAAAATTCAATCAAATTTTTAATACCTTTCGCTTCAGTCTTCATAACGCTACTCATACTCATACTCGTACTTTTCTTTTTATTCTCACCTCTTGATGGAGAAGAAGAAGGCGAAGACAATAGAATACTTAAATTGTCGTAATTAGAAGGAAAAGGATGCTTTCTTGTAGGCATATCTACTAATTTTACAAACGCGTCGATGTATTTCAAACACCTCGCGTCGAGCGGAAACGCAATTGCGGCTACGATTGCTTTATATTCAAAGTATGAATACTCCCTTTGAAAATTTGATTCGCATATTTCATCACAACTTCCAAACATCCGTTCGGGCCACCAAGATCGATTTATGCACATGTTTTGAAAAATAATCGCGTATTGATCGGAATTAAATGCGCCAATCTCAATGCCGAGAAGCGCGTCGCTTAAAAATTTCCAAGTCTCTGAATCTCTCGGCAAGCATTCGACTCGTTCACATACGGCGTGTAGAAGTTCGTTGTCATCGATCGTTTTCCTGATGTAGTCTATACGTTCGTGCGCGAGAGCTTTATGCTTTTTATCGGTATATTTAGTACCCAAATCAATCACCGAATCGATAGTTTTTACATCAAACGCTCTAAAGTTAAATCTCCAGCATTTTGTCAAGAATCGCAGCGCAATCTCGCACGTCGGATCAACTCGCAAAACAGATATACAAGCGCTCGTGATATTCCGAGCATCCATGCAATCGATTATGTTACCGTTTGCGTTATCCTTGTAACCAAGCTCATATGCTCGAATCAAAAATGTTGCCAACGCTTCCCTTGCGTCTTTATCATCCGGTTGTTCTCTTACTAAAGTTTTCAAAACATCGTCTACGTCGATGAGCGTTTGATTTGGTTCTTCCCAAAAAGATGGAAACTTTGCCAGTAAAAGCATCGCTTTAGCAATTCCAAGCTTGACACCATTTTCGACGGAATTCGTGATGTTCATTGCAGAGCGTTCTGCGAGTAAATCAGAAACTGCGTTTTCTGCAATTTTACGCTTCGCTTCATCACCGAACGGCGATTGTTTTCCAAACTCCTTCCAAGCTCTCTCCTCGAATTGCTTCAAGTTTGTTTTTCCTCTTCTTTTCAATTCTAACTCATTCCGAGAAAGTGGGGGTCTGCACATTTCTAAACGTCGCAAACTTCTCCTAAGATCTTGGTCGGTAATACTATTGAGCCATAGCGCGAACTTCAATAACGCCGCGTCTGTTTTCATATCTCTACTCGCAACTGGATATTTACGAGTAAAGTTTGGATTACCTTTTCCTCTTCTTAAGTTTCCATTAATCTCGAGATCTTTGATAACCTGCATCGTTATCGTTTCAATCCTGTTTGTTCTATTTTTCATCTTCTCTTGTTCTTTCATTTCTATTTCTATGGCGTCGTCTTCTTCGTAGCCAGAAAATCTACTGCGCATAGGTTTCTTTGGCTTTTTTTCGTTCTTCTTCTTAGTTATTGTTGTCGTTTGTTGTTGAGATAGTTTCCCTTTTTCTCTTTCACCGATACTCGCGTTGTTGTTGTTGTTGTTGTTGTTGTTAAACTCCTTCTCCGCCAATTTCATTTGCGTGAACAACTCTCCAAACGCAGACTCAAATCTCGCAACGCTTTGTTCGTTCCCCATATCCGCTTCCTCGATTAAACTTTCGTATATCTCCCTCGCATCATTTAATGCGTCCTCAAAACTCTCGAGCTCTAACGCAGCTCTCAACGCCAACTTCTCGTGCGCTCGAATCTCAGCGTGATCGCGATAATCTACTCTTTGCGTCCATCGAATAACCTTCGTCTTCTTCTGCGCACTACCGTCTACTTTCACCTTCTCACCATTACTATTACTCACATAATCACCTGCATTCATATTTTGTAAATGCTCGCCTTTCCGTTTCCGCGTAATCGTAATCATCGCCTTCGCTGCTTTCGCCGCAACCACTCGATCTCCCCTGTACAACGCATCTTCCAGGATTTTCGCACAGTTCTTCGCCGAAGATTTATGCATCGACCATAGCCTGTTCTCCCTAACTTCATCACTACTCTGACTCGAAAATAGATCCTCGCCTACGATCGCCTCTCGATCTGCTAAAATCACTCGCGCGAGATCTAATCGTTGTTCTTTCCGTAAATGCTGCGCTAAAGTCCGTCTCCTTAAATGCGCGTTTTTGCCGAGCAACGTTCGCGTCACGGATGCCTTCGCGACGACGAGCTGTTTATGGAATTTTTTCTTTTGCTCGCGTCGTTTATTTGGTTTCTGTGAGTTCTCGTTTTCGTGCGATAGGATCGCACGGTCGCGATCGTCATCATCGACGACCATTGTTGTTCGTTTTTGTGAACACGCGTTCCATTTAGTTTTATTATTTATTAGGTGAAATGCCCAGTTTCTGAGAATAATAGAGGAAATAGGTATTGAACGGTAGGGGATGATGATTGTACAACGAGGGATCGAATAAAAGTGCAAAGGAAAAGGGCGATCAGAAAGCGTCGTCGTCTTTGAACAAACCGTCTAAATCATCATCTCTTCTCCTTAATTGGTTCATGGCGACGTGCGCTTTACGTTTTTGCTTCTT
>Ga0115004_10004756_pt1 | contig 10796 bp, 9 predicted proteins | sample ArcticOcean_MG_C_10_FD_88737 | JGI IMG/M metagenome (GOLD analysis project Ga0115004, IMG submission 88737) | Marine microbial communities from western Arctic Ocean - ArcticOcean_MG_CB11_90 | ecosystem: Environmental > Aquatic > Marine > Oceanic | place: Arctic Ocean: Canada Basin | collected... | reverse complement strand
GCGCTGAATGTATTTCAAGGGGTAAACACCTTGCACCGTGTGGTTCCCGTGAAAGGTGACAAGGAAAGGCTGGTCGCCATATTTGCATTCTTTGATCGGCCCGCTGTGACCATGTCAGCGAAAGAGCAGGTCGGCTTTTATGGACGGGCGTTCACTGCTTAAGGAATCGGACGCAAAGGTTCGAGGGTATTTACAGCATAGAAAGCAATCAATTTTGCCCTCCGCGAGACTATGCCGATAGCTCGCCCAAAATATTATTCAGCATTACATCGCACGTTATCAAATCTACCTTAGACAAACCTTCGTCTGGTTGGTGTCCGTCAGTCGCCATATTGCCAGGTCCAGTCACCACTGTAGTCAGACCAAGGTTCATAAAAAACCCGGCCTCTGTTCCAAATGGCACTTTCGTTGACCCGATTGCTTCGGCAAGTTTAGTAGCCCAAACAACATTCGCATCCGACGGATCGATTTGCAGGCCGGGGTAGGCATTTATTGAGTCGATTGTGATTGGCGATACTTGTGGATATGCATTGCTCACATGCTTGGCGATATCCTCAATCTCATGTTGGATAAGGTCCGCTGATACCTCAACGAGATGGCGGAACTCCATGTCTAGTTGCGCGTTGTCAGGTACAATATTTAACGCACGTCCACCGCTGATTTTCCCAATATGAACGGTGGAATAAGAAATATTATAAGCTGGGTCTTGCGGGCCTGCTGCTAATTTATCCTGAAGCCCACGAATTTGATAAATGAAGTCGGAAGCCACATGAATGGCATTTACAAACTGTGGCGCAAGGGCGCTGTGCCCTGCCTGTCCATGGCAGGTTACTTTAAAGGCGGCTTTACCCTTGTGACCGGTTGCAACCTTCATTGATGTCGGCTCGCCCACGATCACGATGCGTGGCTTGCCGATAAGCTTTTCCAACTCTGGCATCATTTGGCGAATACCAACGCATCCAATTTCCTCATCATAGGAAATCGACAGGCTAAGAGGTGCAGACAATTTTGCCACCCCTGCCCGCTCTGCCAGCGCCAAGGCTGACGCAAGAAAGCCTTTCATGTCGGTCGTTCCACGGCCAAAGACGCGATCGCCTTCATCAGTTAACTTGAATGGTGGACGAGTCCATACCTGACCGTCCACCGGAACCACGTCCGTGTGGGCCGACAAACAAATACCACCATCGATTTTCGGGCCGATGCGCGCGAACAAGCCGGCTTTCAAACGATCAGGCGACCAGATGCGTGTGACGTCAAACCCTGCAGTTTTAAGCAGGTCCTGCACCCAATCAATCAGGTCAAGATTGCTGTCACGACTGACGGTTGGAAAGGCCACCAGCCTATCCAATATCTCCAGCGTTCTGGTTATATCGGTCATGTCATCACCTGATTATTTGGTCCGTTCAAACTTGCCCCATTCAATCCACTGCCAGCTGCGTGATCTCGCGGCGGAATGGGAGCGCATCACCGATGTCTTCGCCATCCAACTCACGTGCATAGCGGTGGCCCGCATAAGTCGCCCAAGCAATTGGCCCCGGCGCGTTCGCATCACCAATCAGCTTAACTGACTTGATCCCAGCGTCCGCCCATTCGGCCTCGCGCAGCTTCAAATCATTATAAACCGAGTTGTTTTCCAAACGTGATGACACCAGCAAAACACCGTCATATTCAAGCGAACGGGTCACATCCGTGAACATACAATTGGTTTCAACATGATCCTTGCCGATGGCCGTAACGCCACGGTTCAATTCGATGGTCACCCCCATATTGGCGAGCCTGCGGTGGATTTCATGCTGTTCCAATGTGTTCAACGTCCATTCGCTGACATAGGCTGCAGGCGTGACAAGCGTCACACGACATCCTTTCTGGATCAGCAATTCGGCCATGACACCGCCCATGTAATAGTGATCGTCATCGAAAATCAAGACGTGCCCCGTCGGGGTCGCGCCACTCATCAAATCATCAGGCGTGAACAGTGGCATCGCCGCATCCGTTGGGAACGGCACAACGTGTTGTCGGGACACGCCATCGCGTCGCCACTTTGCACCCGTGGCAATACAAACGTTTTCGAACCCAAATTCCAAGATGCTTTCCGCATCCAGTTCGCTGTCAAAATAGCTTTCGACATTTGTCTTTTGGCTTAACTGATATTCACGGTAATCGGCCACGCGCCCCCACGCGCTAAGGCCCGGAAGGTGGCGTTCAAGTGCCACACGTCCACCCAAAACCGTACCTGCCTCGGCCAGTGCCACGTCATAGCCACGCTCAGCGACAGCGCGCGCAGCCTCAAGTCCAGCGGGGCCAGCCCCAATCACCAAAACATTGGAACTGTCGCCCTGTGTGTTCATGCGTTCGGGGTGCCAACCTTTGCGCCATTCTTCCATAAATGTGGGGTTCTGCGTGCAGCGGCTGATCGACATAGTCATATCACCGGTCACGCAAATATTGCAGCCAATACATTCGCGAATGTCTTCAATCCGGCCTTCTTCGATTTTCTTGGGCAGGAACGGATCAGCAATTGATGGACGCGCACAGCCTATGAAATCCAATGTGCCAGACGTGATCATCTTCGCCATGACGTCTGGGCTGGTAAAGCGGCCAACCCCCACAATCGGTTTATCCGTTAGCTCGTGGATACCCTTAACCAATTCATGCTGCGCGGCTTCTTCTGTAAATCTGGACGGACCGGAACAATCTTCCCAAGTGCCTTGCGCCAAATCCCATAGGTCAGGAAGGTTGCGGTTCATCTCGACAAATTCGCGGACCTCAGCGTTTGAAAAGCCCAGATCGCCAATGGTTTCATCCAAAGACACGCGCAAAGTGATGCCCATAGTATCGCCGACAGCATCCCGCATGTCCGCGATCACTTCGTTCACAAACCGCGCACGGTTTTCCAGACTACCACCGTATTCATCGGTTCGATGATTGGTAGCGCGGCTGAGAAAATGTTGGAAAATGCCAAAGCCATGCGCGCCGTAAAGACAGATCAAATCGAAATCTGCCTCTTGAGACCGTTTTGCTGCGTTCACAAACCAACGACGCAAATTCTTGATATCGGTTTTGTCCAACGCACGCGCTTGAACTGGGTCGTTTGTGAACGTGCGAATGGGCTGTGCGGACACGGCCAACGGCACTTCTTTGGAATAAAGGTTCGGGCCGTTCACACCAGAATAGGCCAGCTGAATTCCCGCCAAGGCCCCGTGTTCCTTCATTTTATCCGACATTTTGTGCAGCATCGGGATGTCTTTATCTTCCCACAAACGCAGCTCAATAAACGGCGTGATTTCCGAAGTGTGGTGCATCTCGCACTGCTCGGTAAAGATCACCCCCCAACCGCCTTCGGCCTTGGAGCCACGCATCTCAGCCGCCGCCGATGGATCGCGGTAACCCCCGCCATTGCAATGGGGCACCTGATAAAAGCGGTTCTTGGCCGTGACTGGCCCGATCTGCATAGGTTGAAAAAGGACGTCATACCGAGGGTCGCGCACGGGGAATACTCCTGCAATGATAAGGCTCTTGGCCGTGGTGACAGAAAAACGGATTAGGCTAAAGTCGTGGTTATAAAAGCATGGCTTAGGTTTGAGTTAAGTACCTTAAGGGATCGCGAGCCCAGGGTAGCCCCACCGCGTTATCGTTTGCGACGCATGATCCACAAAGGCATCAACCGACAAAACGTTCCGCGCTCCAACAGGCAAGACGAAGCCCAACTGTAGCGGACGCGGTGTCCCGTCTAGCGGGATAAAACACAGCGTCCGACCATCTGGTGATAGGTCTGAGTGTGGACGAATATTGGCCACCGAAAAGCCAAACCCGTTGGCGACAAGCGAACGCATCACAGCCATATCCCTTGTTCGTTCCGCAATATTGGGGACGACGCCTGCACGTTCAAACGCACTCATAAAATAGGCTCGACTCATGGGCAGATCGAGCAGCACCATAGGATACTCCGCCAGCGCCTCAACGGTCACGGACTTGCGATCAGCAAGTGGATGATCAGCGGCGACAACAGCATAAAGGGGCAAAGATCGTAGCGCAATGAACTCAAGATCGGGCGGAACCTCAAGATCATAAGTCAGTGCAACGTCGATTTCTGCACGTCGTAATTTTTCGATCAACGTCTGTTGATCACACTCAATCTGCGAAACTTGTACATCGGCGTGCTTGTGTTGAAATTCGCGACGAATTGCAGGCAACAAGACCTGCGCGAAGGTCAAAAGGCACCCAACACTCAAGGGGCCTTGCACTTTGCCAGAGATCGCGCCCGCAAGACGATTGAGGCTGTCTGCCTCATTCAAAACCTTGCGCGCCTGCACCATGAATTGGCGTCCAGCCTGCGTCAGGCTAAGGCCATGGGCATGTTTACGCACAAACAAAGGCAGGCCAAATTCGTCCTCAAGCTGTGAAATCGCTGCCGAAATCGACGGTGACGACACGTTCAGCTGCCCACTTGCCAGCACAATTGAACCTTGTTCGCCAACTGTGACGAAATATTCCAATTGCCGAAGGGTGAATCGTAATGCCATTGCGTGATTATGGGCTAAGTTGCGTACTTGATCCACGTCGTTTTTAGCGCCGTGTATTTGTCAAAACTGTGCAGCGACAAATCACGCCCAAAGCCTGATTGCTTCATGCCCCCGAAAGGTGTCATCGCACTTAACGCATCCACCGTGTTCACCGATACTGTCCCCGCCATAAGCCTGTCAGAAACACGCAAAGCACGGCTTAGGTTATCGGTCCAAACAGAGGCGGCAAGACCGTAAACGCTGTCGTTGGCCATACGTACGGCATCGGCTTCGGAATCGAAAGGAATGACAGAAAGCACAGGGCCAAAAATCTCATCCCGCGCTAACGCGTCATCATGACTAACGTCATCAAAAATTGTGGGCTGCACAAAGCAGCCTTTGCCATCAATTCGGACCTGTTCACCACCTGCAACAAGGTTAGCGGTCTGCTTGCCAGCCTCCACAAACTTCATCACACCTTCGGTTTGCTTGCGATTTACGATCGCACCCATCTTTGATGCCGGATCAAGCGGATCACCCGGTTGCATCCCTTGCGCCCGCGCGATCAGTTTTTCGACAAATTCAGCTTGGATCAAACGTTCGACGTAAAGTCGCGAATTGGCTGAGCAGACTTCGCCTTGATTAAAGAAGATGCCAAAGGCCGCCATATCCGCAGCTGCATCAAGGTTATCACAATCTGCAAACACAAGGTTCGGGCTTTTGCCGCCCGTCTCTGGCCATACCTGTTTCAGGTTCGATTGCCCCGAATATTCCATGAATTTCTTGCCGATCATGGTCGAACCCGTGAATGCAAGGCTGTCGACATCCATGTGCAGCCCCAGCGCCTGCCCCGCCGTATGCCCGAAACCAGGAACAACATTAAAGACGCCGTCCGGCAGCCCTGCTTCAACAGCAAGTTCAGCCAAACGCAGCGCCGACAATGGCGACTGTTCCGCCGGTTTCAACACAACCGAATTTCCAGCGGCCAAGGCAGCAGCGGCTTTCCATGTCGCCATGTCGAGCGGGAAATTCCACGGTGTGACAGCCCCCACGACCCCCAAAGGAACCCGTTTGATAATTGCTAAATCACCGGGACCAGTTGGTGCGACCTCATCGTAGATTTTGTCGATGGCTTCGGCGTACCACTGAAAGAAGTGGGCTGATCCAGGAGCGTCTATCGTGGCTGCATCCGTGACCAGCTTGCCCATATCCAAACTGTCGAGCAGCGCAAATTCTTCAAGGTTTTCGCGGATCAAGTCAGCAAGTTTCAGCAAAACGGCTTTGCGATGTGCAGGGTCAGTACGGGACCAAACGCCCGCTTCAAACGCTGCGCGACCTGACGCCACGGCCCGGTTTACATCTTCAACGTCACAAGCGGCAACATCTGCCAACACCGCGTCCGTTGCTGGGTTGATAGATTGAAATGTTTCACCAGACGCCGCATCCACAAACTTGCCGCCAATGAACGCTTGGTGGCGCAATATCAGGCCAGAGGCGCGTTTAATCCAGTCGGCTTTGGTGTAATCTAGCATTTTGTAATCCTTTAGTTATTCGTCGCCTGGGACGCCGTAAGACGGTGCCTCGCGGGGGTCGATCGCGCGTTGAACATAAGCGTCAAGTTGCGGTTTGTAGATGTTCCATGCCGTTGCGATGTTTTCAATCGGGCAGTCATCCGTCCAATCACAACGTAATTCAGCCACGGGCCATGCGACTTTGTCGACCATCAACATTCCCGCAGAATGGAGCGGTCCAGCTTCGCCGCCCGCCGCCAGCCCCGCCTGCATCGCGGCAATCAAACGATCGCCAAGATGCCCAGTGCTAGCCAAAAACCCATCAACAACGGCTTGTGGAACGCCATCATTGGCCAACATATTACCACCCGATGCGACGTTCAGGCCTTGTGCCTGTGTCCAGATGCCAAGCGAGTTTGGACCAGAATGAATCGCTGTCTCGCCCGTCTTATCCACCGCCAAAACTTGGCGGTATTCAATGAATTTGCCCTGCTTACGCACCTGTTCAATTGCCTCGGCTGCATCCATGCCACCTTGCATCAGATCAAGCGCTAAAGGTCCAAGTGTTGGATCCGTCACGTTTTGGGAGGCAACAGCCCCAACACCTGCGCGCGCATACGCACATCGCGCCGCGACCGCAGGAGATGAGGATGAGATCGCAAGGCCAAACATTCCCGTCTCAACGCAACGGGCAACCAGCGAAAACGTCATTCTGGAATCACCGCAGTGCCGTCAATTTCGACCAACCATTCGGGCCGCGCCAAAGCTTGCACCACCAAGCCAGTGGATACCGGATGCACGCCTTTGATGTATTCGCCCATAGTGCGGTAAACGTCTTCGCGGTGGCGCACGTCAGTGATGTAGACCACGACTTTGACCAAATCCGCCATTTCGCCGCCAGCTTCTTCGATCAATTGACGGATGTTTTGCATGACCTTATGGGTCTGCTCCACTGGATCGTTGCTGGTGATATTCACAGCGTCATCAAGGTTTTGAGGGCACTGCCCTCGCAGCCAAACGGTCTTACCGCCCTGCGTGACAACCGCCTGACACAGATCATTATCGAGGTTTTGCTCGGGATATGTATCGCTGGTGTTAAACTTGCGGATGCGGGTATGGGTCATTTGGTATCCTGTCGGGAATTAGATTTATTCGGCGGCAGACGGCACGATGGCTGCCTCGCCATCATAGTCGGCATAAGCACGCTGAATAGCAATTTGATCAGCTACGAATTTGGCATCATGCCAAACACCCCAAAGAAACGTCGATCCGCGTCGTGATTGCCATGGAAGGCCAAGGAAATAGACACCTGGCTCTTTAGACACGCCGCGTTGATGAATCGGCGCGCCTCTGTCATCAAACGCTTCGACCTTAAGCCAGCTAAAGTCTTGCTTGTACCCCGTGGCCCAAATGATCGTTGTGATCCCTTCAGACGCAAGGTCGAGACTACCAATCGGATCGCTCAGACTTGCAGGATCGGGGAACATCTCGCGCGCTTCTGGTTCCGGCAATAAAGCCAGGCCCATCTGCATGACATACGCGTCTGCCGCGTCCAACAGACGAAGGTAGTTTGCGTCCCCCGAGGCAACGTTCGCCTTAAGATCATCCGCAAAAGTAAGCGTGCCAGCCGCATATGTGTCGGTGAGGCCAAGAAGCGTCACGCCTTCATTTCCAAGGCGGCGGAAATCCATCGTGCGGCCACCATTCGCCCCACTGACAGAAATCGTAACATGTTCAGTTCCTGGCTTTTGTGCCGCCAGATCCCAAAGACCCAGTACGCCAAGCCACCAGACAAAATCACGTCCACGGTAGCGGCGCGGCGGGCGATCATGAGGACCGACAGACAAAAACACTTTGCGCCCCGCCTTGTTCAATTCGTCCGCAATCTGTGCGCCGGACGATCCAGCACCAACAACCAAAACAGCCCCCTCGGCGAGCTGTTCTGGATTGCGGTAGCCCGCAGAGTGTATCTGCACGACATCGGTATTTTGTGGGACAATTGGCGGGATAACAGGGTGCTGGAACGCACCCGTCGCAGAGACGATGCGCGTCGCTTCAATAGGACCAGCCGACGTTTCAACCCTGAAACCAGCGCTATCGGGTAGGCGTTCGGCCTTTATGACTTCGACACCGGTTCGCACAGGTGCGTTCACCATCCTGGCGTATTCTTCGATATAGTCGGCAACGCGATCCTTACCGACAAATTCGTCCGGCGCATTGCCATTAAATTCAAGGTTTGGAAATCGATCGTGCCAAACGGGACCATTGGTGACCAGTGCATCCCAACGCGATGTACGCCATGCCTCCGCGATGCGGCTTTTCTCGAGCACCAGAAACGGCACACCCTGCTGGCCAAGATGTTCACACAACGCAATGCCCGCCTGTCCGGCACCAACGACAAGCGTGTCTATTTTTTCAACTGCCATGCGATGACCTTTCTAAAAGACTCGGACCAAGATTGCGCTTTAACGGACTCACGGAAAGAACAGTCTGCATTAGCTTTAGTTAGGACTAAGCTAAGACTGAACTTCAAGAGGAAGGCATTGCCTAATTCAACCTTCGTCATTTCAAAGGTGACAACGCGTGAATTGTGGCGCTACATCTTATTGCGACGTAAGGGAACAACACATGAATGACGCTATTCAAATCGCAGTCGACGTGCGTGATGCAGTTAAACGCTACGGGGATTTCACTGCTTTACAGAAAATCTCTCTAGCAATTCACGACAATGAGTTTTTCACGCTTTTAGGACCATCTGGTTGCGGTAAGACAACGCTTTTGCGGATGATTGCTGGCTTTGAGGATGTGACCGAAGGTGGCATTTATCTGTTCGGCGACGAAATCAAAGCGCTGCCGCCTCACAAGCGTCCTGTGAACACCGTCTTTCAAAACTACGCACTTTTCCCGCATATGACTGTTCTTGAAAACGTTGGCTTTGGCCTTGAAATGAAAGGCAGTTCTCGCAAAGAGGCAGCAAAACGTGCCACTGAGATGTTGGAGCTTGTTCAATTGTCTCAGTTCGCCAAGCGCAAGCCCGCGCAACTATCTGGCGGGCAGCAGCAACGTGTAGCACTTGCACGCGCGCTCGCTCCGTCGCCCAAGGTTCTGCTACTGGACGAGCCGCTTTCGGCGCTTGACCTGAAGCTGCGTAACTCCATGCAGATCGAACTGAAGCATATCCAGCGCGAAACAGGGATCACATTGATCTTTGTCACCCATGACCAAGCAGAAGCGCTGACCATGTCGGATCGAATCGCTGTGATGTCAGCAGGCGAGCTGCAGCAGCTTGGTGCGCCTCGCGATATCTATGAACACCCGCGCAATATGTTTGTCGCCGACTTTATTGGCGACACGAACCTGCTTGAGGTGTCCGTCGACAAGATCGCCGACGGCAGCGCGCAGTGTCATATTGGCGGCGGCCATGAGCTAACAACCGTCGTTGTCGACGGTGTCGCTGTGGGCGCCAAAGTGCATCTATCTGTACGGCCTGAACGGATGATCCTATCTGATCAACCAAGCGATGGTGAAAGCCTGAAGGGCATGGTGACAGAGAACATATTCATCGGAACCGATATTACGACCATGATGGACCTGGATGGCGGCCCAAAGATCACCATCCGCACATCCAACACCGAGCGTGGAAACAAGCGGTTGATTGAGCCGGGTAACCGCGCCTTCGTTACTATGGAGGCCGGCGCTGCGCGCCTGTTGGTTGACTAATGGCAGCGGGCGCGGCTTCAGGCGGCAGTGCCGCATCGGACACCTACGTAAAGGCGCGTCATTGGCTATTGATGCCCTCATGGCTGGTGCTTGGTTTTTTCGTATTCGCACCTGTATGTGTCATGGTCATTTATTCGTTCCTAACTAAAGAATTTCGCGGCGGCGTAATTTGGGACCCAACACTTGCGGCCTATGACCAGTTCTTTTTTGATCGCGGCTTGTTTGGCGACGGTGATCCGACGTTACAGTGGACCTATATTAGCATATTTTGGCGTTCGATCTGGCAAGCAGGTCTTGCAACTATTTTATCCCTGCTCATCGGTTTCCCGACGGCCTATTACATCGCTACACGCCCCGCAAACACGCGCGCGCTGTGGGTATTTTTAGTCACAATCCCATATTGGGTAAACCTGTTAATCCGCACCGTTTCGATGAAGTTCTTGCTGCGCGATGAGGGCCCCTTGAATGATTTTCTCATGAACGTCGGGCTGATCAACGACCCCCTTCATATCATCAACACTAACCTCGCCGTGCAGCTGGGATTATTTTACAGCTATCTACCTTTCATGGTTTTGCCAATCTATGCCTCGGTTGAGCGCTACAACTTCACGATGTCCGAAGCGGCTGCTGATCTTTACGCTACCAAATGGACGACCCTGCGTCGCATCGTTTTGCCGACCGTAAAACCCGGCGTAATCGCGGGTTGTATTCTTGTGTTTGTACCCAGCCTTGGCGCGTTTCTTGCGCCCGATCTACTGGGTGGTGCGAAAAACTTCATGATCGGCTCGCTGATTGAGGAACAGTTCAAAGGCAACGCGGGCAACTGGCCGTTCGGCGCGGCTGCATCCATGGTCTTGCTTAGCTTGGTCATGATCATACTGCTTATCTTTTCACGCCAACAGCGTCGAGCGGGGGCAGCAGCATGAGTGCGAAAACAGATGTCAAAACCTACACAGGATTCCGATTTATAACCTTGCTGTGCTTGTTTATTCTGTACGCACCGCTGCTTGTAGTCACTGTATATTCCCTCAACGCCTCGGAATCCATCACCACATGGGATGGC
>Ga0115004_10004755_pt1 | contig 10796 bp, 13 predicted proteins | sample ArcticOcean_MG_C_10_FD_88737 | JGI IMG/M metagenome (GOLD analysis project Ga0115004, IMG submission 88737) | Marine microbial communities from western Arctic Ocean - ArcticOcean_MG_CB11_90 | ecosystem: Environmental > Aquatic > Marine > Oceanic | place: Arctic Ocean: Canada Basin | collected... | reverse complement strand
TTTTGTTTCCTAAGTCCTTTTACTAGAAGCCACTGATTAAACTTACTAACCATACTATCTCCTTTTTGCACAGTTGGAATCATGGAATTCTTGTTAGAACCAGAATTTGGATATATGTTTGCCATTGTATTCGTACCGGCAAAATCATTCATAAATTTTTCCCAATTACTATTTACTAGTTCCAAATGTCCAAAATACTTTGTGAAGTTATCATCAGTGATAGCACCAGCACATCTTTCAGTACCGTTCTTATATTCGTGTTCTTGATCAATCCAACATGTTCCATCGCCGAACAAATTAAATATACGCTGATCATCAGTAAGCACGTATGTTGGTATCTTAGACGCAATACAAGCGTCATACACACGTTTTATCATAGGAACGCCATCTAACATAGCAAGAGGCTTTCCGGGGAAGCGTGTGCTGTTATATCTAGCTGGTATAAGAATAGCGGTGGATTTCATCTACTGTCCTTTCAAAATCATCTAAGCGTAACATGTTTGGTCCGTCACTAGGTGCGTTGTCTGGATCAGGGTGTACTTCTAAAAAGAACGATGAAATCCCAAGAGCACTGCCAGCGCGAGCCATGCCAGGCACGTAGTCACGATTACCACCTGACGAACCTCCAAGTCCGCCGGGCTTCTGTACAGCATGTGTACAATCGAACACAACTGGCTCGCTAAAATTATCCAACATATATTGTAGACCAGTGAAGTCGACAACCAATGTGTTATATCCAAAACTACTACCTCTCTCTGTAATCCAAACTTCTTTAGCACCTTCTGTCTTAGTTAAAATGCCCTTCATATCCCATGGTGCAAGGAACTGACCTTTCTTAATATTAACAATTTTATCTGTGGCGCAGACCGCCTTTATTAGGTCTGTCTGTCTACACAAGAATGCAGGGATCTGATAAACATCAACAGCATCTCTAAACTCACGTTCAATACGAGCAACTTGTACATAGTCATGTACATCAGTTAACGTCTTGACGTTGTGTACTTCTTTAATTAGTCTAAAGTCTTCTAAGGTAGCAGCAAGTCCGACACCACGCTTGCCCTGCATACTACTGCGATTTGCTTTATCAAAACTTGCTTTAAAGTAATATTCAACGCCGTACTTGTCGCATACTTCTTTACACCTCTGTGCAATATGTGCTGACTGGCTTAACGACTCATGCTGACATGGTCCTGCTATAATTTTCATTGCGTAATCCTTTTGTAAAATGTTTCTGCTATTGCCTTGTGTGCTTCTATTCCCGGATGTGCGTTATCTAAGGCCCGGTCCAGAAATCTAAGTGTTTGAAAATTTACATCAAATAGCAACGGATGTATGATGCCTTCGCAACTTGAATGAAACTGTTTTATTCCTAGTGACTTAAGATATAAATTTGCATAATCAATTCTATGATTAGTTTCAATTATATGATCAACATCGTTGTACAGAAATCTAAAATAAAACGAAGACCTTCTATTTTTTACCCATGGACCAATAGCATTATGCCCATGTGAAGTCCAGTCTTGATCACCGTCTTTATCTATAATGCACCATCTATCTACATAACTCCAAAGTACAATAACTATATCATCATCTTGAAATTCAGTATTGCGTATTACATGTGAGATTAATTTATTTGATGCACCAGGTACACCTTTATTTACACACTCAATGTTTAGTTTTTCTGCTAATACAGATGGCCAAGAAAATTTACTTGCAGGTAACATAGGTTTATTTTTTCTAATTTTATTATCAGGCAATGCTTGTCCGTATGTATGACTACAGCCAAAAGTAACTAGTCTACTCATGTTTGTTTTCCTTTATTATATAATAAGTTGTTACTAACTTATCTAATAATTTTTTCAATGTTTCGTTTTCGCATGCTACTTCACATAGTTGTTGCCATTCGCTGTAATCTAATAAGTGTCCTTGTGCTCTAGCAACTGAGCCCGGGTCTCCACCGATGATCCAACGTGGTATTGTATTGTGCGGAGGGTCTCGATAATGAGCATACACAACACCGTTAGCTCTTTCGTATATTAGAGCTTGCCCAGGAATGAGCTTATGATTTTTCGATAGCAATATCCAACTTGCCTTTTTTGTTTACTTCGTTATATACTATTGTACCTTTTATATTACGTTGTAAAATATTTAACCACCATGACTTGTTTTGAATAATAAGATGAGCATTACGTCCATCAGACAGTTCTTTACGTGCAGGTTGTGTGTCAATTCTTAACCAAATATATTTTGTAGCATATTGATCAATGTCTTGTAATACACTGTTTATAAAATTAGGTTCAATGTGTTCTAGTACATCGTTACTAAACACCATATCAAATTTATTTGTTGGCTTGTTATCCCACATCGGTAATGCAGGGTCATAACCTATAAATTCAGTGTTAGGAAACTTTTCATTGAGGTGGGAAAGAATTACTCCCTTCCCACATCCGTAATCTAAACAATTACTTGGCATCCAATAATTTATATAATTATGTGCTTGACCTAAATCTTTTACTTTGCCACCAAATCCATTAGGGCGTTTTGGATCGTAATGTAGTTCTTTAAGTTCTGCCAAGTATTGTTTACTATACATTTTATTCAGCTTTCTTCTTAGCCGGTGCTTTCTTCTTAGCCGGTGCTTTCTTCTTAGCTACTGGCTTTGGTGCTTCTACTGGAGCATCAACTAGTCCGCCATTTAAATAGCGTAGTAAGAATCCGTATGCTGGAAGGAAGATAATTAATCCTACTGCAATCTTTAAGCCTGCTTGACTTGTAGCAATTTCCATCCAGTTAGCCGCCATATACTCATCTGCTGAGTTATTAAATGCTACTGCAAAGAATGTATAACTATCAATAATGTTTGCAACAACTGTTGACAATGCTGGAGCAATCCACCACTGCTTTGACCAGTTCTCACGGAAGTATTGAAACACATATACATCAAGGAATGTACCTACTGCATATGCTGTTGCACTTGCAAAGCCAATACGCATTGCTACACTTTCTGGTGCGCCTTCTGCTAGAACTACTGCAATACTTGTGATAATTGCAATTGGATATGCTGCTAGAATAGTTGCTCGAGCAATGTTCTTACCTAACATACGTACTGTTAGGTCAGTTGCTAGAATAACTAGTGGGAACGTAAATGCCGCCCAAGTTAATTTAAATCCAGCAATTTCTACCGGAATAGCAACTAGTGCGTTACTTATTGTAATAACAACTACATGCAAAAGAGCAAGTTTAATCATCATACCTTTATCAATGTTTTTAAACATATTTTTATTTTCCTTCTGTTTTAGTGCCTGCTGTACGACGAACAATATCATCGTGGTTAAATTCAGCCCAGTACAATTCAAAAGCGACACCGTCTTCTAAACCTTCAAACTGGTGAATCTTTCCTGGCTTTACTTGTGTAAAGTCACCAGGTTCAAGAATAGTTTCGTCAACTAGTCCTTGATCATCTTGCCAAACACGAACAATCATCTTGCCCGATTCAACAAAGAATCCGTTCCATTTAAATTCATGTGCATGTTCACTACACTTGAATCCTGCTTTATATTCAATACGGTGAAATTCTAATACACCGTTTGCATGGATCAATTCCGTTTGACCCCATACTTTTCCTGCTTTCATTGTCATAGTATCCTTTCCTATAATAAAGCACTGTAGTCTATTGTTTCGCTTTGTCTGCTTATGTCTTTACAAAAAAATGCACACAATGGTTTCTTGCCTTCAGTAATTGGAACACTTAGTAGTTGGTTGTTTTTCATCTTAGGAAAATACCACTTGACATCGTTGTAAAAGTTAATTATTTTTAAACTTCCAAAATCTAATTTGTAACTTGATAGTGGGTTGAATAAAAATGCTTCGAATCCTCTATCATTAATACTTGTTAAAGGCAATACTTCTACATCGGCGCCAGCTGTTGAATCACCAACAGCAATGTGCCAATCAACTGGCATCATTAATTCGTGTCCATTAATTTCCATTACAATAGCAGGGCTACTAAATGATTCTAAAAATATAAGCGGTATAAAAAAGAAGTCAGGATCTTTTGGATCGCTATTATCTAGTACACTAAAGCGTACATCTTCGTCTTCTCCTAATTCATCCGGTAAGTCATTAAGGGAAAAACACTCGTTATCTAAGGTTAACATTCTCATATATTAATTCCAGTCTACTTTTTCAATTGTAAAGGGGTACTCTGCTTCTTTGTAAAACTTTTTACGGTGAGTCAGATGTCGCTTCGCAAACTTGCATGTAGATGTCAAGTCCCATATTTGTACGAAGTCTTTGTCTTTAGCCTTTCTTACGCCTCTACCAATTGATTGGATTACCCGAACAAAAGACTTTCCAGGCTCGATAAGTACAAGATTAAAAATCCTAGGTATATTAAGGCCCACTGCCGCAACTCCGTAGGTTGCGATAATAACCTCATTAGTACCTTCTTTAATTGTATCATATGTTTCCTTGCGGTCTTTTACTTTAACACTTCCGCTTACAAAAGTGCTGTTGGGTATTAGTTCTGCTAACAATTCTCCAGCGGAGATTCTGTCTACTAGTATAAGTGTGTTGCCTGATTGTTTTACATTGTTTAAAAATTTGCCTATGTATTCTATTCTTGCTTTGTTAGTAACAAGATATTTTAATTCTTCTTGATATCCTGCATGTGATACAGTATCTATTAATTGTACTACGTTAACATGACATTGAGATAGTACACCTTTGTCCTGCAATTCTTTTGCTGTAATGTTTCCAATTACAGGTCCAAGACTTGCGTGTATACTTTCAAACTCAAACTTCTCTTTAGGCACAGTGCCAGTTAGTCCCCAACGTATTGGAGCGTTACGTAGGTTGCGAGTAAGCAAGTTCTTAAGAACTTCAGCTTTCGCTTGGTGTACTTCGTCGACGATTATAGTACTAACACCTTCAAGGAATTCTGCAAGGCTTAAAACTGCCGAGCCGTCCTTTGTTTTCTTGTCGAGTATATTTAAACTCTGCCAAGTACAAATAGTGTGAGTCTTACCTAATTGTTTTCGATCTCCAAAGTATACCCCTACGTCGAGCCCACAGTTAATATAGTCTTCTTCTGTTTGTTCTACTAATGATTTGTTAGGAACAATCACAAGACTCCTACCGTATGGCTCAGCTATATGTGACAGGGTTGCTGTCGTAATTGTTTTACCTGCACCAGTAGCAATCTGTTGCAAGCTCTGTGGATGACTTAAAAAGTTATTAATAGCTTCTACTTGGTAGTCACGTAGAATAATTTCTGTACCTGCTACAGGATGTCCTTCAGGCCAACATACACCCTGGTCTGCCCAATAGCGTTCTGTTACAGGAGTAAAATTTAATTGTATAGGATGTCGCCTATCTTCAATGTCTGCAATTTGTACGTTATTCCTTTGTAGAACTTCGCTAACTGTATTAAGATGATTAACATATCCTGAACCACCAATACCAAAGAAAGCAACCTTGCCATCCCAGCGACCTAGTTTATATTGTGGCATGTACTTTGCATACGGTACTTCAAACTTTAATGCGTTTGCAAGTTTTCTCCGTACGTCAACGTCAAGACCTTCTATCTTTATGTTTACTTCATCTTCAATTATTAGTTTACATGTTGCCATTATATTTTTTCAATTTTACTTGTTAAGAACGGTGATACATCTGCATCATAGTACATAACAAGATCTAGTTCGTCTAAGTATGTTTGTATTTTATTCTTTCTTGAACATCCAAAAACAAGTGCAGACTTAGGCTGCCATTCCTGTTTTAATAATGTTTTTACTAACTTATCTTGTGTAGTATACACTATTTTTGAGTTAGTGTCAAGTGAATTATTTAAATTATTTTGTTTTATAAACTTATTAAAGTCTTTGTTGTCTTCGGTATCATTGTCTTTTCTATACAGCACACAGCTATCTTCATTAGAAAAAATATTACCAAACCCTTTATAAACTGTTGTTAGGTCGTCTAAATCTGTTTCACTATTTAAACATACTAATAGTGGATATCGATTTAGTTCTAGAATTGATTCTACAATATGATTAACAGTAAACGACTCTGGTCTTATTAGTATTTGTGTTGATGTACGTCTTACTATACGCTGACTTAAAGTAGTAAGACTTTGTAAACTAGCATCTAAGTCCTCTTGATCAAAATGTTCAATGCCATATAATGCTTCTCTATCTTTATATAATGCAAGATTTTTTAGAGAGGGTTCATCACCAATATCAGTAATTATATAATCTACAGCTTTTGCATTTAAGTTTTTTAGTTTAAATCCATACACTCCGGGCAAGTAATCATTCTTATTGTTCATCATTATTTGTAACTTTTCATATTGTGAGTTAACCTCGTCCTCGATAGTAAATTTTCTTTCTTTTAAAATTTCTATAATTTTATATAAGTTTAGTTCTGTATGTTTAAAATAATTTATTTTATTGTCAGCGTCATTAATCTTTTCTTTTTCAATACCAGATGATCTTAATGATTCAAGTGCAGAAATTAAACGTTTATTAAATGTAAATCTTACAGCAATATAACTAGTTCCGTCTATATTACGTATGCCAACCCACTTAGAACGATCAATTGTTCTAAGTTCCAATCTAAGATTATTGATACAATCTGTTACATTAATATCTAATTTTTCTAAAACTTCTTTGTATAATAGTATTTTACTTTTTACTAATTCGTACTGTCTATCAGTGTAAGCAATGCCTTTAAAAGATTGCTTAGTAAGACTCATGATAAGATGCTTGTCATTATTATGTACATCATTACCCTTATAGCTGTGTGTAGGGTGGACGCCTGATAATATTTCTATGCAGCTTTCTGCGGTATTGTCGGGGACTTTATTTCTAAACATACTAGTATTATAGCAGGTTTATCTTAGATGTCAAGTGTTTATGTGGTATTCCTTGAGAAATTTCTTGGATTGTATATTCTGTATGTGCGTAATCGTTTAGCCATTGTGTTCTATCACAGTACAAAGGAGTTTCAATATTGCGTAAGTTTTGTTCTGCTACATCAAATGCTAAACTACTTGGGCCGGTAAATGCTGGTACGCCGTTGATTACACTATGTATGCCCGGGTTACTTGACCAACTAACTGTAGCCCATATGTTTTTAAATTTCATATCAAAGTCGTCATATGTTCCGGGTAGTTTAGATGGTTCTTGTCTGTATACATTCTTAAATTCTTTTTCAATATGTGTTAACGGACATCTTGGATGAGGCCTAAATATAATCGGACGTTTCGTTTGTGCTCTTATGAATGTTATAGTATCGTATACCCAATTAGACATTAAGGGCATATCTTTCCATTGCAAACTTTTGTCATGTTGACCTGCTATAAGAATATATTCACCGTTGTAATTCCACGGAGATAATTTAAGACCTAGTTCATTAGCACGAGTATTGTCGTTGCTACTAGGACCAAAATAACCATCTCGATTAATCCCATTGAGTCCTACTTTCCAAGTTGTTCCTCTTACTATTCCGCCTACTTCGAGGACGACGGTTGGTCTGGATTGTTGTATGTTTCTTTGCCATATAGCTTGGTTTCCAGCCATACGACCGTTCCAAAGTACGCTCCAAATAACATCAATCCCATCATCACCGTTAACGACAACATCATGGCCAAGAGCATTAGCACCAGCATGAAAGGCATCAAACACAGGCTTAGAATTAAGAGCACCAAATCTTTCATGTAAATTAAACTTCCTCTTCGTCTTCATATTCTGTAAAGTCTACCCTCTCTTTTAGTCCTGCTTTAAAGTGACTTAGGTAAGGAGCAAGTAAACTTCTACTTATTGGTGTTTTATGTCGTCCAGTATTAAGATTCATCATTTTATGACCCTTTGCTTCCATTAGTTCTACACATTTTCCATAAACTTCTCCGTCATAGAATCTGCGTAATTCATATTCTTCTGCTTTGTCGTTGTAGTAAATGTCTTTATATAAATCCATAAACTGCCCAAAACCGGGATGTTTCATATTTAGAATAAAAAATCCAGTTTCGCAACTGTGGTATTCCTTACCGTTCTTTTCATGCCATACACTAAAATGTGTACTTAGTACATCGTCTGGTGCAATTAATTCAGTTAACAATCTAGGAAAATTTTCTGTAAAAACTGCATCAGCATCTACCCATAATAATCTATCATGGTCTGAAAATTTCTCAGAAGCATCCATAATTGGAAATGCTTTTTTTGCAAACCCTTTAATTTTATGATTAGTATGTCTTCTTTGAAATTTTATAAATTCTTCTCCCAACATCCATCCAGCTGTTTTTACACCCTTTACTTTAGGATCAAATAACTGTTCGTTATAACAGTACATTGTACCCAAACCAGCAGCATGTCTTTTCCAACTTTGTAACATTGCTTTACCTGATTCAGTATAGTAACGTTTATCCATGCTTGTTATTAATGCAAATTTCTTACCGTTGGTCAATTCTAAATCCCTTGGTTCATCTGTTAATTTGTCTGCTTTAATCCTATTAAAGCGTCCTTTGTCAAAGTCTTCAATCGACACATGATTTTGTTGGCATTCAAAAACCTTTTCGCCGTGCTTAATAACATCACCCTTGGTATACAGCACACGTGGTTTCCAATTTACTATTTCCATTATGTTTTACTCCAGTTATGTGAGTCTTTCCAGTACTCTTCTGTTCTTGTTATACGTAGGTCACTTGCTTTACTTTTTCCTAATGCTTTTCGACCACCTTTTAAATGATCTAAGTATGCTCCCCATACGCTATTAATCAAAGGATGACCTTCACCTCTAATAATCCCTTGCCCCCAATTTAGGCAATGTGGATTAAGTTTTTTTCTTACTTCTTCGAACACAAAGCTATCATGCCATTCTGACATTTGGAATATGCCGTTTTCGGCTTCGTCGTAAACACGCTGAAATTCTTTTAAGAATGTTTGTCCCATTTTATTACGTAGGTTAATACTATATAATCCGCACTCGGGCCACTTGTTATCTCTTCCAACATAACATAAGTCATATGCAGGTAATACTAATTCATTGATTCGTTTCATTTCAATAGGACTATGGCATATTGTATCTGCATCCATCCACATGAGTTTGTCAGTGTTACATATTGTAGCACAATGAAATATACTATATACCTTGTGTGCAAATCTTACTGCGTCCCATTTGAATCCTTTGCCTGAATCTCTACGTAAACTACGTACTGGATCTTGGCTTACATCACCATTTGCTTTAGGAACATCTTTCCATTTATTCTTAAATGCAACTAGTTCAGGGCTCGAAGCATGTAAGTCTTTAACAATTATATTAGGTGCTGTAACTACCGGTGTACAGTCTTCAGCGTATGCATATAGTGTTATTTCTTTTGGCCACATCTCAGCAAAACTATCTAGCATTTTTTGTCCGTACTTGTCTAGTCCTTCTTTGTGAAATGTAGTTACTACACTTATTGATTGATCTATCATATGTAATCCTTAATAATTTTCCATGCTGTGCCATTACGTAAATCATCAAAATTAAAATGACACATTGCTAATTTTTCTAACCAGGGCTGTCTATCAAATGTTTTTGGATCATTGATTGTCGATATATCAGTGTTTGCTACATCAAATGCTTGGCTTGATTTTGGATCAGGATCCATAACATAAACTGGTATCCCCTCAACAGCTGCAGCTACACCCGGACTACTATTGTAAGTTACTACAGCATGACAGTCAACAAAGTCTTGTTGTATAGTTGGATTTGTACTAATACGCACTCCGGGTTCGTTTAGTCTTAGATATTCTTTTGCTTTACCATCGCCTGGATGTGCTCTAACAACAATTTTTCTATTAGTATGCTTTTTAATTTGTGCAATCATATTAGGCAACCATTGCATCACTGGTAATTGTTTCATACTCCAACCGCCGTTGCGTTGTAAACAAATTAATATATGTCTACCTTCCTTGCGCCACGGTTGTACATTTATATTAAGATCATTTCTTAATTTATTCCATCTAGCAGGATCTATATTATCTGTAAAATATGTTCCAGTTTGAGGAAATATATCGTTCAAACTAAATCTTAAATAATGATTTGTATTGTTTGGATCTTTCCATAAAAATAAATTACTATCAATTGCAAGTACATGTTTTTGTGCTAAACGTTGTTGCCTAATTATTTCTCTTCTAAACATTAAGTGTGGTGTACGTCCACTGTTCTCATGAACCCATCCTTGCATTACGGCAAGGTCGCATGCACTATGTTGGGGTTCTTTTACTTCTATACTTTGAGCACCTGTTACTCCCATGTGGAAGAAACGTAGTACATCAACCTTCTCTGCATTATTATTTTTACTAGGAATGCCTGCGTAAAATACTTTAACTGTTTTCATTTAATATCCTATATGCTGTGCCGTTTCTTAATTCTTCAATATGAAACTGTCCATATGCTAAGTGGCATGCCCATTTTCGTATCTTAGTTTCATCTTGTTTAGTTGGAGTTTCTAATAAACTTAAATCTTTATCACACACAGGATCAGCTGCTGTTGGTGCTGTAGTAAATGCAGGCACTCCCCACATTACACTTTCCACAGCCGCAATACTTTGAAATGTTACAAGTGCATGGCAGTTACTTAAAGCATCAAATATACTATGTCCGTGTACACGTTGACTGCGTTTAGTTTTTTCTCTTACTATTATCGGCCTATCTGTGTGATTTTTTATTTCTCTAATAGTGCGATGTTTCCAACTTTCTAAATCTAATTTATAAAATTTACAAGGCTTTTCGCTTGGAACAACTAATAATATATG
>Ga0115004_10004752_pt1 | contig 10798 bp, 9 predicted proteins | sample ArcticOcean_MG_C_10_FD_88737 | JGI IMG/M metagenome (GOLD analysis project Ga0115004, IMG submission 88737) | Marine microbial communities from western Arctic Ocean - ArcticOcean_MG_CB11_90 | ecosystem: Environmental > Aquatic > Marine > Oceanic | place: Arctic Ocean: Canada Basin | collected... | reverse complement strand
TATGACCCTAAAGATTTAGAAAAAAATTTTCATATTACAAAAGTTGAGAAAAAAATACTTATTACTATAGACGATGCATTCTCTTCATTTTATGAAAATGCCTGGCCCTATTTAAAAGAGGAAAAAATTCCTTTTATTCTTTTTATTTCGACAGAAGCAATTGGAAAAAATGGATATATGACCTGGGATCAAATAAAAGAATTAGAAAAAGAAAACAATGTTTATATAGGTAATCATTCTCACACACATGACTACCTTGTGGATCTCAAAAATGAAGATTTTATAAAAGATGTTAACACTGCCAGTGCAATTTTTATTAAGAACCTTGGTTATAATCCTCTTTTTTTTTCTTATCCATTTGGTGAATATAGTAACCTTATTAAAGAGCATATATCGAATAATTTTAAATTTTCTTTTGGTCAACACTCGGGTGTGATTGATGTCAATAAAGATCGGCATGAACTACCGAGGTTTCCAATTAATGAAAAATATGGAGATTTAAAAAGATTCAAATTTTTAATCAACTTGAGACCCTTACAATACAAAACTTTATACCCAAATGAAAAATATCTAACTAAAAACAATCCTCCAAAATTTTCAGTAAAATTTTTTGATGAACAAACAAATTTGAATAATATTAATTGTTTTTCTGATGAGGGTAATCAATGGAGAAAATCTAATATTGATTTAAATAAAAATATACTAAATATCAATTTCAGAGAAAAATTTTTATTTAGAAGAGGCAGAGTTAATTGTTCTTTAAATGATAATGGAATTTGGAGATGGTTTGGAGTACAATTTTCAGTAAGACAAGATTAAATTAAGCTTTGTAGATCAATACTTGCTGGTAATAATTTAGCATCATCAAAATCTTCTAAATTATTTTGTCTTATTATTTGTTGTAAAATTTTAACATACTGCTTGCCAGTTTCTGCATATTTATCCAAATATTGAGTAAGAACCTGGCTATTTAGTTTTTTACCGTCGTTTCTTAATTCTGCTCTTACGCTTCTAAATTTTTTATAAGTAGAATGTGTATTTAAATTTCTGTGATATGCTTTTACAGAGGCTTGTAATACTTTGAATTTCATAACCTTATGTGTGCTGTTACTATCTGCTCCTGCTGGTTTTATTCCTTCTCCAGACCATGTCCATTGACCAAATAATGCATTTCCTTCTTGTGCGAATCTTGATGTGCCCCACCCTGTTTCTTTTGCAGCTTGTGCTATAGCCATAGATGTTGGGATCTCATCCATTCTAATTTTTAATGTGGATAGATCTTTATTTATAACACCATACTGTTTGAATTTTGAATTTAACCAATTACTTTCACTTTTTGTATTTTTACTTTTATTCAAAATATTAAAAAGTTTATTTCGATCTAATTTAATGGTGTTATTTTCTTTAATCACTAATGGTAAAATAATCTGAATAAATAAATCTTTTCTTTTTTTTATATTTTCTATTTGCTTTATTTCACTTGGCAATAGCGATAGTGAGACTGGTTTAACAAGTTTGTTTTTTCTCACATCTTCTAAATTATAATTTGTTGATTTAAACAATTCTTCAATCGTTGATGCGCTTAATCGCACTGTATCAGTTGGTAGGTCTTCAAAATCTAATACGTCATCAAACAAATACTTCTCTTCTACAATGTTATCTACTAGTAAATCTTGATTTTCCAATAATTTTTTAAAATCATTTTTTGAATTATTTTCAAAATCTTTAGAAAAAGATGAATTTTCATTATTAAATTTAACTATTATTGGGGAAATAGAAAAAGCCAAAATTATTATTAAGCTAGCTATAAGAGTTCTAGGCAAAGAATCTAAGTCATTTTTTTTTGAATTAAGTTTTTTTATTTTAATTACAAAAAATTTATTTTTCTTTAAATATGCCTGAATCTTTGAATATACAATTTTGTAATTTTTCATAATTATATCGCAACCACTTCTTTAACTTCTGGCAAGTAATGACATAAAAGATTTTGTACACCTTGCTTTAGTGTCATTGTAGAGCTTGGACATCCAGAACAGCTACCTTGTAATTCTACTTTTACAACACCATCTTTAAATTCTTTAAATTTTATATCACCTCCATCCTTAGCAACAGCAGGCCTAATTTTTTCTTCTAAAATATTTATAATTTTTTTCTCTATTTCACTGTGTTCTTCTTTTTTCTCTTCATTTAATCCACTTGTGATAACAAATTCTTTTCCTGTTGAGTAAAAATCATTGATTAATGAAATTGCTATATGCTTAATATCTTCCCAATTTACATTTTCTATCTTGTTAATGGATAAAAAGTCTTCTCCCAAAAATACTCCTACTACACCATTTATAGATAAAAGGTTTCTAACTAATTCACTATCTGTTTCTTCTTTTTTTGTTACTTCAAAAGAACCATTATTAGATACCGACTTTCCCGGTAAAAATTTAAGGGAATTAGGATTCGGGGTTACTTCAGTTTGGATAAACATACCTTTGTATATAATGATTAATGGTAAAATTAAAAGTAATTAATATATTTACTTAAAAGCCTACTAGTTTTTTAATTTCCTTGATTTTCTTTGAGGCAATTTTGTTAGCTCTTTCAAAGCCTTTTAATAAGATTTCATCTAAATATTTTTCATCATTTAATAATTTTTTAATTTCATTTGATATTGGTTGGATTTTTTCAATCAGAGCTTCTGATAATTTTTCTTTAAATTCTGAAAATTGCTTTCCACTAAAATCATTTATTGAGTTTTCTAATTTTTGATTTTGTAAGCTTGAATATATTCCCAACAAATTTTCTGCTTCAGGTCTTTCATTTAAATTTTTAATATCACTTGGCATGGGCATGGTGTCAGTCTTTGCTCTTTTTATTTTATTATATATTTCATCTTTGTCATCTGTAAGATTAATCCTACTTAAATCTGAAGGATCTGATTTGCTCATCTTTCTTGTTCCATCTTTAAGACTCATTATTCTTGAAACCTCTTTTTGTATTAGTGGCTCTGGAACTCTTAGAAAATCTGATGCATTAAAATCATTATTAAATTTTTGAGCAATATCCCTGCAAAGCTCTAAGTGCTGTTTCTGATCGTCACCCACAGGAACATGTGTTGCATCATATAGTAAGATGTCAGCGGCCATTAAAACTGGATATGAGTAAAGACCCATGCTAGCCTTTTCTTTATCTTTACCAGCTTTTTCTTTAAACTGTGTCATTCTGTTGAGCCAACCAATTCTTGAAATACAGCTTAAAATCCAAGCAGCTTCTGAGTGAGCCGAAACCATTGATTGGTTAAAGATGATACTATCACTAGGATTTATTCCGCTTGCTATAAATGTGGCAGCTGTCTCTCTTATATTTTTTTTTAATTCCTTTGGGTCTTGCTTAACTGTTATCGCATGGAGATCTACAACACAAAAAATACATTCATTTTCTTTTTCGTTTTGCAGGTCTACAAAATTTTTAATTGCACCTAGATAATTTCCTAAATGAAGATTTCCTGTTGGCTGAACGCCTGAAAAGATTTTTTTACTCATAATTAATACTTTAGATGAATATCACTAATTTTAAAAGCTTTGATAGATATTGCCATCAAAATATAGAAAGTAAATCCTAATATTGCTGCAACTATAAGATATAAAGATTTAAAAATTTCTCCATATATTAGCTTGTCATTTAAATAGTAAATTAAAAAACTAAAAAATATTCCCATCGCCATTGAGACAGCTAAAATTTTAATAAACCTATCTATAAAAGTTAAATTAAAATTAAATAAATTTTCTTTTTTTAATAAGATAAATAAAAGAAGTACATTGAACCAAGAAGATATTGTGGTTGCTATTGGTATGATTATGAAACCAATTTCTTTAAATAAAGCAACACTAATAAAAATATTTAATAAAACTGAAGTTAAGGAAATATAAAATGGGATTTTAGTATTATGTCTTGCAAAAAAGAATGTTGAAAAAACTTTGATTAATGCAAATGCAGGCAGTCCCACTCCAAAATAAAATAATGCTTTTGCTGAATTTTTAACACTTTCCTCATCAAATGATCCATAACCAAATAAAGAAGATATAATTTCTTCAGAAGCAATCGATAGAGCTATTGCTGCTGGTATGCTTAAAAACAAACTTAATTCTAAAGCTTTGTTTTGTATTAGATCTATTTTATCTTTTTTATTGTTTTGAACATGTTTAGACAGCTGAGGAAGTATTATCGTTCCTATTGCAATCCCAGCAATCACAAGATTTATTTGATAAACTCGATCAGCATAATAAAGATAAGATACTGCTCCTGCCTGAAAAGAGGCAATAATTGTTCCTACTAAAATATTTATTTGAGTAACACCTGAAGAAAAAATACTTGGTAATAGTTTTTTAAAAAATAATTTTACTTTTTGATCAATTTTAATATTTAATTTCAATTTAGGTAAAAAATATTTTTTTACAAATAAATATAAAAATATAAGTTGTAATATTCCTGAAATCGTAACTGCGTAAGACAAATAATATACTAATCGATCATTTAAAATTTTTCCAAAAAATAATACTCCAATTAAAAGAATATTTAAGATAATCGGTGCTGCTGATGCAATAGCAAATTTGTTATGAGAATTTAAAATAGCTGAAAAGAAGGACGCCAAACATATAAACAATAAAAAAGGGAATGTAATTCTTGTTAATGTTATAGCTAATTCCATTTTTTGTGGATCTCCTTCAAATCCTGGCGCAATCAGAAATATAAATAATGGCATTAATATTTCAATAACAATTACCAAAAAAAGTAACCCTAAAATAAGTAAATTAAAAATATTGTTAGCAAAATTTTTTGATTGTTTTTTTTTTCTTAATAAAGAAGAATAACTAGGCACAAAAGCAGCATTAAATGTTCCCTCTGAAAATAATCTCCTAAATGTATTTGGAATTCTAAATGCAATAAAGAATACGTCTGCTAAAGGTCCTGCGCCAAGAAATATTGCTATAAATATGTCTCTGACATAGCCTAATAATCTACTTATTAATGTAAAAAAACTAAATGTGCCTGTTGACTTAATAAGGTTCATAAATCATATTAGTCATAAATTCGCTCCATTTGTATATCTAATTGGCATAAATGAAAAAAACTAAAATAGACCATTATACTGATAAAGAAGCTTTAGATTTCCATAGTCAGAATAAACCTGGAAAAATAGAGATTAATTCTTCCAAACCAATGACCACGAAGAGAGATTTGGCATTGGCTTATTCTCCTGGTGTAGCAGTTCCTGTTAGAATAATTGCTGAAAATCCTGAAGCAGCCTATGACTATACTTCGAAGGGAAATTTAGTAGCTGTTATAAGTAATGGATCTGCAATTTTAGGGATGGGCAATCTAGGAGCATTAGCCTCCAAACCGGTGATGGAAGGAAAGGCAGTTTTGTTTAAAAGATTTGCTGATATAGATTCCATTGATTTAGAAATTGATTCAAGTGATGCCAATGAAATTATCAATAGTATCAAAAATTTTGCATGCAGTTTTGGAGGAATAAATTTAGAAGATATAGCTTCTCCAGATTGTTTTGTTATTGAAGAAAAATTAAAAGAACTTTTAGATATTCCTGTATTTCATGACGATCAACATGGCACTGCAATTATAACAACTGCTGCATTAATTAATGCTTTGGACATAAGTGGTAAATCTATAAAAGATGTTAAAATTGTAGTTAATGGAGCTGGTGCTTCTGCAATAGCGTGCACAAACCTATTTAAGAATAGTGGTGTGCAAAATGAAAATATAACGATGGTAGATCGTAAGGGAGTAATTTATAGAGGCAGAACTGAAGGTATGGATCAATGGAAATCGGCACATGCTATTGATACGAAGAATAGAACTTTGGAAGAAGCTATTAATGGTGCTGATGTGTTTTTAGGGCTATCTGCTAAGGGAGCTTTAAAAAAAGAATTAGTAAAAACAATGGCAAAAAACCCAATAATTTTTGCTTGTGCTAATCCAGATCCAGAAATAACTCCTGAAGAAATAATGGAAGTTAGAGATGATGCTATTATTGCAACTGGAAGGTCAGATTATCCAAACCAAGTAAATAATTTAATTGGCTTTCCATATATATTTAGAGGAGCTCTGGATGTTAGATCAACAACAATCAATGAAGAAATGAAAGTTGCTGCAGCTAACGCAATTGCTAAATTGGCAAGAGAAGATGTTCCTGATGAAGTTGTTGCTGCAATGGGTGGTGATCGCCCAAGATATGGAAAAGATTATATAATTCCATCTACTTTTGATCCAAGACTAATTAGTGTAATTCCTGCAGCTGTTGCAAAAGCTGCTATGGATAGTGGTGTTTCAAGAAAAGATATAAAAGATTTTGAAGTTTATAGAGATCAACTTAAACAAAGACTTAATCCTTCTGTTACGATTATGCAGGGTATTAATTCGCATATTAAAAAGAATCAAAAGAGAATTGTTTTTGCTGATGGTGAAGATACAAACACGCTCAAAGCTGCTATAGCATTTAAAAATTCAAAGTTAGGAATTCCAATTCTTATTGGTAAAAAAGAAAATATCAAAGAAAGGATAAAAGAAATTGGTTACAGTCAAAATTTTGATATTGAAATAATAAACTCTCAAGATACAGAAAAACGAAAAAAGTATGTAAGTTACTTGTTTAAAAAAATGCAAAGGGAGCAAGGACTTTTAGAAAGAGATTGTGATAGGCTTGTAAGAAATGACCGTGTTATATGGGCTACTTGTATGGTCGCATGTGGAGATGCAGATGGTGCTATTACTGGTAATACGAGAAGGTTTGGAGCTTCTTTAGATAAGATCACTCAAGTAGTAGATGCGCGTCCTGGTGAAATAATGTTTGGTTTAAATATGGTTGTAGCTAAAGGGAAAACTATTTTTGTTGGTGACACTAGTGTTAACGAGTATCCAAGCTCAGAAGAACTCGCACAAATTGCCATGTCTTCTGCAAGAGTAGTAAAATTATTTGGATTTGTTCCTAAAGTTGCTTTTGTTTCTCACTCAACTTTTGGTCAGCCTCTTACCAGCAGAACTAAACATATTAAAAAAGCAGTTGAAATTCTAAAAAGTAAAAATGTCGATTTTGATTTTGATGGAGACATGCAACCTGATGTAGCACTTAATGAAGAATATAAAGAACTCTATCCTTTTTCAAGTATTGTTGGCAATGCAAATATTTTAATAATGCCAGGACAACACAGTGCTGCTATTTCTTACAAAATGATGAAAAGCTTAGGCAATACTAAGGTTATTGGTCCCCTTTTAATTGGTTTAGGTCAACCAATTGAGATTGCACCTCTAAGATCGTCTACTTCTGAGATAATTAATTTAGCTTCAGTTGCTGCTTACTCTGCTGATGTGATTGATTATAGAAAAAACTAATTTTTTTGAATTCTCAAATCTTCAACTAAAATTATACTTGCTATAACCTTATCTACATCAAATATTTCTTTTGCTTCACTTATTACTTCTTTTCTTTCCTCTGAAGTTAACGAAATGCCATAAATAAATATCTTCTTTTTATAAGTATCTATTTGGTAATTGGTTGCCTTAATTTGTTTATTAAATATCATGGCTGTTCTTAATTGTGAGGTTATTAATAAATCTTTAGCTGATTGTTTAAAATTAAATTCTTCTTTAATCTTGATATCATTTTTAACAGATCTAGCTCCTTTAATTTCCCAAGCTAATTTAGTAAGCTGAAGTTTTTCTTCTGGGTTTTCCACTTTACCTGTTAAGAAAATTCTACCATCCAAAACATTAGTGCTTACTGATACTAAATATTTTTTATCCCTTAGGATCATTCTTGCAGATAGGTTTTTTTGCATTACCGAGTCGTCTATTTGAGTTCCTAAGGATCTTGGATCGAAGGCAATACTAACGCCAGATCCAAAAAGACCTTTTGAACTAAGTCCTATACATCCTGTAAATATCAAAAATACTAGACTAATTAAAAAAATTTTATTTTTCATTTTTCAACTTTAGACAATAATTATAAATTTCTTTTTTTGGCACATTTGAATTTTGACAAAGTAAATCAGTTATATCTTTAATACTTAATTTTTTAATCAACATTTGAATATTTTTTTTATCAGATTCGTTTAGCACTATCGATATGTTTTTTTCTTTACTTTTTTCAGATATAACTATTGTTAGTTCTCCTTTAGGATCAGATTCAAAAGGTTCAAGACTGTCAATGTCAGTTCTTATATATTCTTCATAAAATTTGGTCATTTCCCTACATATTAAAATTTTTCTCCCAGAGAAATATTTTTTAATGTTTTTTACTAATTTGTTAAACTTCCAAGGGGAAATAAAAAAAACAATACAACTATCTAAACTAGATAATTTTTCAAAATCTTCTTTTAACTTAATATTTTTCTCTGGGCAAAAACCATAAAAAAAATATTTTTCATTAAACCCACTAATCGAAACAGCTGTGGAAACTGCAGAAACTCCAGGTATTGGAAAAATATCTATTTTATTTATTAAACATTCATTTATTAATATTGCTCCTGGGTCAGAAATTGATGGTGTTCCTGCATCAGAAATTAGTGAGACAACACAATCAGATTTTAAAATCTCTGTTAACTTCAATAAATTTTTTTTTTCATTAAATTTATGATTTGAAATTAGTTTTGACCTGATTTCATATTTATCTAACAAATGTTTGGATGTGCGTGTGTCTTCACAGAGTATGTAGTCAGATTTCTTTAATACTTCTAGGGCTCTTAGCGTGATATCACCTAAATTTCCAATTGGCGTTGCAACAATGTAAAGGCCACTTTTAACTTTGTTATTTTTTTTTTCAGTATGTAGAATCATCAAGCTATAGTTGTTATAATAACATTAAAATGAAAAAAAATATTATCAAATTTATATTACTTCTAACTTTGACTTTTTTACATTCGTTAGGTGTTGTTTTTGCTGAAGAAAAAATTAAAATTGGATTACTAGTTCCATTATCAGGTAAAAATTCTGAAATAGGAGAATCAATAATTAAAGCTACAAGGTTAGCAATTAATCAGATAAATAACCCATCAATCGAAATCATTCCAAAAGATACAGAATCAAGTCCTGAAATCACCTTAAGATCAGCAAGAGAGCTGAGCAAATTAGGTGTAAAAATTGTTATTGGACCAGTCTTTAATAGAAATTTAATTTATCTTGATGAATTAAAGAATCTAACTTTTTTATCATTGACTAATAAGAGTGTTAATAAATCACCAAATATTATCAATGCAGGTATAAATGCTACTTCTCAATTAAATGCGATTAAAAAGTTTATAAAACTAAATGAAATTAAAAAAACTATTTTTTTAACACCTGATGTAAATTATAAAAATGAAATTGAACAAGCGATATCTACTACTAAAATAAACATAATAAAAAAATATATCTACAGTACTGAGTCAACGAAACTTACAGAACAAATTGAAATAATAACAAATTATAAAAAAAGAAAACAAAATCTTGAAGATGAAATAAAAAGACTCGAAAAGTTAAGTGAAAATGATTCAGAACAATTAATTGAAAGATTAAAAAGGACTGACACTCTTGGGACTGTAGAATTTGACTCTATAATAATTGCAGATTTCAATGAGAGCTTAAAAAGTGTGACTACTTCATTATTATATACTGATATTTCACCTAAGGAAAAATATTTTATAACCCTAAATCAATGGTTTGATGAATCCTTACTTAAAGAAATAAGTTTGCAGCCTTTATACTTTCCATCTATTAATAAAAAGAATTATGAAGATTTTTCACCTGAGTATTTTAAAAAATATAATCAATATCCCAATCAACTATCTTTCTTGAGTTTTGACCTAGTTGGGCTCATTTATTATTTGATTCTTAAAAATAAATCAATTGTGGATGAAAAAATCTTTACAAAAAAAACTTTATTTAAAGGGAAAATAGGAATTTTTGAGATTAAGAATAATAAAATTAATCATATCTTAAATTTTTATAAAGTAGAAAGTGATGGGTTTAAAAAAATTTTTTGATTTTCTGAAACGCTTTAAATCTGTGATCTATTTTATATTTTTTGATAGCTTTCATTTCACCAAAAGTAATTTTCTTCCCAATTGGTATAAATATAGGATCATAACCAAATCCATTCCTTCCCTTCATAGAGTTTGAAATGTGTCCTTCAATTTTACCAATGGAGCTTATAGTCTTTTGATTGGGTCCATAGATTGTTAAAGCACAAATAAATCTAGCTTTAACTATTTTACTTTTCCAATTTTTATTTTTTTTATCCAATTCTTTAAAAACTCTATTCATTGCTTTAACAAAGTCTCCTTCTTTCCCACCCCATCTTGCAGAATGGATACCTGGATTACCTTCTAGAATATCTATCTCCAGCCCTGAGTCATCTGACAAGCAAACCATTTTTGATTTTTTAGAAAAATATCTAGCTTTAATTAAAGAGTTTTCCTTAAAAGATTTTCCATTTTCGACTGGACTTTTAATTTTAAAATCTGAAGTAGAGTAAATTTCAACGTTTTTAGGCAATAAATCTCTAATTTCCTTTAATTTACCTTTATTATTTGTACCTACTAATAATTTTATAATTTTTTTTTTTAACATCTAGCAATTTTTAAATTTCTTACCATATAAGTCACAATGGAAAAAGATCAAAACATTAATACTGAAGAGCAAATTAATGAACCTAAGGAAATAAGTCCTGAGGAAAAAATTTTAGAACCTAAGGAAATAAGTCCTGAGGAAAAAATTTTAGAACCTAAGGAAATAAGTCCTGAGGAAAAAATTT
>Ga0115004_10004751_pt1 | contig 10799 bp, 10 predicted proteins | sample ArcticOcean_MG_C_10_FD_88737 | JGI IMG/M metagenome (GOLD analysis project Ga0115004, IMG submission 88737) | Marine microbial communities from western Arctic Ocean - ArcticOcean_MG_CB11_90 | ecosystem: Environmental > Aquatic > Marine > Oceanic | place: Arctic Ocean: Canada Basin | collected... | reverse complement strand
TTCCTGTAGATAAAAAAATTATTTTATTATACTTGGCGATTAATTTAAGTAATGGAAAATTAGTAATCTCTCCTGATGCGATTTTAATATGACCTAGTCTCAAATTTTTTAAAAAAAAAAAACTTTTTTCCCCGAACGGGCTACATAAAAAATTTATATTTTTTTTTTTTGAGTATTCTTTTAAAGTTTTTAATTTATCAAAATTAAGATAGTATTTATCTAATAGCTGCCTCATATTTTCTTTCTTATTTTTATTTTTTTGATAATTTAATTTTGGCAAATTTTTTGTAACGATTTCTTCTGGGATATAACTTTGAAATTTAACAAAATCAGCCCCAGCTTTTTTTGCAATATCAATTAATTTTTTTGCCTTTGGCATAGAGCCATTATGGTTCACTCCCACCTCTGCAATAACTATAGTTTTCATCTTTTTTTATAAACTTTATTTTCTTTTATATTTTGAAAAACTTTACTACCCATTGAAACAATACACTTATCTCCAATTTTAACTCCATTGGCAATTGTAGATTTGCTACCAATAAATGTGTCGCTTCCTACCTCTACTCCTCCATTCAAAACTACAGAGGTGCTTATATGACTAAAGGTCTCTATTGAATTATCATGTTCCACAAGTGCATTAGAATTGATGATGCAAAAATTTCCAATTTTGCTTGCAGCATTTATTTTAACACCATGCATTACAATAGAGCCCATGCCTACTCTGGAATGCTTAGAAACATAAGATAATGGTGAAATAACAGATGGAAATTCAAATTGCATTTTTTTTAATTTTTTATAATATTTTCTTCTGGTGTTTGAACTCTTAATCTGACCAATTGCTATGAATGCATACTTTGTTTTTTTTCTGATTTTTCTAAGGTCCTCAAGTGTGCAACCTATAACACTATATCCGAACAGCTTATTTCCCAGTTCTTTTTTTGTTGCAAATAAGCCTATAATCTTAAATTTTTTCGATTTTTCAATAACATCTATGCATGATTTTGCATGACCTCCAGCTCCAATAATAATAATTTTTTTCATTAAGTTATTGGTAATCTTTTAGATTTATTTAAATTGCATAAGTTCCAATGTTCTAGAAGACTTTCAATTAGTGGTGCATGGCATTTTACAGACCACTCCAATGTTGGTAAAGTACAATTTCCGGTATTCTGAATTTCTTCTACTAGCATATTTGTCATTTCACTTTGATAATTAACCTTTCCAAAATATTTTTCACCGCCATCTAAAAAGAATATCTTTTCTTTTTCAATTAATGTCCAAGTATTTTTACTAGTTAAAATTTTACAGTGATACTCTTCAGATATCTCTGGGCTTATTAGGGTAAGTTTTGTTTCATCTTGATAATATATTTCTAATTTTCCGTGAATATCGTAAAATCCCACCCTTTCTGCTTTAATCCAATTTTTATTCAGTTCTTTTGAATTTATTTTAATTGGTAACATTTTTTTCCATGATGAAACAAAATCTATAAAATGAATTGCATTGCAGGCCAATCCTCTGAAATTACTAAAATATACCTCTTTGACTGATGATATGTTTATTTTTTTTTTTAATTTTTTATAAAGATCTATTTGCCCCATGGGAGTATTGACCCAAGATCTTTTAAAATTACTTGATAACTCAATAAATTCATTTAAGTCTTCTTGACTTTGAGCAAGAACTTTCTCAAATATTGAAAATTTTATTTTTGTTTTTTTTATGATTGTCTTTAATACATCTAATCTTATGTCAGCAGTTGTTGCCAAAACTAAAAAGTCATAATCTTTTTCAATCGATTCGAAATTATGATAAAGATTGATTTTAATTTTTTGCTCTTGTGCTATTAGGCTAGATGCTTTTTGAATTTTTTCGAGATCTGGGTCAATACAATCAATTTGGCTAATCGTATTAAGCTTCATAACACTTTCGAAGTGCCTAATTCCAACTCTTCCCAAACCTATGATCAAAATTTTATCCAAAATAAATATCTTTTATAAGTCTCATTAAAGCTGAGGAGTTTTCAATTTTTTCTAAGTTAGTTTTTTTAAATTTTATAAAATGAATTAACTCTTGTATTTGAAGGTAAAGCCCTGGCTTAAAAATTTTATCTTCTTTGCTCTCAGGAAGCTCTTGCCAAACTCTGTTTTCTGATGAAATATACCTGATTTTTTCTATGGGCTTTAATTCGATATAAAGTTTTTTTGTAGAAATGCTTAATGACCATGGTGCAGGTCTATTCCATACGCAATTATAGTAGACAATATCACCACTGCTATAAATAATTTTTCTGGATATAAAATCTTTTTTTAGAAAATCAGATTCACTAGTTTTACTAATTTTTGTTAATTTTCCTCTTCCAAAAATTTTACAAAAATCAATCATATGAATAGAATTGGCATACATCCAATTTTTTACAACTTTTTGTGGCTGACCCCCTTTTGTTGCTCTTAGTGTATTTTCTTGATCATTGATTGTTATTATTCTTTTGGAGCTATCTAACTTAAGTAATTTTTTAGCTGAAATTACAGATGAATATTTTCTTCGATTCATTCCTAGAAAAGCATGAAAATTTTTATTTTTCTTTAGATTTAAAATTTTCTTATTTTCTTCAAAATTTATGCCCAAGGGTTTTTCAATTATAGCTGCGCAGGGAAATTTGGAAATAGTTTTCATAACTGACAACATTGACAACTCGCTTACAGCAACAACTAGTAAATCAGGCTTGGTTTTAATCATTAACTGGTCAATAGTAGTAAATTTTTCCTTAACTTTGTAAGTATTTAAAAAATTATCTATTGCTGATCCTGATTTGTTAATCGCACCAACTAATTTAATACTTGGATTTTTAATTGTTTTAAATACTTTCGCGTATTCTTTTGCCATATACCCAGTTCCTACAAATCCAACTTTTAAAGGGCTCATTTTTTACCCTCTATTGAATGCAAAATTTTTTTATATTCATTATTTGCTATTGCGTACTTGTAACCTCTCGAGAATGTATTTTTTATAATTGAATATCGTAATTTTCTCAGGGGATTGAATATTGAGAATATTTTATATATAAATTTTTTAACAAATGATTGTTTGGTGCTGGCTATCATCTCACTTACGTGATGTTGAAACATTTTTTTAAAGAATACTTCGGCATCATGATTTTCAATTTTATCAATTTCGGAAATTATCGTAGCCATTGCTTTAAAAAAATAATTTGTAGATTTTTCATATCCTGCTGATTTGATCCAATCTTGATTATGACCAATAATCACACCTTCAATATCTCGTTCTGCGTGAATATGCCTTACTAAATAAGGATGATCAAGATGCTGAATTTTTCCATAAGCTACCATGGCTGCTTCAATAATATACTCATCAGCTATTGTTTTATCTGGACATATTTCTTTAAAATCATCATAGGATGGAATGGGCTCTAAAAATTTTTTAAAATATTCTTTTCTAAAAATAGAAAAAATTGGAACTTTGTAATCTTGGAACTGAGTGGATAGTCTGGAGGTACTAGTTGAGCCAATAATTTTAGCTTGCCTATAGTCTAAAATGTAATTAATTTTTTTCTTGTCTTCCAAGGAGTGCACTGACAACCCCTCTCCTGTGCAACCAATAAAATCTTTATTGGCTTTTAAAAAATCTAGGTTCTTTCTAATTCCAGAATAAATAAAATAATCATCATCCCCAGAAAAGACCACATAATCTGTTGATACATGATTAATATACTTCTTCATCAAGGCGCATGGGTAGCCAGGGGAAAACACATATTCAATAGTTATGTTTTTGGTCTCTCTTATTTTTTCTTTAATTTTTTCTCGAATTAATTCGTCAGAACTATCCAGTATAAAAATTTTTCCACTAAAATTTATTGTCGAATAGTAGTTGATTAATTTATTGATATAATAAAATCTGTTTTTTGTAGGTACTAAAATAGTAAGATCCATAATTATTTAATTTTAGTAATATTTTTATTTTCAAGCTTATACACTGAATCGCAGTGTTGAAAGTTTTCTAAGATATGTGACACCAAAATTACAGTTATATTATTCATTTTGAAGATATCATCTAATATTTTATTTTGTGTCGTTTCATCCAATGAACTTGTAGGCTCATCTAAAATTAATATATCTGGTTTTCTGTAAAGAGCTCTGCACATTCCAATTCTTTGCCTCTCTCCGCCAGAAATTTTTGAACCCTTATCTCCTATCTCAAAATTATCGATATCAATGTCATTCAGTAAAAATCTATTCAAATTCATTTTCAAAAGTAGTTCCACAAGATAATTCTTGTCGTAATTATTGTTGTTAAATGTGATATTAAAAACTAGAGTTTCATCTAAAATTGAGGTGTTTTGAGATACATACCCTATTCTACTATGCCAAGATTTTATGTTGTTTTCACTAAGTTTTGTTTCATCAATAAAAATATCTCCATTATCAGCCTTAATAAGTCCGAGTAATATTTTTAATAAAGTTGATTTTCCTGATCCACTATCTCCAAAAATACCTATTTTTTTATTTTTTTTAATATCCAGGCTCAATGTGCTAAGTATATTTTTTATTTTTCCACTATCGTCTTGGTACGAAAATGAAATATTTTTTATTGCAATATGAGAATTAAAATTAATTTTTTCAAATTTATTTTCGATAAATTTTTGTTTTTTTATATTACATAAATTTGTCTTTTCAGAAAAAATATTATTTAAAGTCTCTAAAGATTTTTTACTAATATTGAATGACTGAAATGATACTATTATTTTTGAAACTGACGGCATCAATCTAATAAAAATAAGGGATAATGCAGCAACTAGTGGGAGAACATTTTTTTCATTAAAACCTGAAAAATGTAAATAAAAAAATATTAAAAAAATACAAAATATTGCGATTAATTCTAAAGTAATTTTTGGAAGATTTCTTATAAAGGAATATCTTATATTAACTTTAACAGTTTTATTTGCCTGTTCTATAAAGAGATTTAAAAAAATATCAATTAAATTCATAATTTTAATCTCAACTATAGACATAAATCCTTCTTGAATATTTTTTATTTTTTGTCCTTCCGCTTCCAATCTAATTTTTCCATATTCAACAAGTTTTTTTTTGGTGATTATGTAAAAAAACAAACCAATTGATAAAAAAAATAAAGAAAAAATTGTAGTAAAAATTGCATTGGTCATAAAAGCCAAAACTAATAAAAATATTATTAATATTATTTCTGTGAATAAGGTTATTATTGTACCTACAATGCCCAAAGCAAATTGGTTTGTCTCGTTTATTACATTTCTCAATAAATATGATGGATTTTGTTTTAAAAAAAATAAATAATCACTTTTTAGGTAATTGTTAAAAATTTTCTTTTGCAACTCTCTTTCTATTCCGTACGTCAACTTGGAACTTTCAAAAACATAAATTAAACTAAAAATAGATCTAATAATAAAAAAAATAGTCATCGCTGAAACTAATTTCAATGTTTCTTCTTGCACAAATATACCTACGCCAAAATAATTAATAATTTCTAAAAAATTGACTAAATATAATATATATGTATTTTTTAATACACTCGTATCAGAAATGGACGAGATTAATTGAAGCATAAGGGATATTGAAAAAATCTCAAAAACTATGCTCACCAATGACAACAAACATACAAGAAGCAAATTACGAACAAATGCCCCGGGGATTAAGTTGTATATCAACTTAATCATTATTATACAGCTTTGTTAAGAATAAAAATTGTTAACTGCATTCTAGTTTAAGGTTTTGTTTTGAGGTTTATTGTGTATTTTTTTTAAGAAATAATTAAATGTCGTGTCAAATAAATATAAAAACTTTCTACTAGTAATAAATTTTTCTTCAGTCAAGTCTTCTTTTACACTCACCTTATAAGTTTTATCTTTTGATGCATTGAATGTGGTTTGGCAAGAATTTTTAATATTCTTAAATCCTAATCTATTTTCGATAAGATCGTAAAGCTGTTTTAATGAAATTTTATAATCTACTTTTAAATTTAATATTCCTTTTTTATTATTTTTTATATTTTTATAAATTTGATCAACTACATTTTCAACGGAAGATAATTCTCTTAGAACATTTTGATTCATCAAAAATTTAAAAGTTTTAGTTTTCTTTTTCTTATACTTTGCTGCCCTAAATAAAATACCATTAAAAAAATGCATTTTTTTAAGATTTAATTGTTCGCCAGGACCGATCAATGTCCCTGGAACTAAGATTAAAAATTTCATTTTAAATTTTCTACTCAAATACTCACATTTTTTTGCTAAAAATCTTTTGGGTAGTGCAAACATTTTTGTTCCCTCGAACAGTTTCCCATTTGTGTATGATAATTCTTTACGATACAGACTGTAAGCACAACTAGCGCCCATGGATATTAATTTGCTTTGTGGCAAATATCTTTTCCATAAATATAAAATATTTTTATTTAAATTTTGATTTATTATTGTTACTCGTTTTGCATTTTTAACTAAATGCTCTCCAGTTAACTGATACACACTTAAATTTAATATTATATCAAATTCTTGATGTTTTTTGTTTTCAAAAAATTTTTGTATACTTTTTTTAAATAACAAATTGAGTTCTTTTCTTGAGGGATTAATTATATTAATTTTTGTATTGTATTTCTTGTAAAAAATGTTCCCCAAATATCCTTCGCCACCAAGTAATAATAATTTAATCATTTAATTTTTTTTTATACCAATTAACGGTCTCTCTTAAGCCGTTAGTAATTTCTTTAAATTTAAAGTTTTTAAAATGACTTTTTAACTTGAGATAATTTACTTTTCTTAATGGAATATCGCTAAATGATTGATTATTGCATTGTGTAATGACTTTCGAATTCGTTAATTTAATAATTATGTTTAATAAAGTTTTTATACTTAAAAATTTATTTGATCCGACATTAATTATTCCATTAAAATTTTTTTTTCTTAATATCAAAATAATTTTAATTAAATCAAATATGTATATAAATTCTTTTTTTTCTGTTCCATTTCCATGAATAGTAATATGTTTTTTTTTTTTCAAAATTTGAATTACAAAACTTGGAATAACGTGAGAATTTTTAAGACTCAAGGTACTTCCGGGACCATAAATACTGGGAAGTCTCAATATGTTATATTTAATATTTCTCTTTTTGCAAAAATTAATTATTAAATTTTCTTGTAAAAGTTTTGCCTGTGCGTAATAAAATTCTTTTATTGAAAAATTTTTAGCGAATACGTTAGATTCTTCTGAATTTGCACTTTTTTTATTACCATAGATTGCATATGAGCTAATTAAAATTACTTTTCTTACACTTGTGTTATCTAAAATTTTTAAAAATTTTATTATCGAATTAATATTATTTTCAAATACGCCTAACGTATTATTGATGTATTTTTTTGGATCATATCTTGTAGACGCGCAGAAAATTGCATCATTCTCTTTTTCTTGCTTAAGATAATTTTTTAATAAACTGTATTTTATATTATATCTCGATTTTTTTTTAATAATTTCAATTTTTTTTGATGAAAAAGAGATTATTTTTTCATTTTCTTTTTGCCTATTGATTAAAGAGCTGCCTACGAAACCGGTTCCTCCAAAAACTAGCAGGGTCATAAATTTTTTACAAAGACCACATCAAGAACTTCTGCTGGGAATGCATTAAACTCTTTTCTTGGAACTCTAATTACATCCTTTAATTTAAATTCTTTATTATTTAGAATGTTATATATTTCCGAAAAGGTGTATCCTCCAGGAAAATTATCATCTAATGAGCACTCACATATCACAATTTTGCAAATATCAAGAAGTTTTGAAGAACCTTTTAAAATTTTAATTTCATTTCCTTCTGCGTCTATTTTTAATAGCACATTTTTTTTAATATTGTCATAATCTATTAAATTATCTAATTTTTTTACATTTATTTCTTTTTCTTCATATTTTAAATTTCCAACATCAGATCTTTTGATTAAAGTGGATAAATAAGGTTTGTCTGGATAGAAAAAAAATTTATCTAAATAAGATTTATCACTCAGGGCACACAAATGATATTCGCCTCTTCTTGTTTTTAAATATTTTTTATAAGTATCTTCAAACATAACGTTGGGATCTATCAAAATTGAGTATGCCTCTGGAAAAGCATTATGTAGTACTGAAAAATCATCTGCCGAACCAACGTCTATTATAGTGTCAATACTTGGCAATGTTTTTAGATAACTTAAGTTCCAGCCTACATTAATTTTTCCAACTTGGTTTAATATCTCTGAGACCTCAGTTCTATTTTCTGAAAAATTTTCCTCGTCGAATTTATCTAAAGCTATTTTTTTTTTTGAACTTGAAATATTTTGACTTTTCATGATAAATAATTATAAGGATAAAGCTTCAAATACAACACTTATTATTAATAAAATCAATTAAAAATAAAATCTACCTCTATATTCTTTCGGTGTTAACTTTACTGATGATATTATTTTTTTAGCAATTTATAATTTGTTAAACTTTTTTATATGCCTACTTAATAGAAGTATAAATTTTAACATTACTTAAAAAATTACTTAAAATCTTATATTTAAAATAAGCAACCTAAGTAAAAATATATTTATAAAAAAACTTATATTATTAAATAAATAAGTTGAAATTAAAAATTGCCAAAATTTTGATTTTTAATCATTGAATAGCCTTTGATCAATTCATTTACTCCGTCTGCTATTGAATATCTTGGTTTAAAGCCGGTGTTCTCTATCTTCAGGTTTGAAACAATATAATTTCTTTGATCTGGATCCTGTCTAATATTTTCTTCTATATAAAAAAAGTTTGGAATAAGCTTTTTAATTTCTGCACAAAGCTCTAACTTCGATAAGTTTGCATCGCTCAAACCAACATTAAAAATTTCTGATTTCATTTTATCAAAGTTGTTAATTGCATGTAAAAAACCAGCTACAACATCTCTTACATGAATATAATTTCTTTTAAAATGTCCTTCGAAGAGTACTAATGTCGTATCGTGAAAAGCCCTATAAACAAAATCATTAACTAATAAATCAATTCTCATTCTTGGTGACATGCCAAAAACTGTTGCAAGTCTATAGCTGATGGAATTTTCTCTTTTCATTAAATGCTTTTCTACCTCTACTTTGTCAATTGCATATTTAGATATTGGATTTAATTTAGATTTTTCATCACAATAATTATTCTCTTTCCCGCTTCCATAAGCACTATTAGTTGTTGGCATTATAATTTGATGATTTGCTGAACAAATTTTAAACATCTCGATTATTGCATCATGATTAATACTTTGGGCTGCATAAGGATCTTTATTGCAAAGTGGCGCTCCAACAATGGCGGCAAGTGGCAAAATGATATCATGCTCATCTATTAGCGATTTCATTAATTTTAAGTTTCTAATATCTCCGTTGATAATTTCAAAATTTTTATTTTCACAAATATGAGCTAGGCCATTTTGTTTATACATAAAATTATCGATGACTGTAACCTTGTAGCTATTATTTAACAAAGCTGGTACCAACATAGATCCTATATATCCAGCACCGCCTGTAACTAAAATATTTTTCACTTTGCACCCTCGTTAAGCACTTTGGTTATAAATAAAATATCTTTTTTTGCAAGCTCTGGATAATTTCCAATGTAAAACGCATAAAAATGAATGTGTTCTACATTCTTAAAATTATTAAAATTTTTAAATTTTATCAGACGCTTGACGTAAGGTTGTCTCAGCTGATTTCCGCCTCCTGCAGAACCAACTCTGTACTCAATTCCATGTTTATCCAGGTTTTTTAAAATTTTATCAAATTTCTTTTTGTTTTTATTTTTTAAAATAACATTAAAAGCGTAATTACTAGATCCGGTTAACAGAAAATCTTTATAAAAAAAACTATCTTCTAGATTGTCCAAAAAAAGTTTCAAATTTCTAGTTCTTAGTTTTACAATGCTATTTAATCGCTTTAATTGCGAGATACCCAATACGGCTCCTATTTCTGTATTTCTTACATTGTAACCGGCGTATTGAAAAATAAATTTTACGTCTAGACTTGGATTTTGTTGAAGAATTTTTTTTTGAAGACTTTTATCTTCCATTTCCCTTACCATTCCATGAGAACGGAGCATCAATAAGTTGTTATAGGCAAGTCTATCATTGGTGCATATCATGCCGCCTTCGATGGTACTCATATGATGTGCGTAATAAAAAGAGAAGTTTGATGTCCAGCCAAAAGAACCAAGCTTTTTATTTTTCAATGTTGCCCCATGTGACTCACAGACATCTTCAATGAGAGGAATTTTTTTTTTCCTCAGGGTATTAAGGAGCTTGGTGTTTAAACAGTTAAATCCCTGGATATAACTTAAAAAAACGGCTTTTGTATTTTTATTAATCTTTTTAATTATTCCATCGGTATTCATACCAAGAGTATTTAAATCTATATCAACAAAAACTGGCTTAAATCCGCAGTGCAATACTGTTGCTATATCCGAAGACCAGGTTAATGAGGGAACTATAACTTCTCCGCCCTTTGGGTGCCTAATTTTAAGAAGCTGTAGAGATAAAAGATTTGCGGAAGATCCGGAATTTACAAAAACTGAATATTTAACACCAAGCCACTTTGACCACTGATTTTCAAATTTTTTTACCATTTTATTTTGTGTTAAAATTGGTTTTTTTTTCAAAAAAGAAATAAGGCTATTTGTATCCTTATTTGTTATGTTGTTTTTCATTAGAGGGTATTTCATTTTAATAATCCGTATGTGTGTCAGCTATAATTTGACTTCCTTCATTATCGAATTTTA
>Ga0115004_10004748_pt1 | contig 10802 bp, 6 predicted proteins | sample ArcticOcean_MG_C_10_FD_88737 | JGI IMG/M metagenome (GOLD analysis project Ga0115004, IMG submission 88737) | Marine microbial communities from western Arctic Ocean - ArcticOcean_MG_CB11_90 | ecosystem: Environmental > Aquatic > Marine > Oceanic | place: Arctic Ocean: Canada Basin | collected... | reverse complement strand
TAGACAGCGAAAATTTCATCCGCTTGTTAACCGCTACTATTAATAATAAGGAATAATAAGGACCAAATCTGTTCGAGGCAAGGACCTGCTTCTTAACTCGCGCGCGATCGATCTTAAAACATATTTGAGAGAACTAAATGGCCTCGACGTCGTATTATCGAGTGATCATACAAAGTTCTTCTTTTACGACCGCTTGTGCGGGAACGCAATTTCGAAATGCAGGCGGCGAACCTAAAAAATCGTCAACATCATCATCGTCCACAACATTATCACGACGCAGACGCAGGAATAGGCAGAGGACTTATGCTCACGAAAACAAGAACGGTGAGAATAATGACGAGATCACTTCTGCTTCGTATGTCGCCTCATCGTCTTCTGCTTTAATGAAAGCTGCTTCTCTCGCAGCAGAGCCGAGGCCGTATCCACCAAATCGTCCATATCAGCAAACTTTGAAGAAAGCGTTTACGCTCGCTGGGTACGGGTTACATTCCGGGGAAGATGAAATCGTTCGAGTGTGCCCAGCGTATGCAAACGAAGGTAGGTATTTCGTACGAGTTTCCGATGAACACATCGAAGGAACTGTTCTTCATAGACAGTTATTTATAAATAATAAAGAAGGCGACAAAGAAGATACTACCGATCGAGTCAATGAAGAGGTGAACAAAATGTTATTGGAACGAGCGAAAGCGATGCTTTCGAACGATCCAGCAGATAGAGAGAAGATTTTGGAAAGACAATCGATTTTGAAGCAACAAGAACTCGATAAGTTTGATTTACCGAATCAATTTTTGCAAAACAAAGACGGAGAGATTAGGATTCGAGCAAATTTGGAGAATATGGGGAACAATTTGTTAATATCGAATGAATTGAACGCACCCGGGACGAATGAACGCGCTATCATGAAACCAGAGCATTTGTTGTCCGCTTTAGAAGCGCTTGGGATTGATAACTGCAGAATAGAAGTTGGCGGTACTGGCGAAGTTCCAATTTTAGACGGCGGCGCTTCTATTTGGGTGAACGAAATTTGCAAGGCTGGTGTAGTAACCGCGAGCGATTTGAACGATGCGAGCGGAGAAAAAGTCGCGAAAAAACAGTTCAAGCCGAAAGAACCGATTATTGTTAGAGATAAAGATGCCTTCATTATGTTTACTCCGCAAGATAAGGCGAAGATATCCTATGGCATTGATTTGACGTACAAATCAACAGCGGTTGGAAAACAGTGGTATTCATGGACGCCATTGGAAGATGGAAGATATGATGACGAAATCGCTTCAGCGAGAACGTTTGGGACGATCCAAGATTTCATGGCGTATTATCGTCACGACATCGTCAAGGGCGGGACCGCATCTTGCAGTTTAATCGCAAACGGTGTAGAGTTTTTGAACCCTCCAATGCTTTATAACTGGGAAAACGAATGCGCTAGACATAAAGTTTTAGATTTAATCGGAGATATGAGTTTAATGGCAGAACCTGGGATGTCTGGAATTCCAATAGGACACGTTCTTTGTCACAAGGCCACTCATCAATTACACGCAGAATTCATGAGACAACTCGTAAATACTCAAAGAGACGTAGTCGATTGTGAAGTATGGGTGAGCGAAGAGCAGGTTTTGAAAGCCGAGAGCGAACATCGATCGTTGTTCGATTAAATCGTACGTTTCAATCGTGTAATAAATTGATAATATTAGAAAAACTAACAATAATATAATTTTGTCAGTCACAGTCTGGCAGAGTGAACAGAAACAAACAACCCTCGTCGGTATTTTCTTCATATTTATTTGTAAAATATCAGCTCGCGCGCGCGATGAATGTATCTCCAGCCGCATCTCTCGCAGATGACCTCACGAATAACAATACGATGGACTGCGATGACGGTTTCATTGCTAAACCATTGCACGCGTTTTCTGGAATTCTTCGACGTGCGAACAGTTGCGCAGTTCCTTCTTCGTTCGAAACTTCTTTTGATATGAATATTTTTTGTACGACGAACAACGAAAAACAGTCGGTGGATATAAAACAAGAGTCGTTCTTATCCAGGTTCGTATCGTCGTTGCCACCAACGCAAGAACATAACGATGACGATCTCTTGCAAACATCATCTGCTACGAATACTACAACTGAGGAGACGACGATGATGTTGATGACGCCGAACGAAGTTTGTCACTATGAAACCGATATGAAAAATATGAATAATAATAATATCAATATCAATAATAACGAAAAAAAACAAGAAGGTGGTATCTTATTAATAAGAAGATCAATGACAGTCCCAGCATTTACGAACATATCGGCGGTGGAAGGACAAATGAGCGATAAGTTTCAAAAAGAGTACAACGGCGTTTACAGAAGGCCGTTCGTAACGCGTTGGGAGTCCTTCGTAGAACTGAAAGAAGAAGGGAAGAGAGTCGAGCTCGGGTCGTTTACGACTAGAGAGTCAGCCGCTAGAGCGCACGACGCGGCTTTGATAAAGATAAAAGGCACGAACGATTCCGATGCGATGAAGGAGTTGAATTTTCCATTGAGCGATTACGAGGAAATTATGAACTGTGTGACGACCGAAAATGTGACGAATGATGATTTTTTTGAAGCGATTAAAGAAGAGTCTGGAAAAGTTGAGCGTCGCGCGTCGAGATATCGCGGCGTTGTGAAGAGCAAAGAAAACCCAGGGAAATGGGAAGCGAGATTTTTCAACGACGAATAGTACTGCTTCATTCTTTTAATAATATAATTACAATCTCTCTTTCTTTTTCTATTTTTTTATTCCACCTTCGTTTGTTCGATTTTTAATAATATCATCCAAATCATCGATTGAATAGGTCATTGGTGGTTCATCGTACGAGCTTTGACTCCAACCTGTCCTGATCCAAGATCTATTTCCTTCAGTTCTACCGTAACTCGCGTTTGGATTTCTAAATACAGGGGCTCTATAACCGGGAATAAATCCGCTATCGTCGTCCGCATCGTTTCCATAGTGATCAATTGTTCCTCGGCCACTTATCATATCCTTTGAGCGAATGCGCATCGCCTGCGTAGCGATATCTTCAGCCAATCTCGTTTCCATCCCAGGCAAAGCATGCGGTATAGTTGTTTTACCATGAATCCATCGATACATGATGTGCGAAGATAGTTCAATTTGTCCTCGCTCAAGAGAACCGGCGTAGTTGATTCGTAACCTTCGAAGGAGGACGACGAGACGTTCACCTGATCTCTCTAAACGTTTCGTTGCTCCACACTCGTTGAACGCCCCATCCATACTCGAAGAAAGAACGGCACCGTCTTCATCTACTAACATTTCTGATTTCTCGCGAACGAGAAGCGTGAACGTTGGTAATCTGTTCTTCATGTCCTTCTCTCCATGCAACTCTACGTGTCTTTTAATCACACGAATCAACGTCAATAGAGCAACTTCTGCAGCAGCAGGTGGAAAATTGCGCATATCGTATTCAGAATCATTCTGCATGTCAAATTGTGGAACGATTCCAATCGATTGCGCTTCTTCAAATAAAATCAAAGCCTTCTTTGGGTAGTACGTTGCGGCATCTTCGTGGACGTTTGATTGATGCGACACCATTCTGGCGAGTGCTTCACCGCCATATTGTCCTGCTAACTGTATTTCTTGATCAGTTGGTGGTCTTAAACATGCGAGCATTGAGGAAAAAGTTTCAACTCTTGGTTTAATACCGTGACTTGTAGCTTCGTGAAATACTGACGTGGCTCGATCGGCCCATTCCTTCCAAGCCGGCTCGGCCACGGAAGATGAAATCTTTCCACTCGTTGTAGTATCTGTAAGGCCGTGCCCGGGCTTATTCGAAGATAACCGCGCTGGGTCAGTCAATGTTCGAATATGTGCGAGAATTGCACCAATGACGGTATTTAAAGTCACTTCTGATGGCGCTATTCCAGCCGCGCGCGAACTTTTATAGGCATCCCAAGCTAATAAACAGTTTCCATGTCGAGCGCAGGAGAACAAAAGTTCTCTCCATGTCATCTCATCGGGTGTATAACCCGCGTATTTCATCGCTTTAACAGTCGCATATGTTTTTGACAAGTCGCCAGATCTACCAAACGCCTTGACCAAAGCGTTGTATGACGGCAAAGTCGGTCGCAAATCCATATCCAACGCTTTTTGTAACAGTCTCTTTGCGTCTGGCAACGTTGCTGGTTTCTTCGAAGCAGCTAAAATTAATCCTTCAAACGTGATTTCATCTGCCACTTGTCCAGATTCGATTAATCGTTCGTAAGCTTTCATGGCACCATCGAAATCGGCGTCTCTCGCACATGAATTAATCAAAGCGTTGTAACACGCTCGCGGTACAATTGTATTGGACTTTTCTGCGTCTGATAATACGCGCTCTACAGCCTCAGCATCTCCAGCTCGCGCAAAAGATCCGCACATATTTGAAACTACAGCTGGTGACATCATGGATCCGTTCATTTCCATCTCTCTGATTAAGCTCGCACACATTTCAACGTTTCCAGCTCTGCTCGCTACGGTTAAAATTGTTGCGTATAAAACTGGATCGACAACAACTCTTGGCTCGTTTTGTTGAACTGCTTCCCAGATCTTAAACGCTTTGCGATAGTTTGGAGCAGAATCTTCGTAATCGTATTCAGTTGCACACGCGTGAATGGCAGTTGCGTAAACCGAAGCAGTTCTTGCGACTCCTTTACTCTCCATTTCATCGTACAAAGCTAACGCTCTTTGCGGGTCACCAGCATTCACGCAAGCAGCCATCAAAGACGAATAGGTAACCGAATCTGGTAACAACCCGCTTTTACGCGCTTCGGCGACAACATCAAACGCACGGTCGAGAGCTTCCGACCTCAATTCTCCAAAAGCAGCCGCTCTTCCGCACGACGAAACCAAGCAATTCAACACTCGAACGTCCATTTTCAAACCGTTCTGCTCTAAATTCAAACGTAAATTGAACACTTGGTCCAACGCTTCTTTGATGTAGAAGATATCTTTTTTGTTGTTGGCCTTGAAACCGCCATTACTCGCTCGTCTTCCAATTTCTCGAGAGACTGCATCCATTAAAGCTCCGTAAGTAACGATTGTAGGTTCAATTTTATCCGTTTTCGTCATCGTTTCAAACTGCTTAAATGCCAAATCCACTTGTCCAGCTTTGCTATAGGCAGCGATCACGGATGTGTGTGTGATGACATCGATGGTCAATTTACTCGGATCCTCCTTCATCATCTTGAAAGCTTTAGAAGCCGAGTCGCAATCTCCGTGCGCCGAGCAAACGGCTAATAGTTTGTTATAAATCGTTACAACGTCCGCGTTTGATAGTTCATTTCTTGGTTCTTGCAAAATGAGTTTCGTAAAAGTAAACGCGTGCATCACTGGCGTATTATCTAACTTGTTTGACTTTTCGCACGATACCAAGAAATCAACCGCTCCGTGTTTCCGAATCCTTACATCATTAATTGGAACCTTTGCGTAGCTCAATCGTTGTAATAAATCAATCGCGTCTCCCAATCGATCACATCTCACTAAATCGCTGTATAATCTTATGAAATGTCCAGAATCATACTTCTTCGGTCCTAAACAATCTTCAAACGCTGGATATTTTTTCAACAATTCGTCTAAATGGACTCCGTCTTGTACGCCCGCGATCAGAGGCGCAAACTTTTTCCTTCTCACGTTTGAGACTTTCGATGAAGTTGGTTTAAATGGTTTGTATATTTTCTGTCCATTCACTATGACGACATTTTTATTGTTGTTGTTGTTGTTTTGCGCTTGTTGTTGTGCGGCGGAAGAATTCGAAGTCGTCTGCAGGTTTTTGCCCTTCTTCTTAGAAATACCCTTGTTCTCATTGGAGACATTGAAATCTTTGTTCTTATCTTCGCGCTTTCTCGGTTCACTGATCGCTTCGCATTTCAATGAATCAAATCGTTGTCGATCTTTGTACATGTTCGTATTAATTATCAATCGCTTCACATGATTATCATGATTATTATCATTACTATCACTAAAACCTTGAACGCGAGGAGCAGTCCTTCGATTACTGATTCGAGGCGATAACCTTAAGAAGCCGCTTTTTCCATGCACTGATCGATTAGTATTTTTAGTACTCGTCCAAGTTGAACTAATCGCAGACGTGCTCACACTTCCTCCTCTGATTACGTCTGTCGCTACTAATTGCTGAATCATTTTCATTCTCTCTCTGTCTTATCTCTCTATTCTATTATATATATATATATATAATACTATTTTTATCTTTTTATTATTAGTATTACTGGACTGGTACGAATGGCTTTTACGTTTTACCTTGTTTTTTGATTTTTATGCTACAGCAGCAGAAGAGTTCTTTTCGCGTTTTGAGGTTTTGTTGATGTCGTGTCACGACTTTGCCCTCATTAAACTGTTAAAGGGGGAAAATGGATATTGTACTTGTACCCCTAAATATATGCTCTTAATAGCGAGCGCCTATGTGCTCATCAGCACATAAAACAGTAGAGCGTAATAGTGAAGAAGAAATGATATTGCGGAGGGGTAGAATTAATATAAATAAGAACGCAATCGAGAGATGTATATTCTCAGGATTATTTAGTAATCATAACTATAGTCGTCGTCGTAGTAGTTCTTATAATAATAATAATAATAATAGTAATAATAATAATAATAATAATAGTAATATAAATAGTAACAATACTGTTGATGATGAAGATGATGATGATTATGACGAGAATAAAAACAATAAGAATAAGAATAAGATCATGAGAGAGATAAGGATCGATAGAACTGGGTTATACGAACAAGTACAGAGAAAGAAGAGACAGGAAGATAATAGTAATAATAATAATAATAAACGAATCGATGATAGTAATAACGAGAGTGGTGATGACGATAAAAAAAATAAAACTGCCTCTGTTGGTTTACTTTCACACGTCGAGTCATTAATCAGATTCAGGGGGGGACCGATTACTATGCACGAGTTCATGGGCGAATGTTTAACGAACCCGGAGTATGGCTATTATACGAAACTACAGTCGAAGGATTTAGTGTTTGGGAAAAAAGGGGATTTCACGACTTCGCCTGAGATATCGCAAATATTCGGCGAGTTATTAGGAGTATGGTGCGCGACTATATACGAACAGTTACAGAACCCGGATGAGTTACATTTGATCGAGTTCGGACCTGGAAGGGGTACATTAATGATGGATTTGTTAAGAGGGACGAAGAATTTTAAGAAGTTTTCAAAGGCTATAAAAGTACATTTGATTGAAATATCACCAGCGATGAGGAAGAAACAGTTCGAGACGTTGAAATGTGAAGGCGATTTTGAGCAAGCGTTTGATAAATTGAATAATCCTTTATTAGCGGCGATAAAAACAAATCCGTTCAATAATAAAACAAATAAAGAAGACGACGACGAAGAAAATGACGATGAAGAAGGAAAACTATCAACGAAAGGAAACGTTTCAGCAATCACATCGCATGGGACGAAAATTTACTGGCACAACTCGTTAGACGACGTTCCTTCTGGTCCAACGTGTATTATAGCGCACGAATTTTTTGACGCGTTGCCAGTGCATCAGTTTCGTAGAACCGAACGCGGGTGGGTAGAAAAGCTTGTAGCCATGAACGAAGAGAACGATAAGTTAGAGTTTGTTCTGTCGCCAGGTGCAACTTTAAGTTCTTCTCAACTCGTCAAGAGACGATTGAATGTAAATAATAAAAACGAGGAAAAAAAGAATGATAGCTCGTCGATTGTATCTTTGGAAATTTCACCGAAAAGTATCGTTTATTGGGAAAAGATGATGGACAGAATCAACGACGAAGAGAAGAACGGTGGAAGAGGTGGTGCCGCAATTGCCATAGATTACGGCGACGAAGGACCTTTGGGGGATACTTTAATTGCAATTAAGGACCATAAATTTATCGACAATCCGTTAGAAAGCCCGGGCGAGTGCGATTTATCCGCACACGTCGATTTTGGCGCCTTGCGAGGCGTCGTAGAAGAAAGGAATAGAGAGAAATCGAGCGACGTCAAGTGCTTTGGACCGATAACGCAACAAAAGCTGCTCTTAGAGCTCGGTATAGTAAACAGACTAGAAAAATTAGCCGAAACGTGCACTGAGGAAGAATTAGAGGTCTTAGCAGACGGATGTCAGAGATTAGTTGGTGATGATAACGTAAAAGAAGGCGAGATGCCCGGTATGGGATTACGATACAAAGCGTTATGTATGGTGAGTAAGAATTTGAAAATACCAGCGGGTTTTAACTGATATGTTGTTGTAGTATTTATTTTCGTAAGTAGTGTTACACTAAACTTAAATTACATAGAAAGATCTAAATCTTTTGCTTTCGCGCGATCTATATTGCTTTTGCCTATTTGCTTTTTCTTTTACTAACATAAGTTGTGAGTGTTTTATTACTGGTGTTTGAGGGAGCTCTGTTCGTTCTTGACATATTTTCAGCCAAATTCCAAATTTTCTCTCACTCAAACGCACAACACGTCTTCCACCCCTGCGACATTTTTCAGTCAACAACGTATTTGCCTATATTTATTCTAAATGATTATTGAATGTATTCCTCCTCTAAAAATTACCTCCTCAAATTCACCCTTACTCTCTCTCTCTTTCACGTGCGCGGTTGTTTGTTAAAACAATTTGACCAATTGAACATCGGACTGAAATCGTGCGTTGAATCCAAGACCGCCGATAAGAACCAGTCCATCTGGTGCGAGTAATAAGGCGTGCCCAGTTCTGTGCTCTCTGACATCCTCGTCTTCTGGACTTTTGCTCGAAAGCCCGTTTTTTTGAGTCGCGTCGTCGGCGAACATTTGTTGTTGTTGTTGTTCTTGTTGTAATTCGTTACTTTCGTCACTTTCGAGCGGATATTGCGGTGGCAACCAAGTTCTCGAATGAACGTCGAGAATTTGAAATCCAGACTCAAAGAAAATCAAATCTTGCATCGCTGCAAGACCTTCTTTTGAGAACTTTCCAAGACGAGGAGCGGGCGTTGAATTTTTATTGGGAGTTATACCTCGACCGCCTTGTATGATGATACGATCTCCCAAAACTACCGTGGCGTGTCCCACGCGAGGCGCTGCGGGCGTTCCCGTAGTTTGAATTTGTTCCCACCCGCTTGCGAGATCTTTCAAATCGAGTTTCCAAAGATCGTTGAACGTATGCGAAATGCGACACCCTCCGAACAAATACAAACAATCTCTGACGATGGAAATAGACCCACCTGCTCTCGCGCAAGGCATGCGTGAACGATCAGCACCAGAAAGTGGAGCAAGCAAAGTCCATTTTGCGGTGATTTCCATAGGAGATGTACTCGCCACGTCGTTTTCTAATCTGCACTCCCACAAGTCGTTATAACACGCTTGCGAACTCGATCCGCCGAATATGAGCATTTTTCCTTCATAAGGAACCGTGCAATGTCCCCAGCGTGGTTGTGGCCCAGCATGGCCACCAGCAGTAGTGCGAAGACTCTCGTCAATATTTGGTTCGTACCATGTCAACTGCGCTCCGGTGATTAGAGCCGTGGAGATGCTTTGCCCTGGGACATCGGATTGCAAAATCGATAACGAATTACTAAACCCGTGTAAGTATCCACACGAACCTCCGAATAAGGCGATCACTTCGCGTCCCGCTTCGCCAGTTTCTGCGTCGAAAACTTTTAAAGTTTGAATAGCTCCGCTACACCTACGAAACGGCGCTTCGGCGTCTCCGCGCGTAAGAACGTCCAATTTTTTCATCGCGCAAGTCGGATTCGCGCGCGCGTCTAAATCCAAAAAGTGTACGTCGTTATGGAACGTTTCGCGTGCTGATTGCCCGCCAAATATGATAATCTTCGATCCATCAGTGCCAGTTTGCGCGCATCGGTGCAAATATCTCGGAGAGAACGACTCAAACGCTTGTTCTCCTTCCTCGGCTACTGGGGCGTGCGTGCCGCCCCAATGTAACGGCTTCGAGGCAAAGCTCGTCCGCGAGAGGCCTTTACGTTCGCACCATTGCATCATCTGTGACGATCCTTGGCACCATTTGCGAAACTTCTTCTTCCAAATCAACTCGTTCAATTGCGGTTCGCTTTCAGATCTGTTTTATTTGTTTATTTGTTCATAGACCGAGTTAGTTATTAGAAAAATGGAAAGAACGCGCTGTATAAATAAACATACCGTTCCTTAATCTGCCGTCTCGAGAAAATAATCTCGCTCTGCCTCTGCCCGATCATCATCTCTAACATTCGTCTCCATAAGCGCTCGGATGTCTCGATCGTTCTATTGAACTCCCTGGACGTTAAGCATACGTTCGCGACGTCTCCGAGTTCGTTCAATTTCGAGAATATTTGTAAGCGAATATGTCTCGGTATGCTCTCGAACGATTCATTGTCTTCATCTCGTTCATCCTCATCATCGCGCTCTTCTCGTTCTGCTCGTTCTGATTCTGATGACGATGACGACCGGTCGACGACCGCGCGCTTCTTCGCCGAGCCGACCGATACTTTACGAACGACTTTTGGCATTTTGGAAACACACACAAAAGCTCGCTTCGTGGATGGCAAGAGGAGTTTTAATGACAACAACAACAAGGCACTTTTGTAAGGCAAGGCCCACTTTTTGCAGCAGGAAAAAAATATTTTACTTTTTCTTTTTGAATTTATTTCTACTGGAGATTCCACTGAAACCCTAAATATATTCACAGTTCACAGCAAGAATTACACACTTGTACAAAAAGTAGGAAATATCACAAATCTGCCTCTACTGCGCGATAAAATATATATAATAGGACACGCGCGCGCGGCGAAATTAAAAGATCCGCGCGAGATCGATAATCGAATAAAG
>Ga0115004_10004739_pt1 | contig 10813 bp, 9 predicted proteins | sample ArcticOcean_MG_C_10_FD_88737 | JGI IMG/M metagenome (GOLD analysis project Ga0115004, IMG submission 88737) | Marine microbial communities from western Arctic Ocean - ArcticOcean_MG_CB11_90 | ecosystem: Environmental > Aquatic > Marine > Oceanic | place: Arctic Ocean: Canada Basin | collected... | reverse complement strand
CGACTCTTTTCTGCTTTTAGCTTCTATAAACTGCATTTCAGAACCTATGTTTTGGTTCCAAAGTCGCTCTTGTCTTTCAAACATTTCAGTAGCTAGAGATAAGCTTGTTTCTACTTCTGAAATATTACTCGCTATAATGTCATTATCCAGAGCTAAAAGGTTTTGTCCTGCACTTACTTGCTGGCCTTCTTTCACGTAGATGGCCTTCACTATCCCTTGAGTTTCCGGGAATAGTGTAGCGCTTTTATCTGACTCTACATTTCCTTGGACTTTAAAATAATGATTGAATTCAGACCTCCCTACTAACGCAGAAGCTACTAAAGGAGATTTTTTTAACGTATCCAACAACCCAATTTCAGTATTGATCGCTATAAGCAGTCCATTTATGGAATCTATGCTATTCTCGAAGTTCTCTTTTTTCTCAATGAGCTTTTCTAGAGAAGTCTCTTCTGGCGGTTGACATGCCACTAGGAATAGTGCAACGCTTAATGAGAGTATAGTATGATTTTTCATTTTATAATGGGTGTGATGCTTAGTAATTATTCAAGGCTTTATTCAGTGCATTAGCACTGTTTAGCAGGCTTAAGACTGCAGAAACATAAAAGCCTTGCGTTTCCAATAGTTGGTTTTTGGCTTGAGTGAGTTCGAAGCTGCTGCTTATCCCCTCATTATATTTAATCTGTGTTTTATCAAAAATTCGTTTGGCCAGATCTTTAGACTCTAAAGATGTTTGGTAGTTGTCTACTGCGAAAATCAACTCGTTTCTGGTAGATTTTAATTCTAGTGCCGCTCCTTCTTTAGCTTGTTTGATGAACAAGTCTGCTCTCTCAGACTCTATTTTAGCCTGCTGCACTTTACTTCTTCTCATGCCGCTAGAAAAAATAGGCACGTTTAAACTTAACCCCCACACCGTGGTAGGAAACCAGCTTTGGTTGCCCTCGAAAAAATTAAACTCATTTCTCTGAGCAGACGTTTGGTAGTTAAAAAACCCCGACAGTGAAGGCTGAAAAGCAGCCTTTTCACCTCTTACGCTTAACTCCTGAAGCATCTTATTATTTAAAGCTATTCTATAGTCGATATCATTTTCGATATTGAATTCCGCTACTGATAGTCCATTACTTACCGCTGTATTCACCAAGCTCTCTATATCACTAGCCAGCGTGATTTCTGCAGACTGAGAAATTCCCATTTGAAACTTTAGTAGTTCATAAGCTATGGTTTTTTGGTTTCTAGCGTATTGAATTTGGTTGGAAATGCTTCTCATGGATAATTCTAACTGTTCTACATCCTGCTCTTCTACGAAGCCATTAGTGTAGAGCGCCCTCGTATCACTTAGGGTTTTCTCTAGAATCTCTGAACTTTCTTGCAGGATTTTCACATTCTCTTCTGCCGCCAAGCACAAGTGATATGCATCTGCTACTTGAACTTTAATTTCTTCCTCTGTTTTCTCTAGCTGAACATTGGTTAGTTCTCTAACTCCTCTTACCGCTTTTAATCCTATAAGGAATGTGCCATCGTAGATGAGTTGACTAGCGGTTATTCCTAAGCTGGCTGTATATTCTGTTCCGAACTGAGCCTCTACGAAAGTAGCTTCTGGCTGAGGGTAATCTGAAGGAAGTTCGCCAGTCTGAAGTAACGTTCCGAATACTGCTGGAGATATGAAGTCTGGAATTACCTGAACCGGAATGTCTAAGAAATTCTGAAAAGACCCGTTAGCATTAATCTGAGGAAGGCCTATGGCTCTGGTCTCTTTAATTTGTTCTTCTACTTTTTTCAAGTCGAGCTGAGCAGACTGCACAGAATATGCGTTTTGAACAGCATAATCCTGGGCTTGTTTTAGAGTGAGTTGTTCCTGAGCTGATAGCGAAACACTGGCTAGTGTTACCGCTATTAACAAAAAAACCTCAATTAGATTCTTCACTTGTTCTTCGTTTAATTATGACTTACTGTACTTTTCCTTTAGATACTCTATTCCTTTTTCACTCGCTATCCCCCTAATGTGGTATCTGAAGTATTCCTTGAACTTTTCAGAGAAAGAGATTCCTTCAATATGCAGCTCTGTTTGATCCAGAATCACATCGGTAGAGTGGATATAGATTTTGGCTATGATGTCTGCGTTTAGGTTTCTTCTATACAAGCCTTCTTTTACCCCTTTTTTAAGGTTGGCCATTACACACTCATAAATATTATCGTGTCTGCATTCTATCATATTCCTGGAGACTTCTGGATGGTACTTTTCCAAGTCAAACATTACCGAAGGGTGTAAATTATTTAACAGCCCGGTGACGTACTTCATGATTTCCATATTCTCATCTATGGCGTTCATGTTAAGCGCTTGAATCCCAGATATGGTTTGTTCTTCAGCATCCTTCATTAGCTGAACACCCTTACCCACTAAATCGTTTTTATCAGAAACATATTTATAAAGGGTTTTTTTAGAAATGCCCAGTTGACGAGAGATGTCATCCATGCTTACACTCTTTATTCCGAGCCTCATAAATACTCCTATAGCGGCTAAAACTATTTCTTTCTCTTTTTCTTCCACGGTGCAAAATTAACTTAATCTCCCAAAGGAAACGAAAACTAATGTTAGATGTTTCCTGTGAGTAATTTGTTTCATGAGCGATGAGAAGCGGAATCCTTCTTTAGATTTTTATCTGCTGTATGTTAAGCGTTTACAGCTATACTAGAAAAGTAAAAAATAGCAGAAATAAAAAAAGGGTCCGCTATGAGGCCTTTTCCTTGGGCACTCGTATAGGCCACTTCGGCTTCTCTGCGCTTCGCTCAGCATAAACTTCTCACCCAAAAAGAAAAAGGAAAATCTAATGAAATAAAAAAAGGCCTTCGATATGAAGACCTTTCTTTGTGCACCCACATGGGCTCGAACCATGGACCCCCTGATTATGAGTCAGGTGCTCTAACCAGCTGAGCTATGGGTGCGTGCTGGTAATCCTAAAATTACTCTCTAGGAATAAGCGACTGCAAATGTACAGCCTACTTTATAAAAAACAAGTGCTACTTAAAAATAAAATTTCAACTACTAGAGTATATTTGTTCCGAAACAGACATTTAACCCCTTTTCACCTGAAAAAAACAAGTTTTATATCAGAAGCCGTAAAGAACATGAAGTCTGTGGGCGCTCTAGCCCCGAGCTCTAAATACCTGGTTAGCAAAATGCTAAAGCAGATAGATTTTTCTAAAAAGATAAATATTCTTGAACTGGGGCCAGGAACGGGGGTTGTAACTAAGCAGATTTTGTCCAAAATTACTTTGGACTCTAATCTAATTTGTTTAGAGCTAAACGAACAGTTCTGCGCAAAACTAGAGGAATTCAAAGATAAAAACCTGCAAGTAATCCAAGGAAGCGCGGAAGATGTGGCCACACTTTTTAAAAATAAAAGCTTTGACTATGTAGTTTCAGGCCTCCCTTTGGCCATTTTCAAAAAAGAGTGCGTTAACGAAATTCTAGAAGGATGTGTGGCTTCTCTAAAAGAAGAAGGAAAGTATATCCAATTCCAATATTCGTTGGCTAGTAGAAAAACATTGCAACGCTACTTCTCTAAAGTAGATGTTTCTCTAGCTGCGGTGAATCTTCCTCCTGCGGTGGTTTACAATTGCTCTCTATAAAAAACAAGGGACCATAACTTTCTTGAAAATTACCAGTTTATTCATCTCGCTGTTTTTCTTCTCTCTTCTGAGGGTATAGCCAAGACGAAAACCCAAAGTCAGATACTACCAGAGTTTCTTTAAGTGGTGGAAAGGAAATTGTCATTTTTAAAAACAGCTGAGCCAGCACTCTTCTTCGGTTTGGACGAAGCGGGGCATTGGCACTTTATCTAATTGGTCATCGTATAAACACATCTAAACCCAAGATCAGCCCGTAAACTATCTGCTGAGAAAGCCATGGTATAATCTGGTAAAAATCCGCCAGAATTGTAATCAGAAAGATAGCTTCCTCCTTTTACATAATACTTTCCTTCTTCAGCAGCAGAACTCGTCCATTCCCATACATTTCCGAATAAGTCGTAAAGCCCTGTCTCATGCGCTGTAAATGACATTACTGGTGCGCTTTGAGCCAAAAATCCATCTAGCCCTTCATCCCTAAGAGGAAAGTAACCTTCCCAAATATTCCCTGGAGAATAACTCCCTGAGGTCATTGCCATCCATTCCGTTGTAGTAGGAAGTCTTCCGTTTCTAGCGTTGCAATAAGCGCATGCATCCGCCCAACTAACCTGAACGGCAGGAGATAAGCTGTCAGCTATAAACGTTCCATTGGGATTTAAATGACTCGCTGTAAATGAACTCTTCCATTTAGAGGAGTCTGCAGAAAACCACCAACCATTAATCGTGTCTGATGCTATTCTAAGGTCAAGCTGATTATGGAAATCCTCGAAGTCTTTGGTGGTAACTTCATGCTCATCTGCCCAAATGTTTACTTCTTTTATCGCTTTCACGTCCTCAGGAATAGATGTTTCACAACCAAGTAGGAAGAGAAGTATAATTGCAGATATAGCGTTTCTTAAAGTCATTATCTTAGTTGTACAAAAATCGATAAAATGAAAGTACTATATCCCTTTTTAATTCTAGCCTTTATTTCAAGCTGCTCTTATCACTATGAAGAAACAAATTCTACCGGCTATACCCAAGGAGAGTTAGTACATACTGTTTTTCTTTCATTGAAAGATGAGGTTACTCAAAACAGGAAAGAAAAGATAATAAAAATTTTAAAATCCCTAGGAGAGATAAAAGTAACAAAAGGCCTTACTGTTTCTGTAAAAGCTGAAACTGAAGACGCTCGAGCTGAAACCAACTATGATTTGGTGTTACAAATGGCATTCAAAGACCTGAAAGATCTTCATTTATACAGTGTCAACAGCTCTCATTTAGAGATTCGAGCTCAACTAAAGCCTGACTTAGCCTCCGTCCCTGTGGTCTATGATTATTGGGTAAAGTAAAATCAATAAATCAACTAGAAACAGTCACTCTAAAGTTCGTATTTTAAAGGACACCAATAAACACCCATGGAAACTATAGAATTACTTCAAAAACCAGCATTAACTAGAGAGGACAAAGTTCTTTTAAGAGGTCACATTTTCAAGCATTTAGATGGAGTGGTGACCGTTTCTCCGGCTTATGTGCTTCATAAAAAAGGAGTGACATCCTATATGCTGGAACATAAAAAATTCAGTTTAGTAGATATTTCTCAAGCATTTAGTGCCAATGAGGGCTATATGAATGTGGCGCTAAGAATACTGTGTGCCCAGGGGTGGCTATCTCAAAAGATAGATAACAAGAAAAACAAAGTAGTATTTAGCACGAATAAAAACTCAAAATTCGCTTTCTCATTGTTTCCTCTTTACCAAGATGCTCATGAGTTGGTAAAAGCTCCTGCTTTCTTTAAAGATATTAAATTCCGAGATGACGGCTGGGCCATACTAAAGACCATGTTCGATAAGTTCAGGGAAAACTACGGCATGAAACTATCCGCCAGTGAGTCTGAACTAAAGACTCAGAAACAAGTGCTGAAGCACATAGAAGGTGTAATGGTAGGCCCCGTGATCGTTTCTATGGGAATGAGTGGAATGTTTCACAAGTACTTTTCCATAGCATCCTTCAGGCCAGAGGAATTTCATAAAGATCACACCCGATTTAAAGTCCTGTTAGACTTCCTGGCAGACCTAGGCTGGTTTACTAGAAAGAAGGAAACGTACAGGTTCTCAGAGATAGGACTGTTTTTTGCAAAGCGGGCTAGCGCCTATGGTGTAACTGTTTCTTACATGCCTAATTTTAGAGCTGTGGAACAGTTAGTTTTTGGAAACGCCAATGCGCTTAGAGCTATTTCTAAAGGTTCAGAAGAGCTTCATGTAGACAGAGAAATGAATGTGTGGGGAAGCGGAGGAGCGCACTCTACGTACTTCAAGAAGATAGACGAGGTAGTTCTCGATTTATTTAACAAACCTATCCATGAGCAACCTAAAGGAATTCTCGATATGGGTTGTGGAAACGGGGCATTATTAGAACATATATTTGAGATCATAGCTACACAGACTAAAAGAGGAGAGTTACTAGACGAGTATCCCCTTTTTCTAGTAGGAGCAGATTATAACAAAGCAGCTTTAAACGTAACGAGAGCTAATTTAATTCAGGCAGATATTTGGGCCAAAGTAATCTGGGGAGACATCGGTAGACCCGATTTATTAGCTGAGGATTTGACCGAGGATTATGGAATAGAATTAGGCGATTTATTAAACGTAAGGTCGTTCCTAGATCATAACCGAGTGTGGACTGATGTAGAAAAAATAGATGCTGGAAGGGTTTCTCAATCAGTAGGTTCATTCGCTCATAGAGGAGTGAGAATAGATAATAACTCAGTGGAACAAAACCTAAAAGAGCACTTCGAGAAATGGACTCCTTATGTAAAGAAGTTTGGTTTATTAGTGATCGAACTTCATTCCATAGACCCGGCTTTAACAGCAGGAAACTTAGGTACTACAGCCGCCACAGCGTATGATGCTACTCATGGTTTTTCAGACCAATACATCGTGGAAATTCCCGTGTATTTAAAAGCGGCAGAAGAAGCAGGACTTGTTCCAGTTCCGCAGCACCAGAGTAAGTTTCCTAACAATGAGTTAGCCACTGTGAGTATTAATCTTTTACGAGGCGCTTGAGGGTTCTGATTTATTGAACTAGATCCATAACCAATGTTAAGACAGCTCTCCGTTTGTTAAGGAATCTATAAAAAAGAAAATTGTTACATACTGCGTTGCAATAGTTCACGAACTTTGTCCAGAAATCTTTATTCATCATGAAAGACTATTTAGTAGAGTACCCACTATTACTGCTTTTTATAGTGGTTTCATTAGGTTATCTGCTCGGTAACGTTAAAATCAAAGGAAATGGTTTAGGTGTGGCTGCTGTGTTATTTACAGGGTTGGCTTTTGGTGCAATAGATCCTCGTTTTAGTATCCCTACTATTGTTTTTCAGTTGGGGCTTTCCATTTTCGTTTACTCAGTAGGTCTAAGCTCAGGGCCTGTGTTTTTTAAAGCCTACAAAGAAAATGGCGCTAGAGACTTTCTGTTTGCCATGTCCATGTTATTTCTTACGGGTCTTACGGCAGCCTTTTTCTGGTGGGTATTTGATTTTTCGGCTGCGACTATTACCGGTGTTTACTCAGGAAGCACAACCAACACCGCTGCTCTAGCCGGTGTAATAGAGTTTATAAATCAGTCTGGTGTGTCTAATGCTCAAGGCTTGGAAAAAGAAGCTGTAATCGGTTACACATTCAGTTATCCTATGGGAGTATTAGGCGGGATTTTTGCCATCATTATTATGGAAAAACTTCTTAAAGTGGATTACCAAAAAGAGTTGGAATCTTTAAAGGATAAGTTTCCTTTGGCTGACAAACTAACCTCAGCCACTATAAGAATTACAAACAGTGAAATAGACGGACTAAATGTTCGTGATCTCAAGCAGAAGTACCAGCTAAATGTTTCATTCGGTAGAGTCTTTCAGGGAGAAAATATGACCTTAGTCACATGGAGCACTAATCTTCAATTAGGAGATGGTTTAATAGCTGTAGGTGAAAAAAAAGAACTCGAAAGGCTTACAGAAATTTTAGGGGAGCCGACTGTTTCTCCCACTTTAAGTGATAATACCAAGTATGATCTAAGAAGAATATTTGTCTCTAACCCTGAGGTTACCGGGGTAACCATCGCCTCTCTAAATTTAGATGAGAAGTTCGATGCCATTATCACCCGGATTAGAAGAGGAGATGTAGAAATGGTGGCCACAAGAGAGACTGTTCTAGAGCTCGGAGATAGAATACGATTTATAGCCAGAAGAGAAGATTTGGAGTCTCTTAGTAAGCTGTTTGGAGATTCATACCAACAATCCAGTAAGGTGAATTTATTTTCATTCGGGCTAGGAATAGGACTAGGGCTTTTGATAGGAAGTATAAGCATTCCGCTAGGGTCTTATGGTGAGTTTAAACTTGGTTATGCAGGAGGGCCGCTAATAGCTGGTTTAGTTCTTGGCGCGTTAAGAAGAACAGGAAAAATAGTATGGACCATGAGCTACGGCTCTACCATTACTCTACAACAGATGGGGTTGATACTTCTACTAGCCTCGATAGGAATCGGCTCTGGCGCTGCGTTTATAGACAGCATGGGAATGGATAAAGTTTGGGTGTTTTTAGCAGGAACAGGGGTTAGTTTGTTTACTGCCTTAGCTACCTTATTCGTAGGGTTTAAAATCATGAAAATGCCCTTCAGTTTATTGATAGGAATGGTAGCTAATCAACCCGCTATTCTAGATTTTGCTATGGAGAGAACAGGAAACAGAATTCCTATGTTTGGATTTTCTCAAATCTTTCCGATAGCGCTAATTATGAAAATCGTGATTGCTCAGATTCTGTTCATTGTATTGAGTTAATAATAGCCGAGAGTCCAGAAACTAAACCTCACACACTTCATCTTCCTTCATAAGAACTTCTCCCTTGAATTTTAAGACAATTTGGGCCACAGCTACCACGTCTTTAATACAGTACTTGACTATCCTAGGCAGGTCTTTATCTTCATAATAAACTCTAGCTACATCACTTCCTTCTATGTCATCCTTAGGAGTAGGAATTCCGAAGATTTTAGTCATTAATTTTATAGACGTAAAGTGTTTGTAATCGCCAAACTTCCAAAGAGCCATAGTATCTAGGTGCTGCACTTCCCATGGTTTTTTCCCTGCCAAATCTAGATGATAAGGCAGCTTGACACCATTTATCAGCATTCTTCTGGCTAGGTACGGAAAGTCAAATTCTTTTCCGTTATGAGCACATAGGTTTTGATCTGCACGGTTATAATGTGTGTTTAATAACTCAGCGAATTCTTCTAACACCTGTTTCTCATCATGACCAGAAAATGACTTTACCCTAAACTGTCTAACCCCATCCACAAATGAAAACAGACCTACTGAGATACAGATGATTTTACCAAACTCTGCGTAGATTCCTGCTCTATCATAGCTTTCCTCTAAGTTCATCTCATTCTTTTCTCTGAAGTACTTGCTTTTGTGTTCCCATAAGTCCTTAAAATCCTGGTCTAGGTTTTTAAACTCTTTCTCCTGAGGAACCGTTTCTATGTCTAGAAATAAGATTTTTTCTAACTCTAAATGATTGAGCATGGTAGTAAATAGCTAATAATGAACCCTAAATATAATAAACAGATGAAGAAACTACTACCTAATCATAACTCCTTTGGAATTCATGAAAGGCATATCTAACATATTATCCTCTGTGATGCTGCCTTTTACAAAGACAAACTTTTTATCGTGAATAACGCCATCTACATAAAAACTCACCCAGTATTCATTGGTTAACTCGAACACGTCAGGTATCACGGGCTCTATCTTTTTAAAATCTAAAGAGTCCACATTTTCTATAAAGTGCCTTAATACTGTAGTGTTTTTCTTCTCGCCTTTTTGTTCTCCGTAACCTCTGCTAGATACTAGCACATTAGTAATAATCTCATCCCTCAGGTTAAAAATATATGCGTTCCATTCCCACTCATTAGTTTCACTCCTTTCTTTCACCATAGCCACACCCACATTAATGACTTTAGGTCTTTCTATATCTTCTTTCATACTTCCTCTGCTAATCTTTTTCCCATTTTAATCCATTCCTTCAAATCACTTGGGCAGTGATAATCTTTCTCTCCTCTAGAGTGCCCTAGCCTTACTATTATTAAACTTCTACTTGGAATAACTGTAATATACTGCCCCAGCATTCCTCTGTAATTAATAATTTTCTCTCCATCCTGTTCGTCCAACCATATTTGATATCCATAGTGATCTGCCTCGGTTCCATTTCCGTCTGGAACAGTTAAAGGAGTTACCATTTCATCTACAAATTGTGCGCTTATTAGTTGATCTCCTTCCCAGTTTCCGCGGTGCAATAGTAGTTTACCTAACCTGGAAAAATCTCTAGCTGTAGCATTAAAACAACAATAGCTTTTTTCTCTCCCTCCTTTTGTATCCAGCGCCCAATGCGCAGGAGATTCCGCACCTATAGGCTTCCATAATTTCTCTGACAGATACGCACTCAAGGTTTTTCCAGTTACGTTTTCTACTATAAACCCCAGAAGAAGCGTGTTTCCCCCTAAATATTCCCATTCAGAACCTGGCTCTTTTTGAGCTGTAAATCCATTATAAGTTACTTCTGCCAAATCACTTCCATAAGTAGCTCGAGCCATAAACCCAAAAGGGTCCCCATAGTGCTCATCAAAATCGAGTGTACTAGTCATAGAGAGTAAATCTCTAATGGTAATGGTTTTATTCTTCTCAGAACCAAAGCAAAGCTCAGGAATGTAAGCACAGGCCGTTTCATCTAAACTCTTAATTAATCCTTCATCGTGAGCTATACCGACCAACAGCGCTGTCACACTTTTCACCATAGAAAAACTATTAGAAACCGCTTCCTCGTTATGCTCATCCCAGTATTTCTCGAAAATAACCTCATCATTCTCTATCACCAAGTATGCGGCAGACCTAAAAAGCTCATGATACCCTTCTTCTTCAGGAGTCAGTTTTAAAGTTCCTAGCCGAGCACTTTCCATCCAGGGCTGAGGCGTGTCATTCTTAACCTCTCTAGAGTCGAAATAAGACAAGTCATAAATATGAGCAGTGCTATGACCCTTTAAATAAGTGCAGGAAACACCTTTTAGTAGATACCCATTCCCTGAAACCACAGCTACTACAGCGCATAAAGCGATCAAAACAACAACCCCCAGAACTAATCTTCCTAAAAATCTCTTCATCTGGGAAATT
>Ga0115004_10004737_pt1 | contig 10817 bp, 7 predicted proteins | sample ArcticOcean_MG_C_10_FD_88737 | JGI IMG/M metagenome (GOLD analysis project Ga0115004, IMG submission 88737) | Marine microbial communities from western Arctic Ocean - ArcticOcean_MG_CB11_90 | ecosystem: Environmental > Aquatic > Marine > Oceanic | place: Arctic Ocean: Canada Basin | collected... | reverse complement strand
GTTAATAGTTAATAGTAATAAGTAATAATAGTAATAAGTAATAATAGTAATAAGTAATAATAGTAATAAGTAATAATAGTAATAAGTAATAATAGTAATAAGTAATAATAGTAATAAGTAATAGTAATTATTAATTTATTTGATAAAAGGTAATTCCATACTCGCTAATATTTTATTTAGCTTATTGATGAAAAATAATAAAATTAAATTACAACCACAAGCTGCAGCAACTATAGATTTAATGCGCTTTAATGGGTATTCAATCGAGTTGGCTATAGCTGACGTTATTGACAACAGTCTTCCGGTTAATTCAAAAAGAATTAATGTCACAATCAACTTTCTCAATGGTGACCTTGCTAATCTTTATATATTAATTGAAGATGATGGAAAAGGTATGGATAAAGGCGAGCTTCAAAATGCAATGGATTTAAGTGCAAAAGATTTAAATTCTAAAAGAAATGCAATGGATTTAGGTAAGTTTGGATTGGGCTTAAAAAGTGCATCTTTTTCTCAGTGTAAGAACTTGTTGGTAATATCGAAAAGAAAAAATACTCCAATATCAGCAATGCAGTGGGATCTTAATTTTGTTACAAAAAATAATGATTGGAGTGTGAATGTTTTTGATCAAAATAAAATTTCATCTATTCAAAGTCAATTTAATATCCAAGACACTGATCATGGCACTTCGATTTTGTGGAGGGAGTGTGATTATATATTAAACGGTTTAAACGATGATTCAATTCAAGAGAATATAAATAACATTGTTTCCGAGCTTCAAAAAAAATTAAGTCTTATTTATCACAAATATATTAGCCGAGGAATTAAGATTTATGTCAATGGTCTTGAGCTTGAGGCAATGGATCCATTTTGTGAGAAAGGTTCAGAAGGTTCAAGATCTAGCAAAACTTTTGAAGAAACAATACATATAAATAAAGAGGGACATAAGGCAACCATCACAGGATATTTACTACCCCATATTTCAAAAATGGGTGGAACCAAAAGAGAAAGAAATGTTTCTATTAATGCGGACCTAATGGGCAATCAAGGATTATATTTTTATAGGGTTGATAGATTAATATCCTGGGGATCTTGGCATAATTTAATAAGAAAATCAGAGGCTAATAGTTCAGCTAGGGTTGAAATTTCAGTAGGAAATGACTCAGATTCTTCTTGGAATATTGAAATAAAAAAATCAACAATTAATATCCCTTATCGTATTCGAGAGAGAATTAAAGCCTTAATGACTGATACAGCAGAGAAATCCAATAGAGTTGGTGTGAGAAGGATTACACGCAAACCTCTAGAACATGCTTTGTGGCAAAGAGAACTAAACAAAGACACCCAAACCTTAACCTACACAATCAATAAAGAACACCATATTATAAAACAATATATGGACCAGCATAATATAGACAAAGAGGTTATGTACTCTTTACTAAAGCTTATTGAAACAACTACTCCAACCGATCAAATTCAAAATGATTTAGCTCAACGATCTTATGATTTCAGCTATGGAGATGAAGTTGAAAAATATATGATTGAGGATGCCATGATGTTTAAAACACTTGGTATAAGTTTTGATGTATATAAACTAACAATGACTGATAATCCTTCTTATAATTTATCAAAAGATAAATTAGAGAAAATATTAATAACGATTAAAAAGTTTTGGGATAAATAATGATAAATAAGCCAGATAAAGAAGAAGTTAGTAAGCTCATTGATGTGGTTGTTGGGCTTATTGAAAATAAATATATGAATTTATCAGAAGCAGAGGACCAAACTTGGGACTTAGCAGAGCTTAAAAAAATTATTATCGAAAATTGTAAATTGATAGATCCTAATGGAGATAGGTTAAATGAAGATGACTTTAAGAAAATACATAAGAGAGTAAGGGAGAATATAAGCGTAACTGCAAAAGAAGCAAATATTTTGGTAGACCAATCAAATAAACGTAATGACTGGTATACCGATGACTTTAAAAAAGATAGAGAAAACTTTTACTGGGATAGGTTTGAAGGGTTATTAAAAAGAAATAACACCTTATCCAAAGGAATGCTTCAAAGACTTGATAATGATTCAAGTCATATTGTTAGGCTATTAGGAAATCCAGAACTAGAAAGCTATAAGGTTAAAGGTATGGTTATGGGGAATGTTCAGTCCGGTAAAACTTTAAGTTATTCTGCTGTTATAAATAAGGCTGTTGATGCTGGCTATAAATTAATTATTATCCTAGCTGGCATGACTAAATTACTGCGTAGCCAAACACAGGAGAGAATTAATAGTGATGTGATCGGTAAATCCTATAATGAAATAGATGGCTCAAAACAAAATTTTCGAGATATTGGTGTTGGTAAAATAAATAACAAACGAAAATTTTCATCTATTCTTACAACAGTGAAGCAAGATTTTAATGAGATGAAGCGGGTGTCGATGAATTATGAAACTCACACAGAGCCCAGTGCAATAGTTATTAAAAAAAATGTATCTGTACTTAAAACATTAAATAAACATCTCCAAGGTCAGGATTTATCATTGATACCAATTTTACTGATTGATGATGAGTCTGATAATGCCTCAGTCAATACCGCAAAAGAGGATGAAGACCCCAAAGCCATTAACAGGGAGGTAAGGAATATGTTAAATAATGCTCAACGAATTACATATTTAGCTTACACGGCAACCCCTATGGCTAATATTTTTATTCCTCCAGATGGCTCAGATAATGAATACGAAGAGAGTTTATTAGATCTTTTTCCATCTGACTTTTTGGTTTACCTAGAGCCACCAACAAATTATTGTGGAGGCGAGTGGTTCTTTTTGGATGAAGATAAAGATGAGAATCCATTAGAAGAAATAGAAGATAATTACCCACTTATGCCAGCGAAGCATAAAAAAGATTTTCTAATTGAAAATCTACCAGAAAGTTTAATAGATGCAATCGGATATTTTATAATCGCTGGTGCTATTAAGGACTTAAGACGTGATGGGGGTGTCCTTGGTAGAAAAAAAGATAGATTTGATTCTTGCCTCATTAATGTATCGATATTTTCTGGAATTCAAAATGATATTAGAGATGTAGTTAGAGTTGAAGTTAAAAAAATAGAGGAATCAATTAGAGCAAACAGTGGGCTTGCACAAAATAATGATAAGACCCTAAAAAGACTTAAGCAAGTTTACGAAGATAAGGTGGCGGTAAAAGAATATCCATGGACAGATATTCTCTTAAAGTTACAAAAGATGGATCAGTTAGAGGTAGTATCTTCAAACTCGGTATCAAGCGATGGCGACCTTGATTGGTCAGACACAGCTCCCAGTAAAAAAATTGTTATCGGTGGTTATATGATGTCTAGAGGATTAACTTTACCTGGATTGACTGTTAGTTATTTCATAAGAAATTCTGTGATGTACGACACTTTGATGCAAATGGGGCGTTGGTTTGGTTATAGGGATGGCTATAAAGACTTAGTAAAGTTATGGGCAACCCCAATTGCTATTAGCCATTTTTCTACAATTACTAGGGCGCTCGATGAACTAACTAGCAGTATTAGATTGATGCGTCAGGCAAAGCAAAGCCCACAGCAATTTGGACTCAGGGTAAAAACACACCCAGATCTAATGGTGACCGCAAAGAATAAAAGAAGGGGTGCAGAAGATTGGGATATTTCATTATCATTTCAAGGAACTCATACACAAACATGGTGTTTTTATAGAGACAAAAGCATACAAAAAGAAAATGAGAATCATACTTTTAGATTTTTATCAAAACTAAAAGATAAATTAATTGAGGATGATGATGGTCATATTTTGTTTAAAGATATAGTATTTAAAGAAGTGGGAAAATTTTTAAAAGATATTAAAATACATTCACATAATGGGCATATTGGAAGTATTGGAACATCTCCAGACTTGCTCATGAAATATTTAGAGAAATATGAAGATTCTAAATTTAAAGATTGGGACGTGGCTATCTATAAAAAGAAGAGTGGAGATAATATTTTTGTTGAAGAGATTAATAATCTTTTTGGAATAAAGGTAAGATACGAAAAAAGAGCAATAAGAGATGATCAAAGCCCACTAAAAAATCTAATTTCACTTACATTGAACCGAGGAATCGCAGCCGCAGGAGCTAGCACGGTTGGCTTGAAAACAGGTTTAAATAAACAAGACAGAAAAAAACCAATCTTAATTTTTCATTTCTTAACTGCATATATTAATGAAAAAAAAGAACCTATCCAAGATGATTTAAAAAATTACGAAAATGAAAAATATATTGGCATAAGTGTATTGTTACCATATTCTAATGAAAGGGATGACAGTGTTACTTATACAATCAATAAGGTTTATTGGGAGCAATATATAAAAGAAAAATGGGGTGATGAAGATTACGAGGAGTAATACTTATGAGCATTTGGGATGAATTAGACTTACCAGTTGAGGAAACTCTATCATTAAAGTTAGTTAAAACAGATGGGCCTTTTATGTGGTCTTGGGCAAAAAATTCTGAAGGCCATATTGGTTTTGCAATTGAGCTCTCTTCAAGTGATCATGACGTATCCTCATTTGATCAAACAAAAGAACTTAGCGTAAGTATTAAAAATTATAGTTCTGGAAAAATGTTAACTGTATTATGTGTTGCCAAAAACGAACATAGACCCTTGGAGCCTTTATTTTTAAACTTAATTAATGGGTCTAGTAGTATTGATAATGAATATGAGCTCATAAACCAATTAAAAACACGTTTTAATGCTTGGTGTTTACTTTTTAAGTTAGGGTATAAAAAATTAAAAGATAATGAGATTTTGGGCTTGGCGGCTGAGCTAAAATTTCTCGAAGAATGGTTAGAAACTTTAGGTGAAAATGTTAGTGGTTGGGTAGGGCCTCTAAAAAAACATCAAGATTTTATCTCAGAAAAAAATTCATACGCCTTTGAGGTAAAGCTTGGACGATGGGACCCAGAAAGTATTTCGATATCATCTATGGAACAATTAGATTTTGAAGGCAACCTATGTCTGGTTGTCTATCCAGGAAAAAAGTCTGAAAAAGATGAAGCAGGTTCAACGTCTCTACCTCATATGGTTCAAAAACTGAAAAATAAACTTGACGTAAAAGATTTTTTTACCTTAACTAATAGGTTGATTGTTGCTGGATATGATGAAACAGAGTGTGAGGAGCTATATTTTGAAATCGGTTTACCAATAGTATTTCAGGTTACTAAAGATTTTCCAAAGTTAACTAGGAAAAATGTGCCTGATGGAATTAGTAAGTGTAATTACAACTTAATTTTATCTGATTTAGATAATTACAAGACCGTAATAAAAAATTAATATGTCCGATAATCAAAAAAGCTTAGACGAATACTATAATGAGATAAAAGATAGTATCGAGTTAAATTCAAATGCACATGACAATCCTCAAGAGATTCAATTTCTGAAGTGGGCATTAGATACGCTGCAAGAACTTGGCGATATTGAAGGCTATGAGCTTGTTGATGATGGTAGAGATGTTGGTGAAAGATGGAGGGTTGATGCTTTCTCAGAAGAAGATCGTAATCATCAAATAACAACAGGTATGCTGGCGATTATTATTAGCCTTTACGACCAAAATGATAGACAGGAAAATTTAACAAAAACCGAATTAGATAAGTTCCTAAAAAAATTGCAAACATTTGTCACTAATTCACTTACAAAAGAGATCGATGAAATATTCGAATTAGATGGCGGCGCTCATAACTTAGCAACAAAGATTAGGGAGGTGGCTCAAAGCGATAGGCCAAAGTTAAGATTTTATATTATCTCGAATCGCCCTTTGAGTTCAAGAATTAGTGAGCTAGATAAAATCGTTATTAGTTCAATAGAGGTCGATACTCATATTTGGGACCTCAATAGGTTTTATCAGCTTGATCTTGCAGGAAAAGAAAGAGTTGATACGGATATTGATCTATCAAATAGTCCAATCCCAGTTCTTAAAGCATCTACGGGTGGTAATAGTATTGATATATATTTAGGCGCAATACCGGGCAATACTTTATTTAATATTTTTGATAAATGGGGCTCAAGATTATTAGAGCAGAATGTTAGAAGTTTTTTGGGGGCAACCCGCCCAGCTAACAAAGGCATGCAGGCAACAATTAAGAGCGTTCCAGAAAAGTTTATTGCGTTTAATAATGGAATATCGGCTATAGCCGATGAAGTAGAAATTAAAGATTCAAAAATAATAAAAATGAAAAATTTTCAAATTGTAAATGGAGGACAAACTTCAGCAACGATTTACAGGATGGGTAAGGATAAACATTCACTCGATAATATTTATATTCAAATGAAGTTAGTAATCGTTAAGGACGAAGGAGAAAGCAAAGAAGGCATGTTTGAAAAAAGTGACTTATTAATGAAAATATCACGCTTTTCAAATACACAATCCGTAGTTGCAAATTCAGATTTCTTCTCACATCATGATTATCACAGAAGAATGCATGACTTTTCTAGACGGTTTCTTGCCCCAGCAAAAACTAATGAGCCTTTTCAAACATATTGGTATTACGAGAGAATTAGGAAGCAGTATCAAAATGAAATCAATTTAAAAAGTACATCTGATAAAAATGCTTTTTTGAAATTAAACCCAAAAAAACAGATGCTCACCAAAACTGAGTTAGGAAAATTTATTATCACTTTTGAATGTTTACCTCATATTGTTTGTCAAGGAGGAGAGTATAATTTTAAAAAATTCCAACAAATTATCACAGATATTTGGGATAAAAATGAATCGGATATCAATCAATTTTATTATGAAAAAACTATTGCTAAAGCAATTATCTGGAATAATCTATTTGATCATCTAAGATATTCAAAGGATCTTAATATTACTAGCCCATCGAAGATTGGAACTTATGCAATATCTTTGTTAATTCACAAATTAAATGAAGCAGGCAAAGAATTAAATTATAAAGAAGTATGGCAACTGCAAGATATCCCCAAAAATCTTTTAACTCTTTTAGTTAGCATTTGTCATGAAATTCACAGGATTGCTACTGATGAAGATAGGCCAGTCGAAAATGTTGACTCATATCTTAAAAAACCAGCACTTTGGGATAAAGTTAAAGTATTAACTATTGAAGGGGTCTCATCAATTAGTAACTTATTTTTAAGTCATGAAGAGAAAATTGAAGATATTAAAGGTGGTAGAAAAGATCAGCGCCTAACAAATGTAATGGAAATTGAAATTCTTATAAAAACTGTAAATCCAGATGAATGGAAAAATGTTAAAGAATTTCTTAGAGAATATAAGGAAGAGACCCCAAAGAAATTAGGTCTTATTGATTCTGCTATTCGATCATCAGAAAGGTTGTCACCCTCACAATGCAAATCTATCTACGAAGAATTTTATGCAGAATACAATGAAATTAAAAATATTTAGCATTAACAACCTTACGATTTAATACCCAAATAGCACCTAGTTACCGAACTTATATATTAAAATTTTAGAATATATTCCTTATCATTAAGCTTATGTAATTCGAGTGAATCATTCCCGTACTCTATTAAAATTTCTGAGGTTATTACATCACCTTCTTTAAGCAAACCTCGCCTCTCAAGTTTTCCTTTTATGAATTTACCAAGCGTTTCTCTTCCACCAGATTCTTCTGCGGTTGCAATATTTTTCCCATAATCTGCAAATACACTCATCTCAAACTTGTAGAACTTATTTTCATCTTCAGCATAAGCTGTGAATTTACCTTCTTTTGATTTACCACCATCTTTCTTTGAGTTTGCTTTCGTTAATGGATAAAAAATATTATCCCTATCATCTTTTTCAGTACCAATTTCAATTTCATACCATGGTCTGGTTACGTATTTTTTATTTTGATTTACACGACCTTTACCAAAGTAAAGATTTAACCCAGATTGTGGTTGTTCATCTACTCGAAGTTTGATGGGGCACACACCTAAAACTTTATTAATATCAGGAAATACTGATTGATTTATTTTATAATCCTCTAATAACTTGCTTGGCCTTGTTTCAATTGACAGATTTCTAGATCGAAGTTCTACTTCCTCAATCCTTCGTGCTAGATTTTTATCAAATAAAATATTTAAATAACTTGAAACCTCTTTTTTTAAATATTGGTTATCAATGTAAGCAGTGCATTCGTTTCTTGAAGCGAAGCCTTCTTTGGAAAAATTTGATGAACCAATATACAAATCATTTAATTTTTTTTGTGTATTCTGAAATTGATATATTTTCCCATGATAGGGTTTTATAGATATGAAGATACCTGATTCTGAATTTGCAGCTCTAATTTTAGTATTTATGAGATGTAATAGTTCTTGCTGTTTGTGCGAAATGCCAGCATGAAAAATCATTCCTAATAATATCTTACAGCTACCCCTTGCTGCAACATCTATAAGATCAGATTCAAATTCTATTAGTGCTGGCGATCCAAAATAGCCACTTGCTATAATCAAATTATCAGATTCTTTTATCTTTTTTTTAAACTCCGTTCTAAATTGTGTAGATGAAGTTAAATTTGTGAATAACAGATTGTTCATAGTTAATTAGAGATTACGTTTAATATTATCGTATTCTACCTTAGCAAAAGTCTTTAAGATTGAGCTAAAAATTATACTGATTCCTCGAGGGGGAACAGCCATACCAATTTGCTTCCTCACACTTTCCTTGCTTCCATAAAAGATAAAGTTGTCTGGAAAAGTTTGGAGCCTAGCCCTCTCTCTGTTTGTCAAAGCTCTGTTTTCGTTCCAATGATACATGTGTGTTCCCCCACCACCACTTCCGGTAACTGTATAAGAAGGCTTATTAGGATCTAATCTTTTATATATATTACTTAGTTTAGTGCCCTTAACGTTTAGCCTCAATTTTTTTGGAATACTCTCTGACCATGCATTTTTTCCTGGCTTAATATGTTTTAGTCTTTCTATAACGGTATTGCTTTGTTTTGTGAGCTCATTGTTCTTAAGATCAGGAGAAATGGGAGGCTCTGTTATTGCTTCGTATGCTGTTTCCATATTTTTTTTGATTGTTGTGGGTGCGGGGATTTTATAGCTAATTTTTAAATTCTTTCTGATTCCAACAATAATAATTCTATGTCTCGATTGAGGAACCCCATATTCTTCAAATTTATATAGGTGAGGATGAATATCGTAACCAGAATCTTCAAGTGCCTTCAGAATAGTTTTGAAAGCACCACCTTGGTTAGAACTAGATAAGCCGCGAACGTTTTCAGCAACAAACCATTTTGGCTGATGTACCCTTAGATATTCAACACCGTAAGTATACAATGGACCAAATTCTCCTTTTAATCCTTTGGATTCCCCAACCAAGCTAAAATCATTGCATGGAAAGCCAAAGGCAAAACCATCACAAGGTTGTAGTTGGGAAATATCTAATTTTCTGACATCTGCGTGAATAGTATTTTTATCATCTTCATACTTTTTGTGATGAATGTTATGTGAGTAGGTGACACAGGTTTCCAGGTCGTAATCTGTTGCCCATGAAGGCTGGATTGCAAATGACTCACCACTAGCAGATTTGATCGACTCACAGTCAATTGCTCCTTGAGCAATTCCACCTGGGCCACAAAAAAATTCACCTAGTTTAAAATTCATATTATTTCTTTTTAAGAATGTTTATATTGAAAATATTTAGAAGTATTCATTTCTCAAATAACGCATTAACAATGTAGCACAAAATTAACAATTACCACGTTGGATAGAAACCTTAAAAATAGCCCCAGATAATTAAGTAGGTAAATGGCTACTGGGATTTTTATATTATTTTAGCTAATTAAAGGCTGTTAGTTTAGGTAATACTAATCTAACAAATCTTTCTCCTAGTACATATAATACAATTACCCAGATTGCTATAGTAGTTGGTTTCATTTAAAAAAGCCCTGCTTCAATGTCTTGTAAAATTTGTTTTAATCGAGGTTGTGTTCTTTGAATATACCCTTCTGTTACCCCTTGTCGTGAATGATTTAATACTGCACCAATGCTATTAATATCATAACCCCGTTCAGCGGCCACTGTGGCAACTGTTCTTCTTAAATCATGAGCAGTAAATACAAATCCTACCTCTTCAGACACTCTCGTAAAAGTTTTACTTGCTGTCATTGGCTTTAATTTACTCAGAGGACTTGCAAAGACATATTGGCCGCCCTCACTAACTCGTCTTTCAAACATAAGTTTAGTATTTTCTGTCATTGGTAAAGTGTGATCCCGATTATTTTTTGTGTCAAACACTGTGAATCGTTCATTAGAGAAGTCGACGGAATTCCATTTAAGATGAAGTGCTTCTTCTAATCGAAGGCCTGTGTGAAGCAGAAGCCAGATTAGATCACGATCATCACATGTTGTTCTGATGGAACCTTCCGTTTCTTCTAATCCAACTAATTGAAGATGGTCATGAAGGATGCCTCGCTGCAGTAAATCTAAATAACGATCACGAGGTCTGAGCGTTTTTCTGACTTTTTTAGTTTTAAGAACTAAGCATGGATTGCCTTTGGGCAGCAATTTCTCATCACCGATATCATCATGTATATAGCTATTAAAAATAGCGCCCAAATACCGAAATGCTTTTTGTGCTTCACCTTCTCCAATAGGGTTAGAGCTACTCCGATTCTTTTGTCTATTATTTTGTTTTATATCTGATTTGATTTGTTGGAACCGATTTAAACATTCTTCCTTGGAGATAGATACAAGCGGACGTCTTAACCAGTCAAAAAACCTTCGGTTCATTACCTTGTAGACATCATCACGAGTTGAAGCTTTCCATTGCACAATATTAGAATATTCATCTAAAGCTTG
>Ga0115004_10004734_pt1 | contig 10822 bp, 10 predicted proteins | sample ArcticOcean_MG_C_10_FD_88737 | JGI IMG/M metagenome (GOLD analysis project Ga0115004, IMG submission 88737) | Marine microbial communities from western Arctic Ocean - ArcticOcean_MG_CB11_90 | ecosystem: Environmental > Aquatic > Marine > Oceanic | place: Arctic Ocean: Canada Basin | collected... | reverse complement strand
TTTTATCAATATCTTTACGCATAAAGTCATTAATAATAAACTTTTCCCACATAGTAGACATAAGATCTATAGGTTTGAAGTAAGTTAAACCAAAAGTTATGTGTATAGAGCCATTTTTAGATGCTAAAGCATCATGATATTGTCCCCTAGGCATATATAATAAATCACCTGGCTTAAGTGTGATTTGATCAATTATTCGTCCTGCTTTTTTAATTCTTTCTTCAGCGTTATATTTAAATAATGGATGATTTATTGGATTTTTTTCAGTTTTTTCATATATATTCCAAACTTTTTCACCTTCAAAATGTATTGCAAAAACATCTTCTGTATCACAATGTGGCCCGAAAGCTTGATGACTCTGCATAGAGAAATATAAGTTTCCTTGACACTTTCCGTTTGTTAAATTTTGCAATTGATTGGATATATTTTTTATGCCTGAATTAAGCCTGTCTATATCATTTAAAATAATAGAAGCGCCATTTGATACCCAGTTTTGAACCTTTTCTGTATCTGGTCTTAAAAAAGTTCCTCCTTGTTCACTAGATAACGATGAATAATCATTGTATTTTATTTGGTTTCTATCTAACATCATTATAAAGTTTTTATTATTCCAATTGCTACTGATGCCTAAAATGTTATTTAAAATATTTAAGCTCATAATATTTGAAGCATTTTCAAATATTTCTTTTTTATGCAAATATTGTTTGCCAAAATAATTTGACATAAAATCTTTATTTAATTTTTCAGTAAATATGTTTGTGTTCAATTTTATATCCTCTTAATTAATAAGAATTTTTTGATGTACTTTTTTTTCGATAAATTACAATTATATGACATTAATTACTATTAAAAATATAAATACCATTTTGATTTATTAGTGAAAAAGTTAATTTTGGTTCTATTTTATATAGTTTTTGTTTAAGTCTATAAAGATGTGTTTCTAAAGTGTGTGTATCCACATTTTGATTAATACCCCAAATAGTAGTTAGAATATTTTTTTTAGAAAATTCAGAGTTTTTATGCTGATAAATAAATTTTAAAAGATTACTTTCTTTCTCCGTTAAATGTTGAATTGTGTTTGTTTTTTTATTTTCTATTATTTTTTGAAATGGAAGAAAAACTAAGTTTTGCATTAAGTGAATTTTTATTTCATTTATTTCTTCTTCATTTTCTATATCCTTGATGTAATTAAATAATTGTTTTAATTTAAATGGCTTTTTTAATAAAATAATATTATTTTCTAATTCCGTTGAATTTTCTAACTTATTATTGTGATATATTATTATATTTTTGTGTTTATTTTTGTCTTGAAATTCTTTAATAAAATTTATGACATCTTTTTCAAATCCGTCTAAATTTAAAATGCATGCATCAAATGATTTTTTATGGATGATTTTAAATAAATTTATTTGATCAACTATTAAACATGTTTTATATTTAGGAAAATATGATAATTGTTCTATTAAAATAGGGTTTAAAATTTTATCTTTTTCGTATATTAGTATTGTAAAATCTTTTTCCATACTTATTTAAACCTACTTTTTAGACTCAAAAACAAAATATAATTAACAATTTGGTATAAATGAATAATATTAATCTAGCAGTTAAAATAGAAAGAGCAATCTCTGAACTTAGAAGAGGTGGTAAAATTATTATATCAGATATTAACTCTGGCATGTCTGTAATTCTAACTGCCGCTGAGATGATTGAAGTTGATACTGTTACTAATTTAAGTCAGTTAACATCTTCTAGACCAAACATCATTCTATCTTCTAATCGTTCAAATGCCTTGGGTTTAGCTTCTAATAGTCATCCATGCTCAATTTTAATTGAAAAAACATGGTCTATAGATGATATTTTATCACTTTGTATGCCTTTGCATAATCACGCACAACCTAACTTAAATGGCGTAGTTTTTGAAAAAAGAAATAATGTTGTCTCTATTTGTTTATTACTGCTAAGACAAGCAAGACTTCTTCCAGCAGGTTTAATGTCTATCATTTCTAATGTTCCAATAGAAAAAGTAAGCGATTGGGCATCCAAAAATAATATTATTTATACCGACAGTATTAATGTTACATCTTTTGAAAAAATCAATGCAGAGCGATTATCTATAGCAGTAAGGGCAAAAGTTCCTCTTGCAGAAACAAATAACTGTGAAGTTGTTATATTTAGACCAAAAGATGGTGGGAATGAACATTTTTGTTTGCTGATAGGTAAATCAAGATATAGCTTAAATAATAATGAAGATGCTCACATACCCATGGTAAGAATTCATAGTCAATGTATTACTGGTGATATCCTTGATAGCCTGAAGTGTGACTGTGGACAACAATTAAAAGAATCTATAAAACTAATGGCACAAGCTGATGAAGGTGTTTTGATTTATTTAGCTCAAGAAGGCCGTGACATTGGTTTGTTAAACAAGCTTCGTGCTTATTCTCTTCAAGAACAAGGTATGGATACAGTAGAAGCTAATTTGGCTTTAGGTTTTAAAGATGATGAAAGATTATACTACCCAGCAAAGGAAATTCTAAAGCAATTAAATATTAATTCTATAAAACTTATTACCAATAACCCAAAAAAAATAAATCATTTAACTAAGTTAGGAATAAAAGTGCTTGAAAGAATTCCTATCAAAATACAGGCTAATAAATATAATAAAAAATATCTTAAAACTAAATCAAAAAAATCTGGCCATATTTTATAATATTAATACTGCCTTTCTCCAAAAAACATTGACCCTATTCTTACTGAAGTTGCACCAAATTTAATTGCTTCTTTAAAATCGTTACTCATACCCATAGATAGTTTTTGTAAATTATTTTTATATGCAATTTTTTTTAATAAACTAAAGTGCATTGCTGGCTCCTCAATTTCAGGGGGAATGCACATTAAACCTGAGATTGGTAAAGCTAAATCATTTTTACAATAATTTATAAAGTCATCTGCTTCTAATGAACCAATCCCACCTTTTTGTCCTTCATTTCCCGTATTGATTTGTATATAAAAGCTTTGGGTTTTTGTTTCATCATTTATATTATTTGCAATTTCCTTAGCTAACTTTTCTCTATCTAATGTTTCTATTACATTAAAAAGCTTCAGGGCTAGTTTGACTTTATTTGTTTGCAAGGGGCCTATTAATCTGAGTTCTAAATCCTTATGAAGTTTTAATTTACTTTCCCATCTTTGCATTGCCTCTTGAACGCGATTTTCCCCAAAATATTTCTGTCCACATAAAAGCGCATCATTAATTTTATAATCTTCTTGTTTTTTAGAGACCGCAATTAACTTTGGTATTTCAGATTTACCAAGAAAACTATTTTTATGAACATCTTTAATTTTATTTAAAATAAAATCTCTATTGTTTTTTATACTTTGCAATTTTATCTCCATATAATAAATACGTATATTTATACAATGTGTTGCATTAATACAACGTAAAATTATTATTTGTGATTAATATGTCAATATTTCTAGTATTTTCTTTAAATATCATTAAATTAAATTTTGAAGCAGTTTCTAATCTGGAAACTGATAATTAAAAGCGAAATCTTAAGTTTAAGACTTCGTAATAAACTAAAATATAAGGGGATACGCAATGCGTAAATTACTAATAAACTCAACAGCTATTGCTACAGTAGCTGCTATAACTGCGAGTGTAACTGCTCTAACTGCAAGTGTTGCAGTTGCAGACGTTTCTATTTCAGCTTCAACTGAATTCAAATACATATCAAGAAGTTCACAAGTTACAGCAACTGATGGAACTAAAACTGTATCAGACTCAGAAGTAGTTTTTAAATTCTCTAACAAAACTGATAATGGCCTAACTGTTGGTTATGTTGTTGAATTGCAATCAGATGGTGGTAATACTGCAATTGATGAAAGTTCATTTTCTATCGAAGGTGGATTTGGTAAATTTGTATTAGGTGAGAACGACGGTGTTGGTGAAAACTTTGGTATAGCAGCTACTGATCTTGTATCAGAAGAAGAAAGAAATAGTGTTGTTTCTGCTACTATAAGTACAAGTACTGATGTTACAGCCCAAGGAAATGCAATTAAGGTTGCTTATTTTCTTCCACCAATGGGCGGTTTAACAGCCGGTATGTCTTTTGCAGATTCTGGTATGACTACAGGTACTGACACAACTTCATTTGGTGCTCATTATACAATGGATGCTGGTGGAAACACTATTACTGTTGGTGGTGCTACTAGGACTACAGAAGCAGCGACTACAGATACAGACACTCAAAACTTTGGTGTTAAAGTTGTAAGTGGAAACTTAGCAGTAACTGTTTCACAAGGTACTCATGAGGCAGTCGACGAAGATAGACAGGGACAAGCTATTGCTGCACAGTACACATTAGCTAACGGCATGGTCTTAAGTGCTTTTACTCTTAAAACAGAAGATGATCAAGATGCTGGTGAAGAGTATGCAGCTTCAGGTGTTGAAGCTATATATACTATTGCAGATGGTCTAACAGCCGTAGTAGGATTTACTGACTACGAATACACAGTTTCACCTACTGATGTTGATACTGGAATGAGTGCCGTAAGTGACTCTGGTACTACTACAGCTCTTACAATTAAAGCTGCATTCTAAAAATTTTAATATCGTTATAAAGAGGGTGACTTTTGTCACCCTTTTTTATTCAATTTTTTTTTATTATAATTTAATTGATGTATTATATAATACTGCTAAAACTTAACTATATTTTAGTAAAAGGCTTTCTCATGTATAAAAAAATATTAATAATTCCTCTTATTATTTTAATTTCCAATTGCTCAAGCGATAATTCTTCCATTCCAAATCCAATTACAGGTGAAGTATCTAAGCCTGGGCTTTTCTCTAAAGACGGAGATAAAGGAATAAATTTAACCGAATTATTTTTAGAAAAAGATAATGCATCTGGAATTATTAATGTAAATGCATTTTTATGGCGAGCATCGCTAAATATATTATCTATTGCTCCTTTAATATCTACAGATGCACTTGGTGGGACCATAATTTCTGACTGGTATATTAATAAAAATATAAAAAATCAAAGATTAAAGGTAACTGCCTTTATATTAACTAGAGAACTTAGATCTGATGGAATTAAAGTTAAGGTTCACATACAAAATTTTAAAAATAATGTTTGGTCAGAAACTATCAGCGACAATGATTTTGCTAATAAAATTGAAGAAAATATTCTTAATGAAGCAAGAAATTTACGAATAAATTCATCTAAATAAAAGTAATTAAAAAACAATGAAATACAATCCATCCGTTATTGAAAAAAAATGGCAAAAAAAATGGACTGAAAAAAACATTTTTAAAGCTGAAATTGATTATGATAAACCTAAATATTATGTGTTAGAAATGTTTCCATACCCCTCAGGGGCAATTCATATGGGTCATGTCAGAAATTATACTCTTGGTGATCTTGTTGCACGATATAAAAAGGCAAGAGGGTTTAACGTCCTTCATCCAATGGGGTGGGACGCTTTTGGGCTCCCGGCAGAAAATGCTGCAATAGAAAATAAAACTCATCCAGCAAAATGGACTTACTCTAATATTGAAACTATGAAAATTCAGTTAAAGAAAATGGGTTTGTCTTATGATTGGAGCAGAGAATTAGCGACATGTGATCCAGATTATTTTAAATTTGAACAAAAAATGTTTATAGATTTTTTTAACGCTGGTATAGCTTATAAGAAAGAGACATGGGTAAACTGGGATCCCGTTGAAAATACAGTATTAGCTAACGAACAAGTTATAGATGGATGTGGTTGGCGATCCGGAGTTCCTGTTGAAAAGAAGAAAATGAAGGGTTGGTTTTTAAAGATATCTGATTTTGCAAGTGAGTTACTTAATGATACTGATAACTTAAAGTTGTGGCCAGATAGAGTTAAGACAATGCAAAAAAATTGGATTGGAAAAAGTGAAGGAGCCACAATAAAGTTCAAAGTTACCAATACGGATAAAATTATTAAGATTTTCACGACAAGACCTGATACGATTTTTGGGGCTACTTTTTTAGCCATATCTCCACAACATCCTTTAGCTATAGAAGTTTCTCAAAAAGATGACGATGCTAAAAATTTTATTAATTTTTGTGAAAAACAATCAACTTCAGAAATTGAAATCGAAAAAGGTGAGAAATTTGGTTATAGGATAAACCTGACCACTGATCATCCTTTTATAATTGATAAAAAGCTTCCAATATATATAGCTAATTTTATTCTAATGGATTACGGAACAGGGGCTGTATTTGGCTGTCCTGCTCATGACCAAAGAGATTTTGACTTTGCAAATAAATATAATTTAGATATTATTCCTGTTTTAAACGAAAGTAATGAATACAATTATAATAAAAGTCTACCTTATATTGGTGATGGTATTCATATTAATTCAGATTTTTTAAACGGTTTAACCACTAATGAAGCAATCAAAACATCAATAAAAAAATTGCAAGAATTAAACGTTGGTGAAAAAACAATTACATATAGAATTCGAGATTGGGGTGTTTCGCGGCAACGATATTGGGGTTGTCCAATTCCAATAATATTTTGTTCTAGTTGTGGTGAAATTCCCGTTCCATTAGAACATTTGCCAATTAAGCTTCCTGATGATATTTCCTTTAGTAGTGCGGTTAACTCCTTAGAAAGTCATCCTAGTTGGAAGTATACAAATTGTCCTAGATGTAATGGTAAAGCTACAAGAGAGACAGATACTTTTGATACATTTTTTGAATCCAGTTGGTATTTTGCTAGATTTACGGATTTAAATCCTACTCAAGCTTTTACTCAAGAAGCCATAGATTACTGGTTACCTGTAGATCAATATATTGGAGGTATTGAGCATGCTGTAATGCATCTTTTGTATTCTAGATTTTTTATGCGAGCTCTTAAAGCAGTAAAAATGATTAATATTAAAGAACCTTTTACTGCACTTGAAACTCAAGGAATGGTTTGTCATCAAACTTTTAAAAATAAAAGTGATAAATGGCTTTTTCCAAGTGAGATTGTTAAAGAAGACGATGAATATTTTCATATTAATTCTCGTGAGAAAGTTATTGTTGGAAGAACGGAAAAAATGAGTAAGTCAAAAAAAAATGTAGTAGATCCACAACATATTATTGAAAATTATGGTGCGGATACAGCTCGTTTTTTTATGCTATCGGATTCACCCCCCAATAGAGATATGGAGTGGACAGATTCTGGGATTGACGGATCATGGCGTTTTCTTAATAAACTATGGCGTTTTGTTGACAGTATTGATTATAAACATGAAACTTACGAAATTCCAAAAATTTTAACTGATCAAAATCGAAATTTATTAAAAATTTTAAATATTACGGTTAAAGAGGTAACAGATTCTATTGAAAATTTTCACTTTAATAATGCTATTGCCTCAATTAGGTCTTTATTTAATTCTGTAACAGCTTATAAAACCATAAACAAAATAGATGAGCTTATTGTTTTTCATGTAATTAAAAAATTATTAATACTTATTAACCCTATGGTTCCACATATAGCCGAAGAATTATGGGAAACGTTAAAATTCGATGGTATGATATGCAATGCAAATTGGCCTATAGTTAATAATGATTATCTATACCAAAATAGTGTAGAAATACCGGTTCAAATCAATGGTAAAATGAGGGCTTTGATTAATGTTCCTATAGATACTAATAAAAACGAATTAGAGTTATTAGCACTTAAAGAAAAGAATGTTAAAAAGTTTTTGAATGGAAAACCTAAAAAGGTTATAATAATACCAAATCGTATCGTTAATTTTGTTATTTAAATTGGTAATTACATGTATCTTCTTTTAAAGAATTCATTATTTGTTATTTTAATTTTATTTATTTATGGATGTGTGTCTACTAAATCTAACTTTGTTAAAACTAATGATATTAATAGTGTTAGTATTGAAACAAGTGGGGACAGAGATAATATACTATTTAAAGAACATCTTAAAAGAATATTTAACACTAAAAGAAATGCTATTCCTAAATTTAAATTAAAAGCTACTATTTCATTCTCTTCTTCTGATACTTTAACCGTAAGTGGTTTAAATGCCCTATCTAGAACTTTGGCAAATGTAAGTTATAAATTATATAATTTTAAATCAAAAAAATTAATTAAATCTGGTTCCATTACAAGTTTTCCTGCTTTAGGTTCTACTTCAAACTCTCTATACACAAATGATGTGAATCTTAAGTATATTAAAGATCGTCTTAATGTTAGTATTTCAAAAAAATTATATCTGCATCTTAATATCTTTTTACGAAGATTAAAGTGAAAATTAAATCTGAAAATCTTATAAATTTTATAAAAAACAACTTTGATAGTTTTAAATTTATTCTTCTTTATGGTCCAAATATTGGTTTAATTAACTTACTTTTTAATCAAGTTATAAAAGAATTGTCTATTGATGTTAATGATCCGTTTAATGTTTCTAAATTCTACACTCAAAACCTTATAGATGATTCTTACATTTTAATTGATACTATTACTACATTTACAATGATGTCCGAAAAAAGGATTATACTTTTGGATTTAAGTAATAATCCCCTTAGAAAAAATATAATTGACAATATTATGACTTCATTGTCTTCTGAAATAGCTGACTATCTAGTGATTATAAAAGCTGATAATTTAGGAGCTGTAAATGAGTTAGTAAAGTTCACCTTGAATTCCAAGTTTGGTGTGTTAGTTCCTTGTTATGAGGAAACTACATATCAAATCAAATCAGAGATATCTATTATATTAAGAGAAAATAAGTATAAGTTTTCTGATACTTTTATATCACATTTATCTACTAAATTTAGTAATGATTCATCAATCAATAAGATGGAATTTGATAAATTAAAAAAATTTTTAATTAATAATAAAGAAGTTACTGAAACATTGTTGCTTAACTTAATTACAGATAATACAAGTGTAAATTTAAATAAACTTTCAAATTTTTGTGCTCTTGGTGATGTTAAAAGCGCTTTGTTTTTCTATGAGAAAACACTTGGTTCCTCTATTTCACCTATTGTTGTAATCAGAACTATGGTCAAACATTTTAAAATAATCGAGAGAGTACTTTGTGATATTGAAGACGGACAAAACATCGACGATGCAATTAATAATATAAAACCAACTATTTTTTTTAAAGATAAACCTCTAATTTCTAATCAAGCTAGGCTGTGGAGTTTACCAAAGATTAATTTAATTTTAAAGAGGTTAGCAGATACTGAGATTAAATGTAAATCTGGTCTTTTTTTGGATAAATTACTAGGCGCTCAACTTATATTGTCAACATCAGTAATAGCTAAAAATGCTATTAAGCTTTAATTTTTTTAATTATATAATCAAATTCTAATAAATTTTCACATTTTAAGTAAATTAATCCTTTTTCCTTCTTATAATCAAAGTCGATGGTAATATTGATTCCACAAATTTCAGACAAACTTTTTTGAAGATTGAGTAGATCAACACTTTTTTTTGTTTCTTTATCAACCTTGCTTTTTATCCCTTTTTTAACTAAGTTTTCTACTTGTCTTGCCGATAATTTTTTCTTTAAAATAATTTTTATAATCTCATCACAGTCTTTATTTCCAATCAATGGTCGCAGTTGTCCTATTGATAATTTATTTTCTTGTAATAAATTTTTAGCTAAGTCAGATAATGTCAATATTCTTATCATATTAGCAATATGTGATCGTGATTTTGAAACAGCTTTAGATACTTCCTCTTGTGTGTATTTATATTTATTGACTAATAATAAGTAACCTTCAGCTTCTTCGATTGCATTCAACTCTGATCTTTGAATATTTTCTACTAATGCTAGTTCTGGAATTTTATTTTCTTCTACATCATCTCTTATAATAGCTGGTATATGATGAATCTTTGCTAATTGAGCGGCTCTCCATCTTCTTTCTCCAGCTATTAAGAAATATTTGTTAGGATTGTTTTTTTTTGTTTTCAAAACTACTGGTTGTATAATACCTTGTTTTTTGATTGAATCAGCTAAAGTTTGCATATTATTTTTATCAAACATTTTTCTTGGTTGCCATGGTCCTGGCTCTATTAATTCAATAGGTACCAGTTTATAATTGCTATTATCAATATTATTTTCTATAACCTTTTTTTGATTAGGATTATCTTGGCCTAATAAACTTGATAGCCCTCTTCCTAATCCTTTATTCTTAGAATTTATATTTTTTTGCACTATAAAACTTTCTCTTGGTTAATAATTTCACCTGCCAATGCCGCATATGCTTGTGATCCGGGACAATTTATATCGTACATTAAAACTGGTTGCCCAAAGCTTGGAGCTTCAGAAACTCTGACGTTTCTTGGTATAACTGTTTTAAATACTTTATCACCAAAATGTCTTTTTACGTCATTTGATACCATTTCAGATATTTTATTCCTAGTATCGTACATTGTTAGAAGAATACCTTGTAGTTTAATGTCGTTATTAAAATTATGTTGGACTTGATCTAATGTTCTTATTAGTTGTGTTAAGCCTTCTAGTGCATAAAACTCAGTTTGAAGTGGTATTATCAAGTTTTTTACTGCACATAAAGCATTTACTGTTAACAACCCTACAGATGGTGGACAATCTATTATAATATAATCATATAAATCTTTAATATCATTCATCAATTTTTGAATAATAAATTCTCTATTTTTTATATTAACTAATTCTTCTTATAATACAGATAGATTTGGCGATGTAGGTATTATATCATGCTTAGGTATCATTGTATTTCTTATTGAATTTAAAATGTTTGTATTTCCACACATAACAGAATAAAGATCGTTGTCTCTTTCATTATAT
>Ga0115004_10004733_pt1 | contig 10828 bp, 11 predicted proteins | sample ArcticOcean_MG_C_10_FD_88737 | JGI IMG/M metagenome (GOLD analysis project Ga0115004, IMG submission 88737) | Marine microbial communities from western Arctic Ocean - ArcticOcean_MG_CB11_90 | ecosystem: Environmental > Aquatic > Marine > Oceanic | place: Arctic Ocean: Canada Basin | collected... | reverse complement strand
CATTTCATTTACCGTGGATAATGCGTTATTGCTAGAAGGCTGTAAACGCATTAGAGGCTTTATAGACCAATGCCAGAAGGTACAGCCAGGAGCGACATAACGGCCATGAGCGACATAACGGCCATCACTAAAGGCCAACAGCTCATTAAATTGTTAGAAAGCTACGGTGTAGATACCGTATTTGGTATTCCAGGGGTACATACCTTAGAACTATACCGAGGTCTTGCGGCCTCTAACATTCAACATATTACGCCCCGACATGAGCAAGGTGCAGGGTTCATGGCAGATGGTTACGCTAGAATCACAGGCAAACCTGGCGTGTGTTTTGTGATCACCGGGCCCGGCCTCACCAACATTACTACTGCTATGGGCCAAGCACTTGGGGACAGCATCCCCATGTTAGTAATTTCTACAGTGAATGCCGCTGGCACAGAAGGGCAAGGTTGCTTACACGCCATGCCACAACAGGCTAATGTAGTAAAACCACTTACCGTTGCTAGTTTTGAACTCAATAAAAACGACAGTGTGCCTGATACCCTTGCCCAAGTGTTTGCCGCACTAAACGTGCACAATGGCACCCCACTTGGCCCTGTACACCTGCAAATTCCCCTAGACGTAATAGGGCAATTAGCCAATGATCATATGTATAAAGGGCACAAAGGCCATGAAGAAGGCAAAGAAGCTGCCCTCAAAGTCCTAGACTCAATACAAAATGCAGCCAATGTCATTAATCAGCATAAGCAAATCGTTATCCTTGCGGGTGGTGGCACGGTAAATGCGCAAGCTCACATAAAGCAGCTTGCCCTAGTACTTGATGCCCCAGTAGTCACTACTATTAATGCCAGAGGGCTTCTAGCTAATCATGCATTGTCGGTACCTGCTAGCCCAAGCTTAGAAGCCACCCGTAGCTTATTGGCGCAAGCTGATTGTGTCATAGCCCTAGGCACTCAAATGGGGCAAACCGATTATGATATGTATGTAAATGGCCAATTCCCAACATTACATAACCTCATCCGTATCGACATTAACCCTGCCGTAATACATCAACAAGAGCTTCAGCTAGGGAATCTCGGTATCCATAGTGATGTATCACAAGCATTAACCCACTTACTGCCACTACTAGAGCAGAAAAAACCATCAACCAGCTTAGGTGAAGCCCGTGCCAGCGCCACAAGACACGCAGCATTTGCAGAACTTCCGGAGCCTTATCAACACCATCACAGCTTTCTTACTACCATCACCAAGGCATTGCCAGAAGCAATCATAGTAGGTGATTCCACCCAACCTGTTTACGGCGGTAATTGTTATTTTGAACCCCCTGCCCCCAAAGCCTGGTTTAACTCTGCCACCGGCTTTGGCACCTTAGGCTACGCCGTACCTGCCTCCATAGGCGCCGCTTTAGGGCGACGGCTACAGCACAATAACCACCCCGTCATTGCCTTAACTGGTGACGGCGGATTGCAGTTTTGTTTAGCCGAATTGGCCACCGCCAAAGACTTTGAACTACCCATTATATTTATAGTTTGGAACAACCAAGGTTACGGTGAAATTGAATCTTCTATGCTGGCAGTGGGCGTCACGCCGATTGGTGTGAGCCCGATGCCACCCATATTAGATGCTCTTGCTATAGCTTATGGTCTGAAGTACATGCAACTTGTAAACGTTAATGACCTATCTAATGTGTTACAACAGGCTGTCCACCTTAAAGGCCCCATGCTGCTAGAGATTAATGAACCACAAATGATGTCTCAGCTTGAAACCATGACCACCTGCATATGAGTAGCTTTTATAAACGGTTTAGTAAAAATACAACCGATTATCTAAGTCTGGGTACATATGGGCTACTTGTTCTGCATAGCCGTTGTATAACAGCGTAGGTTTACGTCCTAGCTCTCCCACTACTCGTTCTGTAGCTTGGGTCCAGCGGGGGTGGTCAAACTGAGGATTAACGTTGGCATAAAAACCATATTCACGTTTATTTTGTAGCCACCATGTGGTCTGTGGCATGTGCTCCACTAATTCAATCTTCACAATAGATTTAGCGTATTTAAAACCGTATTTCCATGGTACTACCAAGCGAATAGGTGCTCCGTTTTGTTGCTCCAACGGTTTATCGTAAATACCCGTGGCTAATAACGTGAGGGGATTCATAGCTTCATCTATGGTTAAACCTTCTACATAGGGCCCACCTGCCCAACCCGCATTGGGCATTTGTTTTGGGTCATTAAGCGTAGTGAAACGCACAAACTTAGCTTTACTGTTAGGCGCAGCAGCTTTAATGATATCTGCTAGCTTAATGCCGTTCCAAGGGATCACCATAGACCAAGCCTCTACACAGCGAAAACGATAAAGGTGGTTCTCTATGGCGTGCTCACCTTTAATTTCTGCTATATCATAAATACCCGGTTTGTCTGCCCCTTCACCACCTACTTCTACACTCCATGGCGATGTGATCAACGTTTTAGCTGCTTTTACAGGGTCATCTTTGCTATAGCCAAATTCGTAATAATTGTTATATCCAGTGATCGTGTCATAGGGTGTAGGTTCTAGCGGCAGGCTCTGCACGTTAGGTTGCGATGACACTTGCGACAATGGCTGGTGTTCCTCTACCTGCTTTTGCTGAAGTACCCCATAGCCTTTATCTAACAACGGCACCGCTAATACCCCTAGGCCTGCAGCGATTAAAACTCGGCGTCTGTTATAGACTTTTTCTGGGGTTATTTCGGAAGATTTAACGGGCATTACGATATCTCCAAACAAGCACTAATACTAATACCAATCCCATGAGCAGGGGCTCTAGAGTATCAGATTTTTGCGCCATAAAATGATGAGCAATTACAGCGGGTGCGGCAATATAAGTAAGGGTATGTAGCATTTGCCATTTACGGTAGCCAAAGCGTTTAAGTGCACGATGATTAGACGTTATCGCCAGTGGTAATAGCAAAATGAACGCCAAAATACCTAGTAAAATAAACAAGTTACCCGCGATTTCATCCAGCATAAGCTCCCAATCGTAATAAAACTCTAGGGTAATCCAAATAAGCAAATGCACTGCCGCGTAGATAAAACCCCATACACCAATATTACGGCGCATAGACAGATTACGTTTCACCCAGTTAAAACGTTTACTTAAAGGGGTAAATAGCAAGCTAATAAGCAATAAATAAGCGCCATATCGGCCAGTAAAGTCTCGTAGTTCAGACACTAAATCTGGCCCTATGATGGCATTGTAACTACCCCAAATAAGGCCAACACAAAGACCAATATTAACAAGGTGTTTTCGGGTGGATAATGGTAGTGAAAGTGGAAATAAACGAACTGCCATGTGGGTTCCTAATAATAACTAAAGAGGCTAAAGGAGCTAAAATAAATAAGCTCTAAACCTAAACCTTAATATTAACTATAGCAGAAAAGACTATAAACGAACGTGCGCCTATACTAACTGCTATTATCTTACATCATTAATCCATGACATTTACCCATAACATTAACCGGGAACCCATCATGTTTGCACGAGAACAACTTTCCTATGAAGCGGTAAAGCTACCCACTCGGCCAGAAATGACCGATGAAGACATGCAGAAAGCCGCTTTAGATTATTACAACACTATGAAGCAGCGCCACACTGTACGTGATTTCATAGACCGTGAAGTACCAGAAGAGGTGATTCAGAATTGTATCCGTACGGCAGGCTCAGCCCCAAGTGGCGCTAACCATCAGCCGTGGCATTTTGTGGCCATCCGTAACCCTGAAATAAAACATGAAATGCGCTTAGCTGCAGAAGCCGAAGAAGAGAAATTTTACGCTGGTGGCGGTGGTGATGAATGGATTAAAGCCCTAGAGCCTATTGGCACTAACGCAGAAAAAGCCCACTTAGATATTGCGCCATGGCTTATTGTTATCTTTGCCCAACGTTACGGCGTATTTGAGGATGGCACCCGTTTTAAGAACTACTATGTGCCAGACAGCGTAGGCATTGCTACAGGCTTTTTAATCTCTGCATTGCACCATGCAGGTTTATATAGCCTCACACACACGCCAAACCCCATGCGCTTTCTAAATAAACTTCTTGGCCGGCCAGACCACGAAAAAGCCGTGATGATATTAGCCGTAGGTCACGCCTCTAAAGACGCCACCGTACCAGGTGTAGCTAAGATCAAAAAGCCATTGAGTGAAATATTAACGGTGGTCTAAACTTAAGATATAAATCAATATGAATGTTGCCATTTTGACAACATTCATATAGGATCTTAAATTATTGTTAGGGCAAGGATATGCGCGTTATTTCTAAAAGGATATTTGTTACGGCAGCTAATCGCTTTCCAAACGATGCAATTCCTTGATGAAACTATACCAACGCTTGCAGCGAGGTGATTACTCAAATTCTGCGGACATGAAACGTGAAATCCCATCCCTAGACAATGTTAAGGCTATGAAGAATTATTACGCCATAGATGTTGGTGGTAATAACCTTCGTGTGATTATTTCTGTGTTTTTTCCTGCCCGATCAATCTGGGTTAAATACATTGACACCCATACCGTTTATGACCAATTGTGCTCAAAGTTTGTTCGGGGTGTTAAAGAGGAGTTAGTACGATGATTGCAACCTATAAAAAAGCCGAAGAGTCTTATATGGCATTTGTGGCTTCTGCTCAAAACTTATTAAATATCCAAACTGATACAGACTATGATAGTGCCAATGAGTGGCTAGAATCGTTAGCTGAACGTTATGACGACAGCATAAAACCCTTATACGACTTACTAGCTAACGCAATAGAAACCTATGAGTTGTCTGACCCCGCTGTTGCGGCCTTTGTTGAAAAGGCTATGAGACTTACAGACGACGCCTCTACCCTGCGCTTTTTAATGGACCAGCATCAGCTTAATACGAGCGATTTACCAGAAGTTGGAGACAAATCGATCATTAGCCGTATATTATCTGGCCAACGACAGTTAACCAGAAAACACATTACGGCCCTTTGTTTGCGCTTCGCCCTTCCTTCAAATTTCTTTATGGCTAAATCTTACTAGAGCTTAGCTAGTTCTACAGCAATACTAGCCCCAAGGCGGGCATTATTTAATACCAACTGTATATTAGCTGCTAAACTTTCTCCTTGGGTCACTTGAGCAATTTTAGATAACAAAAATGGCGTGCTTTGCTTGCCATGTATGCCCTGCTCTTGCATCTCCACTATAGCTTCGGCGATCACTTTTTCTATGGCAACAGGATCCATGGCATAGGCATCAGGTATGGGGTTTGCCACTACTACGCCACCAACTAAACCCATATTCCATTTTGCGTATAACGCTTGGGCTATATTGGCCGCAGAATCTAATGAATAATCTACCCCGTAGCCACTGGTTTGTGTGTAAAAAGCCGGCATCACATTGGTTTTATAACCTACAACAGGCACTCCATGGGTTTCTAAGTATTCTAGTGTTAGCCCTATATCCAAAATAGATTTCACACCTGCGCACACCACAGCCACAGAGGTGTTGGCTAACTCCTGTAGGTCTGCAGAGATATCCATAGTGGTTTCGGCGTTACGATGCACTCCGCCTATTCCTCCTGTAGCAAATACTTTAATACCCGCCATAGCCGCAATGATCATAGTAGAAGCTACAGTGGTAGCGCCATCTTGCTTTTGTGCCACAATAAAGGGGATATCACGACGGCTCGTTTTAATCACCTCAAAGCCACTCTTACCTAAATGGGTGATTTGTTCTTCATCTAGCCCTACAGTTAAGCGGCCGTTAATAATGGCAATGGTGGCTGGTTCTGCGCCGTTGTCTCGTACTGCTTGCTCTACTAACACAGCCGTTTCCACATTTTGTGGGTAAGGCATACCATGAGAAATAATGGTAGATTCCAAAGCCACAACAGGAATGTTGTTAGCTAAGGCGTGCTGAATGCGAGGGTGGATATCAAGGTAAGCGTTTAATTGAGCGGTGTTATGTGGCACGAGTATTCCTTTAACATGCGGTGTAATAAATGGGGTGTTAACTGTGGATTAATAGTGGTTTCGCTAGCCATAGCAATTTGAGCACAGGCCAAGGCTCTAGCAGCACTGCTTGAGGCATCACAACCTTGTAGCCACGCATCAACAATGGCGGCCATCATAGCATCCCCTGCGCCGTTACTATTAACGATATCGTTTACATCTATTGGTATGCTGGGCCCTATAACAAAACATTGCTCAGAATCACTATAAAGTAAGCCCTTAGCACCAAGGCTTAAATATAAGTGTTTTACGCCTTGGTCTGTAAACCACTGAGCTAATTGTAATAGCTGGGCGTTAGATGGATTAGCACCAAAATCTGTACCTGCAATAGCTTGAGCTTCCAAAAAATTAGGTTTAAGGGTATGCACATGTGCCAAAAACGGGGAGATTCGCGTGGCTTTAGCCACAGAAACTGTATCCACAAAAAAGTGCTGTTGCGGCAGGTTTTGAATAATGAAAGACAAACACTCTGGCGCCAAATTTGCGTCTAAAACCACTATAGACGCCGCTTCTAATTGCAGTAAAAAAGGTTCTAACTGGGCCACACCAAACGTATCGATCAACGTCATATCGGCAATGGCCACCAACATTTCACCTGTTTCATCAATAATAGATAAATAGGTAGACGTGGATTTGCCAGCTATTTTAACCATACCCTCGGTTTGAATACCCAGTTGTTGGCAATGCTGCTCCAGAAACTTGCCGTTGGCATCATCACCTATAGGAGCCATCAACCAACAAGACTGACCAAGGCGTACTAGGTTGTCTGCTATATTGCGGCCCACGCCGCCAGCACTAGATGATACTTTTCCAGGGTTAGATGTGTGTTGTTTTAGTGCACCTTGTGGTGCACCTAATAGATCCATATTTGCGCCGCCAATGACAACGCAATGCGGTTTTATAGAAACTCCGCGTGAGTGTCTGGCTGCTTGCATACGGCCAACGCATCTACTAAAGAAACTGCACCACTCATCAGCGCCCTACCCACCAATGCTCCAGCAATATTAGGTAACAAGCGTAAGATGGAAATATCATCTAAGGTTCTCACCGCGCCGCTTGAAATTACTGGAATATGCAGTTCATCCACCATTTTAGTGGTCATCGCAAACGTAGCTTCTGGATGATCATCATCTAGGTCTATGTCGGTATAGATAATGGCAGCAACCCCTCGGTCTTGTAAGTCTAAAGCCACTTCTAAAGGTGTATAGATGGTTTCTTCAGTCCAGCCATGGCACATCACTTTATTGTTGCGCGCATCAATAGACACTACTACTTGGCCTGGATACTGATTACATAGCTCATGTAAAAAATGCCTGTCTTCTATGGCTGCTGTGCCTATCACCACTCGTGAGGCACCATGCTCAATCCACCATCGTGCACCCTCTATAGTGCGGATACCACCACCCACTTGTACGGGCACATCTACAGCTTGAATGATTTCCAACACAGTTTTATGGTTGTCATGACCACCACGTATAACGTTGTCTAAATCCACCACATGTAGTACTTGGGCGCCATTGGCAACATGCTGCTTAGCGGCCTCTAACGGTGTCATGTCATAAACAATGGGGTCTTGCATGTGGCCACGGCGTAAATTCACGCAACGTCCATTTTGGATTTCTATATCTGGGTAAATAACCATCGTCGAGCTCCTGTTTATTATTGTTCTTACAGCATACTACGCCGTGTGAAAAAATCCAGTACTCATATTGTCCTCCCCCGTCTCTGCGAAGACCAAAGGCCTGCAGCAGCCCATACACCCTTCCAAAACGCCCATATCAGTATCAGTATCTATACACAGGACTATGCAGAAGACTATAATTATCATAGATTGCTCTACCCTCTCTACCTTATGACGCACGCTAGCGTGTAGTTCTTAAAACCATTGTGATTTTAAAATATGATTGAAAAAGACATTGTTGTTATTGGTGGCGGAGCAGCCGGTTTTTTTGCTGCTATCAATATCGCAGAACAAGCACCAGGCTTGAAAGTAGCACTTTTAGAACGCGGTCAAACAGGCCTAAGTAAAGTTAAAGTGTCTGGCGGAGGCCGATGCAATGTAACCCATGCAGAGTTTATTCCTTCAGAACTGGTACAAAACTATCCCCGTGGTGAGAGAGAGTTATTAGGCCCTTTTCATCAGTTTATGACAGGCGACACCATTGCTTGGTTTGAAGAACGCGGTGTAGAACTGAAAATCGAAGATGATGGGCGCATGTTTCCTATTTCAAACTCATCTCAAACCATCATCGACTGCTTTTTAAATGAAGCAGAAAAACACCATGTAGAGGTACTCTACAGCCACTCAGTAAAAGCTATTAGCCATATTGACAATAAAGCTGGCCTGTTTCAGATAGAAACATCTCAAGGTTCTTTTTTAGCAAAGAAAATAGTCATCGCCACCGGCAGTAGCACCAAGATATGGAGCCTTCTAGAAGGCTTAGGGCATACCGTGTCTGCAGCAGTGCCTTCTCTTTTTACCTTTAAAATAAGTGACGAGCGCATAAAAGACATACCCGGCGTGGTAGTAGAAAACGTAGATATTAAAATCCTTGAAACCAACTTATGCAGTGAAGGCCCATTATTGATTACTCACTGGGGCATGAGTGCCCCTGCTGTGTTAAAGCTATCTGCTTTTGGGGCGTTAGAAATAGCCAAAAGAAACTATAAATTCAAAATAGAAGTTAACTTTATAAAGCAGTCGTTCGAAGACTGCTTAGATAATTTAAAAACTTTGAAACAACACCTCTCTAAAAAAACAGTGTTTAAGTCTTCTCAATTTAACTTACCCAAACGCCTATGGTACAAACTAGTTGTGGCATCTAAGATCACAGAAGACACTCGCTGGGCAGACTTGAACAAGTTGCAACTAGAAGCACTAGCAAGCCAGCTAACTCAGGCGGTTTTTCATGTACAAGGCAAAACCACATTCAAAGAAGAGTTTGTGACGGCTGGCGGAGTTTCACTAAAAGAAATTAACTTCAAAACCTTTGAGAGCAAGCGTGTGCCTGGTATTTATTTTGCTGGAGAGGTATTAGATATTGATGCCATTACCGGTGGATTTAACTTCCAAAATGCCTGGACTGGTGCATACGTCATCTCAAAAAACATTTCAAAGAGTTTAATATAGGCGAAGGTACTATACCAAGCCACTAAACCACTAAGCCACTGGTCTAAAGCTAAAATAGCGTCGTAATCCAGTCGGAATCTAACATGTATTAGCGTATAATCTTTTTTCCACTTTGGCTCATAGCAAACAAAGTGAAGCAACCAAGATCGTTCAGCATTACTCGTCTTTGCGAGAAGCGCAGCGACGAAGCAATCAAGATAGATCGTTCAGTATTACTCGTCTTTGCGAGAAGCGTAGCGACGAAGCAATCCAATCAACCAAAAGAACACAAAATCATGACCACATTTTCAGACTACAAAGTTGCCGATATCTCTCTAGCCGCATTTGGCCGTATGGAAATCGACATTGCCGAAACCGAAATGCCTGCTCTAATGGCATTACGCAGAAAGTACGCTTCTCAAAAGCCTCTTGCCAGTGCCAAGATCATGGGTTGCATCCACATGACTATTCAAACAGCTGTGCTGATTGAAACATTAGTAGATTTAGGTGCCGAGGTACGTTGGTCTTCTTGCAACATCTTCTCCACTCAAGACCACGCCGCAGCAGCTATTGCTGCCGCAGGCATTCCCGTCTTCGCATGGAAAGGCGAAACAGAAGACGAAGCTGAATGGTGCATAGAGCAAACCATCGTTAAAGATGGCAAAGACTGGGGCGCTAACATGATCCTAGACGACGGTGGCGACTTAACCGTAATGCTGCACAACCAATTCCCAGAAATCTTGGCCAACTGCCACGGCATCTCTGAAGAAACCACCACCGGTGTTCACCGCTTACAAGAAATGCTAGAAGAAGGCACTTTAAAAGTACCCGCTATTAACGTTAACGACGCTGTTACAAAGAGCAAAAACGACAATAAATACGGCTGTCGCCACTCTTTAAACGACGCCATCAAACGCGCTACAGACCACCTTTTAGCAGGTAAAAAAGCCCTAGTGATTGGTTATGGTGACGTAGGCAAAGGCTCCGCAGCCTCTTTACGCCAAGAAGGTATGATTGTTAAGATCACTGAAATAGACCCTATTTGTGCCATGCAGGCCTGCATGGACGGCTTTGAAGTAGTGTCGCCTTTCATAGACGGCGTGAACACGGGCGACATCAGTTGCATAAATACTCTATTAATGGGCACCACAGACATCATCGTTACCACCACTGGCAACACCAACGTGTGTGATGAGAACATGCTAAAGACCATTAAAAACGGCGCTGTAGTATGTAACATTGGTCATTTCGACAACGAGATTGACACCGCGTTCATGCGTGAGACCTGGAAGTTTGAAGAAGTGAAACCTCAAGTACACAAAGTGTACCGTTCTGCTGATCAAAACAAGAGCGATTTTGTTATCCTACTTTCCGAAGGCCGCCTAGTTAACCTAGGTAACGCCACAGGTCACCCATCTCGTATAATGGACGGTTCTTTCGCCAACCAAGTACTAGCACAAATGCACCTATGGGAAGCCAAGTTCGCAGACTTAAGCCCAGCCGACAAGCAAGCCAACTTGTGGCTAAGAATCTTGCCTAAAAAGCTAGATGAAGAAGTAGCAGCAGACATGGTGGCAGGCTTTGGTGGCGTAATGACCAAACTCACCACGACCCAAGCAGGCTACATTAACGTACCCTTTGATGGCCCATTTAAGCCAGAAAGCTACAAGTACTAACACCCTACGAGGCGGCCCCGCCGCCTCGTCCACCGTCTTTG